>Ga0116186_1003084_pt1 | contig 14473 bp, 14 predicted proteins | sample AD_JPNNA4_MetaG_FD_89806 | JGI IMG/M metagenome (GOLD analysis project Ga0116186, IMG submission 89806) | Active sludge microbial communities of municipal wastewater-treating anaerobic digesters from Japan - AD_JPNNA4_MetaG | ecosystem: Engineered > Bioreactor > Anaerobic > Digestate | place...
ATCTTCGATGAGATCGCTTCGCTAAGTTTGTGCAACAGAGCCCGATTAGGATGCAACTTCGCCCTTTACTGTTCTGCAAGCAGAACATCGGGCTCAGCTGCACCAATTCCGAAGCCGTTAGGGGTTATAGTATAATGACGAAAAAACTTTGACCGATAATAGATAATATATGAGTTTTAAAGGCGAAGACAATATTTCTCAGAGCAATGCTGATAACAACATCTATCTTTTTGCATTAATTGGAGGATTTATTAAATGGATACTATTTTCAAAACGTAGAGGAGAGAAACTTTACGAGACAGTTTGTGAAAAAAATAAATATAAAAACTCAATTATCTTTTTAGTTTTTGCTGCGACTTTGACCCTGACAATTTACCTAGTGACATTATACTTATTTTAAAACGAATGACAAATACTACAAACCCTAACAGCCGTTTAGCATTATGCAATGAAAAAGTTTTGGTTGATTGAAAAAGTTGACGTAATTTGCACAATGCTAAGCGGCGGAACGTTTAATACTCTTGTTTTTTGCTTCGTATTGAAAAATCTAAAGGTGTCCCCTTTAGATTTTTTTTTATTCAAACGTGAACGAACCAAATTTTATACTTTTGCCATCCTGAGCATACGTAACAAATCGCTTCCCAATATTATAAACCATTTTAGGTATAATCACAAATTTTTCATCCTGATCTTTAAACATTGCATATTTTTCAAAACTGCCATCCGGGAAAATAGATACAATGGTAGCTAAACCTTTGGGAGTTAATACCGGGTTGTTTTTTAATTGCTTTGTTTTAGCAGCGACTTTATTATTTAAATTCGATTTATTATCGTTAAATACAATTTTTAATTTATTCGACTCTGAAAAAGCCACATAAGAATGATAAAAACCTTTATCATCCGGACTGTATTGATTTTTTGCTACTCTAATATTCCATGCCAGCACTCCTTCTTTCGTAACACCAAAAACGATTAAATCGTTATAATAATAGTTATCCACATGAGTTACTTTTTTGGATGCGGGATCTACTATATCATCACCTATCGTATATTCCTGTTCTGCTATTACAGCAAAGCCGCCATTATCGAAAAATAAAAAGTCTTTCAAAATATAATTATAATATTGAGCGGGAGAAGTTCCATTACGTTCTTGTGAGCATTCTGCCATAAAATCTTTTGAAAATACGCGCGTTGATTTTTTAGGATCTAAAACATCAATTTTTTGAGTACGAGGATTAATTTTCATGTAATAAGCACCCATAAATTCGTTGGCAAATTTCACGGTTTTATTTGCAAAAAAGCCGGCAATATATATATTTTCTTCTTTATCTAAACCAAAAATAGCATTGGCTGCCACATATTTGTCAGCCTTAACCTGAAATTGAGCAAATTCTTTGCGTTTAGGGTTATATGCAAGCATAATGTATACATATTTTTCGTCAGCAGCTTTTCCGGGAGCCGGTTTCTTTTTACCAATTTCAAGACATTTTGTTAAAAAATACAAATATCCGCTTTTACCTGCATCAAATTGAGTAATATCGAACGAGCGGCCAACAAGTGGGAAATTTAATGAAACATTAACATCTTCGGTTAAATCGGGATTGATTAATTTAAATTGTATGGCTTCGTTGTTGTATGAAGCAAACGTATTGTGATAAACAACACCAATTTTTCCATTGATTAACTTTACTTCAAAATTGTCCTTGGGTGCATTGGTTAATGGAATGCTTGCAATATCCTTGGGCTTGTTTTTTAGGGTTCCGTCTTGATTTAGATATTGAATGTAAAGAATTTTTTGACTGCTTACATTTGCATACGTAAGAAGTATTAACTTTTGATTTAAATAATACATATCAAAATAATGGGTTTGAATTCCATTTACATTGGGCATTATGATTTGATTGGTCGATTCTATCGTATTGGTCGTGGACGAAATGTATTCTAAATAAGTTCCATCGTCGGGAAATTCTGTAGCCGATTTGGATTTCACAACATAATATCCATCTTTGTCATAACCTATAACATTTTTGTACCATGTATTTTTTTCAAGCACAACACTACTTCCCCAGTCCATTTCGACCGATTGAGCAAAAATAACATTACCAATGACTACAAATAAGGCAAATACAAGTATTTTTTTCATATGCTAAAAATTTTCATTGCTACAAAGATATATTTTTCGGCTCAAAATTCCTACTTTTTTAATATTTTATTTGCAAGTTGACCACATGCCGCATCAATATCCATTCCCCTGCTATTACGCACTTTTACAATCAAGTTTTTTTCTAATAACACGTTCTTAAAAATCGTTAATTGCTCATCATCAGAAGAATAAAAGCCTAAGCCTTCGACATGGTTGTAATGAATCAGGTTGATTTTAACATTAATGATGCTCGCCAAACGAATTAATGCTTTTGCATCTTCTTTTTGGTCATTGACATCTTTCAACAGCAGATATTCAAATGTTATGCGTTGCTGCGTTTTATTTGTATAATATTTCAACGCACTCAACAGTTCTTCCAATTTATATTTTTTTGCCAAAGGAATTAACTTTTCTCGTTTTTCTTGAATGGCCGAGTGAAGCGAAATGGCTAACTCAACGCCCAAATTTTCGTCTGCCAATTTCTTAATAAAATCAGGAATGCCCACCGTTGACAAAGTTATGCGTTGAGGCGACCATCCTAATCCTTCCTGGGAGCTGATTTTTCTCAAACATCGAACGGTATTTTCATAGTTTAGCATGGGCTCTCCCATTCCCATTACTACAATATTGGACAATTTTTTTTTGAAATGTTGAAGTGACAGTTGGTTTAAGTCCATTACTTGATCGTATATTTCGCCAGCAGATAAATTTCGTTTATAACCCATTTGACCCGTAGCACAAAAGGAGCATTTAACCGGACAACCAACTTGAGTTGAAATACATGCCGTAACACGCTCAGAAGATGGTATGATGACTCCCTCAATAACGCTGTTATCTGTTAAAGTGAATGCTGCTTTAATGGTATTATCTGTAGCTTTTTGAATCGAGTGTAAAACAATTCTATCCCAATAAAAAGATTCTTTTAACTTTTTTCTAAGCGATTCCGGTATATTGGTCATGTCGTCCCATTGATGTATTCCTTTTTTCCAAATCCAATCTAGAATTTGTTTTGCCCTAAAAGGTTTTTCACCAATGGATAGGATCCAATCTTTCAGCTCTGTTTCAGAAAAATCTCGCAAAAAAGGCTTGTCCATGAACAATTTATCTTAAATACCCTCCAACAACACACGTTTTCTTAAATGCCTTTGTGGTTCCATTAAGATTGAAAACTTCAACATAAACAATGTAAATTCCTATTTCAGCTTTAGTCTTTGCATCTGTCAATCCGTCCCATACAAAATAACCCTCAATTCCGCACATTTCATTACGAATCAATCGTTTTACTTCTCTTCCCTTCGCATCAAAAATCGTAATATTTGCTACATAACCCGGTTCCGAAAATTTATAATGAATATTCAATACATCATCTTTACCATCCATATCCGGACTAAAGACTTCGGGTTCGACTAAAATTTCAGATGTATTGTCTTCAAAATGTGAGTATTGAGAGTTTTGATAAGTAGGTGTTCCAAAACCACAACTTTGCGAAGCAGAATGCCAATTCTTTGCATCTTGTGTCGGCAATTCAGGATGAATACGCTCTAACGAAACTCCTTTAAATGAATTCAACAATTGAAAATGCATACTTTCGTTGTAGGCAAAATCGTCAATGTACTCAAAACTTCTATTTACAAACGTTATTCGACCTGAAGTAGAAGTTAACGAAGGAAATGACGACATTTCCAATATTTTCTTCGGATAGGGAGTTGAATAAAAGTTTGTAACGCCTTTTGCTGTTTTAGCTAATACCACATAATCGTGAGGAAACAAATAAAATCCTTCCGTTGTAATATCATATAAGTTGGATATTTGCCCTGTATTATCAATTACTGCCCATTTTACATCTTTTAAATTATACGTATGATTCGTAGGATTATAAAGTTCTACATAATCGTTTCCTCCTGTTTGCTCATAAAATAATACTTCGTTTATAATAAAGCTTCCGGACACTACGCTATCACCAATGGCAAACATGGCGGACAATGTATTTTGGGTTAAATTCCCTGCACAATCTTTTACCCCGGCGGCAACTGTAACGGTGTAAACCGTGTCGTTGGTAAATCCCGCAGCATTAAACAATAACAAAACCTTTTTATGGTCATTATTTATAAAACTTACATTTGTAGGATTTCCAATACCATGATCAACAGTAAAATTAGCAGGTATCAACCATTGATTATCTAAAATTGTTTCGCTGAATGTTAATATTAATGTATCGGGTTCTATTAATGCTGCTCGAAGCAAATCGGGCAATACATTATCAGGATTTGAGCGATAAACAGAGTTTTGAGCCCCCGGCGTACCACCTTTTACGCTAGTAGAAGCTATCCAATTGGCCGATTCACCACAGGGATTCATGGGGTCAATTTGTTCTAAACTCCACCCGCCATTGGCTTTAAAGGAGCTTTGATACCAATTGTCAGAATAATCTACATAGTGTATCATCCTACCGTCGGCACTTTGTAATTTTATGGACGTACCACTATTGGTCAATGCTGTGGTGCTGGAAATGGCCGGCAATGCTTGTCCATAAACGCTTAACGCCGTTACTGCAGAACTGTGGCATAAAATAACATAACCTCCAGCGGGCAATTGGTATGACGGCAAAACATTTACTGTGCTCCCGATAGTGAATGTCCAATCTTTTAATTGAATGGGATACTGACTTCTATTATACAATTCCACATACTCATATTCGGGCAATTGAACTGCAGGACTTGGATCGGCCATAATTTCGTTTATTTGCACATCAAAGGGCTGTACAAAATACCAAACAAAATTTTCAGCCAAGGGCTGAGGAATCATATTTCCGGCTAAATCGTATAGATTGAAAAAAGCTATCGTATATTGTAATCCCGAAACAAAGGGTGTAGCAAAAGTAAGATGAACCAATGCTGCATTCAGATTATCTCGAACTGCCGTCAATGGCACTCCAATATTATTATTTACAACATAATTATTTACACTTTGTGCATTGGTCAGCGACATACCTTCGGTAAAAAGCAAGTCGATATGCAACGAATCCAAAACTCTTAACTCTGCAAGAGTGGGCTGAATGGTATCTACCTGAACGGGACCGGTATAAAAATCATCAAAAAAGAACTTGTTGGTTGCATAGCTTGAAGAATACTTACATATAACACCCGTAAATACAATAGAATCATTAAAACTTGTTTCGTTTGCCGTTGCTTGTAAAACAAAAGCAGAACCGCCGACATAATCAGCATAAATTCTCCACAAACCACTCATCGTGCGAATTACTTTTATTCTTACTTTTGGACTAGCTGAAACAGCAGCTAATGCTCCGGTTGCTAATAAAGTATTCGTTGTCCCATCTTGATAATATAACTTAATGGCATCCGACGAACCATCTTCTCCAATTAAAATGTAATACCCTTTTAGGGTCGAGGCAGTTAAATCGCTCGAATTTGACATTAAATAATATTTAATATTATTGTTGCTCGATGGGCTAAAATTCAAATAAACATAAGCTTGCCATTCTGTACTATCCACTCCAATCTTAACGGGAGTAGTTAAATACGAAAAGTTTGAAGAACTGCTTGCAACCGTATTTAACACAAGTTGATTTTCGGTATTGATAATAAAATCGCCTGTACTTCCTACCCATGAAGGATTTTGACTAAAATCTCCGTCCGAAAAATGTTCATCTAAAACAGTTGGAGCTTCAATAGCATAAATAAAATTAGAATAGGCCGACAAGAGTTGGCTGTTTGCATCACTTACAAGAATTTGAAAAATATCGGCAGTTGAGTATGTTAAATCGTTCCAAGAAACAAGTCCGTTCGTTGCTGTTTGATTTAATCCAACAGACGACTGTAATTGTCCGCTACCCAATGAAACTTGTAATTGAATGGAACCTGAAAAGCCGGTATCGCGATTGCCATTATTGTCCACTAATTCACAATTAAAACTAAAAGGCACAGTCGGGAAAACCAATGAGGGTTGAGTTAGTATATTTATTTTTTTCCCAACAACATCTAATGTAAATATATTGGAATGAATCACAGCAAAAGAACTTGCAAAACCTGAGCCGGTTAAGTATGAATCAAAACAGGTACTATCTACTAAAAATTCTAAAGCAGTACCATCTACTAAAAATGAATCTTTCAAAAAGATAAACACATCAATATTCACTGAACCTGCATTTGGAATAGAAACAGTTCCTTGATTAAAAGAAAAATTAATATTGGATTGCCCAATTGTTGTATCTACCGACAAAACAGCTGTTCCATTTACAGCAATAAAAGCACCTTTTAAAATTTGTTGCCAGTTTATTGAATTTGCATTTTTAATAGATAAAGTTGAAAGGTGCGTAGGAAGCCCATCTGAAGTGCCAGCATCGTTTAGCACAAACGAAAAAACTTTTTTTGCTAAAGAAGCGCTTGTTCGTATCGAAGAAATAGTATCGGCAGCCACCTGAGTCGAAGGAGCAGAAGCATAGCTATCGTTATCATTTGTATTAACAGCACTAACCACACCTTGCAATACAAGGGTATTGTCGTTAATTCGCCAAGTTCCTGTACTCCCTTCAGCCGAGTAACCATACCAACGGATATATAATGTTTCTCCATTATTAACGACAATATTTAAACCGTTGATCGAACCATCGCGCTCCAAATCATCATCAGGAACGGAAACCGTTGTTAGAGTGGTGTAATTAGAAAAATTCGCTGTAGTTGATATTCTAACCTGATATTCTCTAATACCGGTGAGCGATCTGCGTTCGCTAAACAATAATGCTGTAATTTTTAGCTTAAAACCGGAGTTAGGAGCAACTGAGATTTGAAAATAATCGGCCGTATCGGGTGCTGCTGTTGTTGTCCAACCCGAACAAGAAGCTCCTGTAGTTCCAAAAGTTAATGTATTTAAACCGGTACCTTTTTTAAAAACACCTGCATTAATATTTGCATCGACATTGCTGGGGTTGCCATCGGTTGTTAAGCTCCAGCTTGCAATTTGAGCATTACCTAAAAAAGCAAACAAAAATGAAAAAACTGAGAATAATAATACCTTCCTCATAGAAACGAAATTTAACTTGTAAAGGTACAATTTTTAAAGCTAAAAAACTAATTTTTGAACGACATGAATAGTTCTATGCCATAAAAAGATATATTGATTTATATATCATTATTTTAACCTAAATTGAAATTGCTTTTTAATACGGGAGTTAAGAAAGTATAAAGCTAAATAATAGGGCACTAAAATTAACAGTCCGGAAAGGCCAGCCCAAGCCTCGTTATGACTCACGCCATAAACCACGAAAACAGATGCTAGCAATAAAAACAAAGGAACGATATATCCTAACACAACCGCTAATATTCCATTTTTTTGATTCATAACAACTATTACAGATTGTCCGGGTTTATAATCATCTGCATTTTGAACAGAAACCTCCACCTCTTTTTCTTTTACTTCACTGCTCAACGACAACGAACAAGCTTCTTTGCTACTGCAATGATTACATGCAGAAGTAGAGATAATGCTAACGATTAATGTTTTTTTGTCTCTAATTTCCTTTACTATTCCGGGATGATCAATAATGTTTTCCATAAAATGTAAAGTTCGGATTTTTTTCTGATTAATTAAAATTATTGGGCACTGGAATCGTGAAAACGTTTCATAATGCTTTCCAATTCTTCTTTAAAAGTTAATCTTGATGATTGAATCAGCGAAAGAATTTTATCATCCGGTTGTACTATCAATTCACGCATTTTCATATGTTGGTTTATATACAACATTTCCATATCGGGATATAAGTCTTGAATTTCTGAAGCTACTTCTAAAATGGGCATTACTCTATCTACAGCATTATAAATACCCGGTTTTAACTCCACATTCAGCAACTGTTGAAGTATTTCGGTAATTTTATCAATGTATATGAATGAACGTCGTTGCATTCCATCGCCATAAATACTGATACGTCCGTTAAAGCTGGCATCGAACATAAAGCGATTAATAACGGCATCGAATCGCATACTGATTCCATAACCATACACATTTCCGCAACGAACAATATAAGTAGGCATTTTATCCATTAAACGAAGCACATGTTGTTCGCCCCTGTATTTTGAAATACCATAAAACGATTGAGGATTGGGGGTTGAGTCTAAAGTCATTTCTTCGGACGATGCTCCATAAACTGATGCACTGCTCAGATATATAAACTTTTTAACATCGCTTTCTTCTACGGCATATACCAGTTCCGCTGTTCCCCAATGATTTACTTGCTCAAACAAATGAGAGCTTTCGTTGGATAAAGGAGTTGATACCCGAGCCGCTAAATGATACACTACATCAACTTGTTTCACAATGTTTTTTAGTGTTCTGGAATCGAGCAACTCGCCTTTAACAAATTGAACCTTCCCTCTCTTAATGCCCGAATGCAAAAAAATATTGTAATTCCCCCTGCTTAGATTATCATATAAAATTATTTTTTCTACCTCGGGTATATCTACTAACCTACGATTTAGTTCTGTTCCAATATAACCGGCTCCACCGGTAACTAATATTTTCATAATATTTTCTATTTCAGACTTTTTATATTATAATTCCAAAATTAATGAGTGTGGTTTTGAAAATATGCTTCGACTGGCTCAACATGACTTGGTTATGTTTTTGAGAGGAAGTGACTATTAATTTTCTCATAAATTAAAACTTCTTACTTTCGACTTTCACTTTTCACTTTAATACTTTTTCCTTTCTACTTCTTTATAACCAAATCGGTATTCAATCCACATTCATTCTTTTTCAAGCCTTTCCATCTTCCGGCTCTTTCGTCTTCTTCTAATGAAATTTTAGCCGTACAAGGTTCACAACCTATGCTCACGTATCCCTTTTCGTCTAAGGGGTGATGAGGTAAGTTATATTCACGAATGTATTGATATACCATTTGTTTTGTCCAATCGAGCATAGGATGAAAACGTATCACATTATGAGGAGCAAAATCTTCCTCGTAAAGTTCTGCCCTTACTTTGCTTTGGTCGGCACGTACTCCATTTATCCATACATCATGTTCGGCCAAAACAGCATCCAAGGGCTGAATTTTGTTTAAATAACAACAATAATCGGGATCGCTGGTAAAAAGCAAATTCCCTTTCGCATCGCGTTGCAAGATTTTGGGAACTTGAGGTTTTAAATCTATCACATTTAACGATAATTTTTCAATCAGCTTGTCTCTATATAAAATTGTCTCCGGAAAAAGGTAACCGGTATTAATGAAATATATCGGAATCGATTTATCTATCCTACTTATAATATGCAATAATGGAACACTTTGAGTTTGAAATGAGGAAGTTGCAAATATTTTTTTTTGCTGATGTTTGTACAGCTTAATTCTTCGTTCTATTTCCTCAAAAGTCATAAATAACTATTTTTTGCAAAAGTAATTATTTTTTCTACAAATTTAATAGACTAATATTTTCGTTTTTTTATTTTAAAAATGCTGGTTGGTGTATTTTTTGATATATCTTTGTGCTTATTAAGTTTATAATTTTGATAACCTTAAATTGTTCTAATATGAAAACGCTTTTGACCTTTTTTTTGGCAATGATTACAACCGTAATTTTTGCTCAAACTGAACTGCCAAGTTCCATATCTAATGCTATTAAGAATGGAAATGCGGCCGAGCTTACAAAAAGCTTCAATATTAATGTCGATTTGACCCTTCTTGACAAACAGGATATATACAGCAAAACTCAAGCAGAAAGCTTGCTAAAAGATTTTTTCACTAAAAACATTCCTTCTAATTTCACCGTCATTCATCGCGGCGGAAAAGAAGACGCTCAATACTATGTTGGCAAACTTACCACATCTACAGGCAATTACCGAATTTCAATTTTAATAAAAGGACAAGCAAAAACATCTTTCATTCATCAGTTCAGAATAGAAAAAGAAAATGATTAATAAAGACATTAAAGCATTTATTGACAATGCTTTAAACGAAGATGTCGGGAGTGGTGATTATACATCATTAGCGATCATCCCAAAAAATCTACAAGGTAAAGCAACCTTATTTGTTAAGGAAGAAGGAATACTTGCAGGTGTTGAGGTGGCAAAACATATTTTTAAGTATGTTGACCATGATTGTAAATTTACAACGTTTATCAACGATGGCGAATATTGCAAAGGGCAAAAAGAAGTTGCTTTTGAGGTAGAAGCAAATGTTCAAACTTTATTAAAAATTGAACGGCTTGTTTTAAATATTATGCAACGCATGAGTGGTATTGCCACCATTACTCATACATATGTTAAAGAAATAAAGGGCACGAAAGCAAAAATTCTTGACACACGGAAAACGACCCCCGGATTTCGATTTTTTGAAAAAGAAGCGGTAAAAATTGGCGGCGGACAAAATCATCGATTCGGATTATACGACATGGTTATGATAAAAGACAACCATATCGATTTTGCCGGAGGAATTAAACCTGCTATCGAAAAAACTGTTGCTTATCTTCGCACCCATCAACTTAACATCCCCATCGAAGTGGAGGCTAGAAATTTAGATGATGTTAAAGAAATTATAAACATTGGTCAAATTCAGCGAATATTACTCGACAATTTCAATATCGAAAATACAGTTAAAGCCGTTGAAATAATTCAACAGCGGTACGAAATTGAATCGAGTGGCGGTATTACGTTAGAAAACGTACGTCAGTATGCTCTTTGTGGAGTCGATTTTATTAGCATCGGAGCATTAACGCATCATGTTAAGAGTCTCGATTTAAGCTTAAAAGCAAAATTTTAATGCTCAAAAAAACAGTTCATAAAATAAAATCGTTAACCCTCCCCGGCTTTGACGGACAGCCAATTTTTGAAGTATTTAATTTTTTAATTAAAAGCTTTGGAAAAGCAGCCCTAACCGTAAGAGCATCTTCTATTGCTTATAATATGTTTTTAGCTCTTATTCCTGCACTCATGTTTTTTTTCTCTGCTTTGGCTTACATCCCAATACCCGATTTCACACACGAATTATTAAAACTACTCAAAGAAGTAATGCCGACAAATGCCTATATTACTGTAAGGAGTACCATTATTGATATTATACAACACAAACGAGCCGGCTTGCTTTCGTTTGGTTTTATCTCTACCTTATACTTTGCTACCAATGGCATGAATGCATTAATTACAGCGTTTAATGCTACAGAACTTACTTACGATAACCGTAACTGGTTTCAACGAAGAGGCGTAGCTTTTATTTTACTCATTATTTTCTCCACTCTTATCATTATTTCAATCACTTTACTAATTTTTAGCCGCTCGTTTTTCACTTTTCTGATCGAACAAGACATTATCAAAACAAAAATATTGTTGTATTTGTTAATATTAGCCAAATGGATTATAGTATTATCTTCTTTTTTCTTTTCCATTTCGTTTTTGTACTACTTTGCTCCCGCAAAAAAATCTAAATTCAGAATTTTCTCTGCCGGTTCCACCACCGCTACCATTTTAGTTTTACTAATCTCTATAGGTTTCTCTTATTATGTTAATAATTTTGGACAATATAATAAAGTTTATGGTTCACTCGGAACCCTTATTGTACTAATGCTATGGATATACTTCAATTCACTTGCACTCCTTGTCGGGTACGAATTAAACTGGAGCATTCGACATACTAAAAATAAAAAACTGACAGAAGCACTACCCAACTAATTTTTTGTTTTATTGTAACTTTTTAAAATGACGTTCGTCATACGATAAAACAACTAAAATTGAATGCTTTATGAAAACACTACATTTTTTAATTACAACTGTTTTTTTCTGTTTTACAATAAATTTATTCTCGGCAACGATAATGTCGCCTCCAAAGAAGAATATCATAAAACAGATTTCCGCTACCATAGATTTCCCGCAAAATGCAAAAGTTGAAAAATCCGAAACCGTAGCAGTTAACTTTGAAATTACCGAAAACGGTAAAATTAAAGTAAATGAAATTAATGGTAACCCTACATTTACCGAACATGTTAAACAAAAACTGGAAAATTTTGTTGTAAAGAAATTTAAAGATTTGGTGGGAGAAAACTTCTATGTAAAATTCAACTTCAAAAGTGACAAGTAAAAAAGAATCGTAAATCTGTTAAAAGGCTGCTCAAAAGAGTGGCCTTTTTTAATAATTAAAAGAGCATATATTTTTAAGTAAGTAGATTAAAAAGTCTTTGTTCGTTACTAAATAATTATGTAGGTTTGTCAAAAAAATATATTATGCAATACGATTTAATAGTTATAGGCAGCGGTCCGGGTGGATATGTTGCTGCCATCAGAGCTTCACAATTAGGAATGAAAACCGCTGTTGTTGAAAAATCTGAAGTAGGAGGGATATGCCTCAACTGGGGATGTATTCCAACAAAAGCGTTACTTAAAAGTGCTCAGGTTTATCATTACGCCAAACACGCAGAAGAATACGGCATACAGGTAAGTGAAGTGCGTCCCGATTTCCAGAAAGTGGTAGCACGAAGCAGAGGCGTTGCCGAAGCCATGAGTAAAGGAATACAATTTTTATTTAAAAAAAATAAAATTGACGTAATTCAAGGATTTGGCAAATTAGTCAATAACCAAACTGTTGTTGTAAAAAAATCGGACGGAAGCAGTGAAGAACACACAGCCAATCATATTATTCTTGCAACCGGTGCACGTTCAAAAGAATTACCACATTTAAAACAAGACGGAAAAAAGATCATAGGTTATCGCGAAGCACTCACTTTGTCCTATTTACCAAAATCAATGGTGGTAGTTGGCTCAGGGGCTATCGGTTCCGAATTTGCTTATTTTTACAATGCCATGGGAACCAAAGTTACCATTGTAGAATTTCTTCCAAATATTATCCCGTTGGAAGACGAAGAAGTAAGTAAAAACCTTGCTCGCTCATTTAAAAAAGAAGGCATTGAAATTATTACTGAAGGCAACGTTACAGCCGTTGACACAACCGGAAGCTATTGCCAGGTAACCGTTGAAACCAAACAGGGCATAAAAATCATTGAAGCCGAAGTAGTACTTTCGGCTGTTGGCGTAACTCACAATCTTGAGAACATTGGTATAGAGGAATTAGGAATCGAACTTGAAAAAGGGAAAATAAAAGTCAACGATTTTTATGAAACCAATATAAAAGGAGTTTATGCTATTGGCGATATTGTTCATGGTCCGGCATTAGCCCATGTTGCATCAGCCGAAGGCATTTGTTGTGTTGAACATATAGCAGGGACAAATCCGGTTCCGGTAAATTATAAAAACATACCCAGCTGTATTTATACCAGTCCCGAAGTAGCTTCGGTCGGATTAACCGAAAAGCAAGCCATAGAACAAGGTTACGAAATTAAAGTGGGAAAATTCCCCTACTCTGCATCCGGAAAAGCAAAAGCTGCCGGCAACAGCGACGGTTTTGTAAAGCTCATATTCGATGCAAAATATGGCGAATTACTGGGTGCTCATCTTATTGGATTAAACGTTACCGAAATGATAGCTGAACTAGTTGTTTCAAAAACATTAGAAACAACAGGTCATGAGCTTATTAAGTCCATTCACCCGCACCCTACCATGAGCGAAGCGATTATGGAAGCTGCTGCTGCTGCATACGGAGAAGTGATACACCTGTAAGCAAGATGACGTTCCTAAATAAGCTTTGTAAAGCGACATATCAATAATCGTATCCATTGCTTATTTTGATGTAGTTAGAAGTTCACTTTTAATCTGATTTTCTATCTCAACCATAGAAGACGAATCAAAAACAGGTTTACCGTTTATAAGTATTGTAGGAGTAGCGTAAATCCCATACGCTTTTAGCAGTTTAAAGTTATATTCAAGACGACTTGATACACCAGGGTCATTTAAATCTTTATTGAATTGCTTTAAATCCATTCCTAAATTTTTTGCCATTCGAACAATTTGAAGAGTATCAGCCAACTTATTTCCAAACATCAAACTATCCAGCATCTCCCAAAATTTTCCCTGTTTTGCTGCTGCATTACAAGCTATTGCAGATAAAGTAGGATAAGAAGAGTAATGTATAAAACCAAAACGAATTTTGGATTTGAATTTCTTGTAAATCTTATCGTAAACAGGTTTATATTCCCTGCACTTACTACATTCTATATCACTAATCTCAAGCAATGTCACTCTCGATTTTAAGTTTCCACGATAAAATGTGGTAGATCCAGGTTATAAGTGCAACTTTTATGCTGTAAATTTACTAAATATTTCATACGGATTTTTATTAACGTTTTAGCAAGTTCATTGGCATTTTTTCTGGTTAAATGTTTATACATATCGCAACTTAATTTTGGCAATATAGAGCAAAGAAAAAACATATTCACCATTCAG
>Ga0116186_1003087_pt1 | contig 14463 bp, 13 predicted proteins | sample AD_JPNNA4_MetaG_FD_89806 | JGI IMG/M metagenome (GOLD analysis project Ga0116186, IMG submission 89806) | Active sludge microbial communities of municipal wastewater-treating anaerobic digesters from Japan - AD_JPNNA4_MetaG | ecosystem: Engineered > Bioreactor > Anaerobic > Digestate | place...
ATGCGGCATCGTGTATTGGTTGCGGAGCATGTGTTGCAACGTGTAAAAACGGTTCGGCAATGTTGTTTGTGTCGGCAAAAGTATCGCAATTAGCATTGTTGCCTCAAGGACGTGTTGAAGCTGCTCGTCGTGCTAAAGCTATGGTTGCCAAAATGGACGAATTAGGTTTTGGTAACTGTACCAATACCGGTGCATGCGAAGTTGAATGTCCTAAAGGAATTTCTATAGCTAATATAGCTCGATTAAATAGAGAGTTTTTATTGGCGAAATTACAAGACTAATAATTTATATTGTATACAAAAAACCTCATTGTGCTTGGTGCAATGAGGTTTTTTTGTTTTTAAAACAATTGAATGTATATGTATACTACTGTCGCCTCGCTGAGGCTTTATTTTGAATACTTCAAATAATTCTACCATAATTCCGCCTCGCTGAGGCTATTTTCAATAATTATATTTTACATTTTTTTGGCTGAACACCATGTGTAAATCAGCCCAATGGCACCGCCTTGGGTTACGAATTATCCAACACTATCCGTTGTGTCCTGAAGGAACAATATAAATAAAATTGTAGATTGTATAATGGCAATACCTTACGCCCATATATGCACCAATAATTCATTAAACAGCATTTGGAATAAAGCTCCGTAGGAGCTATAGTATGGTAGTGCGAGTGCAATAGAAAAATTCAAAAGCTCCGTAGGAGCGATATTACAATTGAATGTATATGATGTATACTACTGTCGCCTCGCTGAGGCTATTTTCAATAATTATATTTTACGATTTTTTTGCTTATATCATCTAGAATTCAGAATTATTTAGCGTTTTTATTCTTACAGTAAGTCTTGGTTCTGTTTACCTATTCGAATAAAATCTTTTATGGCTACATATATTGCTGCAAAAACCGACAACAAAGAGCAAATAATAGTACAAAGGGAATTAGTAAGGTCAAAATATTCATCTAATGCTTGCCCGCCAAATACGCCAATTAGAATAATGGCAAGCATTTGAAATCCTATGTTTGAATATTTTAAAGCGTTCCTATAGTTAGGATTTTTTTTCAATTATTTCGATTTTTTTTGCAGGATCGGCAACAAATGTATCGTTTTTCATAGTGCAAGTGCCGCTAAATATTGCTCCGGGTTCTATAGCAAGTTTATTCGTAATTATATCGCCGGTAACTTTTGCGGTTGATTTAAACGAAAGTAATTCTTGAATAGTAATTTTTCCATCGAGAATGCCTTCAATATCACAATTTTGGCACGAAACTTCACCTTTAATTTCGCCGGTACTACCTATCACCAATTTACCTTTAGCTACTAAATTTCCTTTAAGGCTACCTTCAATGCGAATATCGCTATTACATGAAATATCTCCGGTTATGCTGGTTCCCGCAGTTATCATGTTTGTCAAAAATGATGAGGTTTCGTTTATTTTTGCCATAATTTTTCTTTTTTTAATTATACAAATATACAAATGTTACACGAAATACAAAAATATATATTTGTTTTGGTATTTTTGTATTCAATTTACAACGAACATGATATATTTTACACCTACGCATTGGAAAGACTATGAATTACTCGATTCGGGTAATTTTGAAAAATTAGAACGTTTTGGAACGTATGTTACAATTCGTCCCGAACCCCAAGCAGTATGGGACAAATCTCTGAGTGAAAGTGAATGGATGCACAAAGCTACCGTTCGTTTTCAAGCAAATTCAAGCAATAGCGGCGAATGGATACAATTTAAACCATGTGCCGAGTCTTGGAGGATTCAATATCATGCATTACAATTAACCTGTAATTTGAAATTTACTTCATTTAAACATGTTGGTATATTTCCCGAACAGGCAGTAAATTGGGATTATATGCATGCAGTATGTTCTTCACGTCCCGGATTGAAAGTGTTGAATTTATTTGGATATACCGGCATAGCATCGGTAGCTGCACGAGCAGCCGGTGCCGATGTAACACACTTAGATGCAATAAAACAAGTTGTAAATTGGACTCGTCAGAATATGGAAGACAGCGGGCTTCGTGATATTCGATGGATAATTGAAGATGCACGAAAATTTGTAGCTCGCGAAATTAAGCGTGGTAATTTATATCAAGGTATAATAATGGATCCTCCTGCTTTTGGCAGAGGAACAAACGGTGAAGATTGGAAGCTTGAACGTGATATAAATGCTTTACTGAAAGATGTGCAAAAAATTTTAGATACGAAACAGTATTTTTTTATTCTTAACACATATTCGTTAGGGTTTTCTGCAATGATTATTGAGAATCTTCTACATACTATATTTAGTTCATATAAATCTCCTAAAGAAGTTGGTGAATTATATTTGCAAGATTCTTTTGGTAAAAAATTACCTTTAGGAGTTATTGGTAGATTTACAAATATTCCAATTACCAAAAGTTCTCGTTAGAATAACGACATCTGACTAGGTGTTCCTGAATTTGATTGAGGAGGTTCGTCTTTTTTAACCGGTTTTGAAGGAGTTTCTATCGTAGTATTTTCATCGGTAGTTTCATCTTCCTCCAAATCTTCTATGGTAGAGTCCTGATCTAATTCTATTATGTCTTCATCAGATTCTTCGCCAATCTCTAACTCAGGGTCTATTTCTTCGTCGCTTGATACAACTTTTTCGAGAGGCTCAATAAATGTCATAGTTTTAACCGTAAACGTTGTAATACGCTTGCCACGAGCTTTTACTCCTTTTACTCCTATAAATTCATCTACATCTACTAATTCTATTTCGCGCGAAGAATGTTTGCCTCCAAATTGAATCTGTAATTGCGGATAGGTATCATCGTTTATTGCAACTAAATATGATTTTTCGTGGTCGCCTATCACACTTATGAATTTACCGGTTTCCTCTATTTCGAATCGTTTAATATAATAATTGTCTTGTTCTCCATCGAAAAATACCGCTGTCCATATTTTTGAATCATCAAATTTTTCGATTTTCAAAATTTCGTATTCGTAGTGATTGCTCAAATCAAAGGTGGTGAGTGTATATTTACCATCGTTGGTTATTACCAATATTTTGTCTGAACCTTTAAACTCACCTAAATATTCGCCATATCCACCATCGTTAAGTCGTTTGGTTTCGAAATTGAAATATATTTTTCTACCTCCTAATGTAGAAACACCTTCTTCTATTTTAATAATTTTAAAACACGGATGTTTGGTTAAAATATTCCCTTGCGAATTTCGTCCCTTAATAACTTGAGTGCTAAAATCTACCTCAAAAATAGTTTTTCGCAAGCGAGGATTTTGACGGAGGTATACTTTAATAATCTCGGCTTCGCCATTAGGATTGGCACTGAAGTACATGATTTTAGAATTAGGAGTTCCTTTGGAAACATCATAAACTTTGTCGCGTGTAATGCCCGTTACAGCAAATCGTTTCATGTAGGTTATACCCGATTTGCCATCTCTGTATGCTACATTGTAAATTGTACGTTCATCGTTTTTGCGAAAAACTGCAATATGTATTATATTTTTTCCAAAAAATGCCTTGTCGCATACTTTTGATATTTTGTATTTGCCGTCTTGCATAAACACAATAATATCATCAATATCAGAACAATCGCAAATAAAAGTATCTTTTTTGAGCGATGTGCCAACAAAGCCATCTTCTAAATTTGCATATAATTTAGTATTTGCTATTACAACTTGGGTAGCTTCTATTTGTTCAAAATTCCGAATTTCGGTTTTACGTTCTTTACCTTTGCCGTATTTTTTTTGTATTTGGGTGAAATAATTAATTGCAAATTCAACAATATGTGCAAGATGATTTTTCACCTCTTCTATTTCAATTTCAATTTCTTTAATATACTCATCGGCTTTGTACGAGCTGAATTTAGAAATGCGTTTGATAGGAATATTAGAAAGTATAACACAATCTTCGCGAGTTACCGGACGCCAGAATTTTTTAACATGCGGCTCCAAACCTTTAAAAATAGTAGTTAATATTTCTTCTTCTGTTTTACAAGGTTTAATAAGTTCGTATACTTCTTTTTCAATAAAAATTTTCTCGAGCGAGGTCTTCATCCAATCTTCTTTGAGTTCCTCCATGCGAATTTCGAGTTCTCTGCGGAGCAATTCTACTGTTTTATCTGTTGAAATTCGAAGAATATCCGAAACACCTATAAATTCAGGCGATTTTTCAATAATAACACTTGCATTGGGTGATATAGAAATTTCGCATTCGGTAAATACATATAAGGCATCTATGGTTTCGTCGGGCGATACATTTGGAGGAAGATGTATGAGTATTTCTACATTTGCTGCAGTATTGTCATCTATTTTTTTAACTTTTATAGTGCCTTTTTCATTTGCTTTAATTATAGAATCTATAACCGCTGTAGTTGTTTTTCCATAAGGGATTTCGGTTATAGCAAGTGTCTTATTGTCTATTTTAACAATTTTAGCACGCACTTTTACCGCACCACCGCGTAATCCTTCATTATATTTCGACACATCTATGTATCCGCCTGTTGGGAAATCCGGATATAATTCAAATGGTTTTCCTTGCAAATATTTTATGCTTGCATCTATAAGTTCGTTAAAATTATGAGGCATAATTTTACATGCCATGCCCACAGCAATACCTTCAACTCCTTGAGCAAGAAGTAATGGAAATTTTACAGGAAGAGTTATTGGTTCTTTGTTTCTTCCATCGTATGAAGATTTCCAAATAGTAGTTTTTGCATTAAATACTACCTCGTTTGCAAATTTCGATAGCCGAGCTTCAATATACCGAGGTGCAGCTGCACTATCGCCGGTGTATATATTACCCCAGTTACCTTGAGTATCTATTAACAATTCTTTTTGTCCCAATCCTACTAAAGCTTCGCCTATTGATGAGTCGCCATGTGGGTGGAATTGCATAGTATGTCCTATAATATTGGCAACTTTGTTATATCTGCCATCGTCCATACGTTTCATAGAATGTAATATACGACGTTGTACCGGTTTTAAGCCATCGTTAATATACGGTACTGCACGTTCCATAATTACATACGAAGCATAGTCCAAAAACCAATCCTCAAATTGCCCCGATATATATTTAATATGTTGAATATCGGAATCTTGTTTGGGTTGTATTGTATTATCTTGAACTTCGTCCATAGGTAAAATTTGGATACATACTAAAAAATCATTCAAAGTTCGAAAAAATCCGTGAAACTTGTACTATAAAATAATGAACTAAATATGAACAGGTTTTCAGACAATATATTTGTATAGATTGTATGGTAGTGTAATGAGTAATTGCAACTCGTTTTCGAAATTTCAATTACAAATATCGGTTTATTTATGTGTCAAAAAGCATTAAATAAAAGAATTTAAAGCTGTTCCTCGGCTTCCATTAGACACTTTTCCGGCAATAAGACATTACTTTCTTTGCATTTGTATTTTCCAAAGTGGAGGACTGTAAAAAAAAATAAAATCTGTGAAAACCTTTGGTGAAAAAAAATAGGCAACCACAAAGGATTGCCTATATATGTTTACAATTAACTATAAACTAAGAACTCAAAACTCATAATCATTTACGGTTTCACATACACATGTGCTGCATGCTTTTCTTCCATATATTGGGTAAGCGGTTTCATTGGTTTTGTTACAATTACTCGTCCCGAACGCACAAATTCCAATATACCGAATGGTTTCAATTTTTCGAGTAATTCTTGTGTTTGTTCGGTTGTACCTGTTTTTTCAATTACAAAAAATTCGGTATGCATATCTAGGATTCGTGCGTTGTTCTCGCGTATAAATTGTCCCATATTTACCCCTTGAGAAATTGCAGAAATTGGCATTTTGTACAAGGCTACTTCTTGCGAAATCAGTTGGTCTTCGTCGTAATAAAAGGCTTTGATTACCTCTACCAATTTATCTATTTGATTTACAACTTTCATTACCGACTCTTTAGTAGATTTTACAACAATGGTAAAACTATGAATTCCCTCTATCTGCGATTCAGACACAGTAAGGCTTTCGATATTAATTTTACGTCGAGTAAATACAATAGTTATTTTGTTGAGCAGTCCAATATGGTTTTCGGTAAAGACCGCAATGGTATATAATTGTTTGTCCATAGTATCTGTGTTTTATATCGTTTATTCTAATTTAATATCTGCAACTCCCAATCCCGGTTCTATCATAGGAAGTATATTTTCTTTTTTCTCAACTTTTACTTCGAGTAAAAATGGTTCTTCTTTGGCAAACATTGCATCTATAGCTGCTTGCAAATCTTTGCGTTCGGTAACTTTTACACCATTTATTCCATATCCTTTGGCAATAGTTATAAAATCGGGACTTTGTATGTCTACAAATGAATAACGAGCATCGAAGAAACGTTCTTGCCACTGACGAACCATACCAAGGAAATTATTGTTAAGTATTATAATTTTTACCCCAATATTGTTGGCAGCTATGGTTCCTAATTCTTGAATAGTCATCTGAAATCCACCATCACCTATAAATACTACCGTGTCTTTATGAGGACTCGAAACTTTAGCACCCATAGAAGCCGGCAATCCAAATCCCATAGTACCTAATCCCCCAGATGTAATAATTTCTGAACCTTCTTTAAAATCGTAATATCTACACGTTGCCATTTGATGCTGCCCTACGTCGGTTACTACAATTGCTTGACCTTTGGTTTTGTCAGAAATCATCTTTATAACCTCACCCATTTTTATTTCACCATCGGAAGGCTGTGTGTCTTTGGTTATAATTTTCTGTATTTCAACATCATGAGCTTGTTTAAATTCCTGCATCCAAGCTTCGTGTGAATTTTTTTGCACCGCTTGTATCAATGATTTCAATGCAATTTTTGCATCGGAATGTATGGCTACTTCCGGTTTTATAATTTTTCCTATTTCGGCTTTGTCAACCTCTATATGAATTATTTTAGCCTGTTTTGCATATTTCGACACATTTCCCGTTACCCGGTCGTCGAAACGCATTCCTACCGCAATTATCACATCGGCTTCGTTGGTTTTTATATTTGGTGCATAATTTCCATGCATACCAAGCATACCTACATAATTAGGATGGTCGGAACCTATATCATTTAATCCTAAAATAGTTGTAGCTACCGGAATGCCTGTTTTTTCGGCAAATTCTTTCAATTCTTTGTGAGCACGCGAAATATTGATGCCTTGTCCTGCCAAAATCAATGGTTTTTTCGCATCGTTTATCAATTTTGCCGCTTGTATCACCGCATTTTCGTCGAGTTTTGGATATGGATAAAACCCACGCATATAGGTGCATTTGGTGTACGAAAAGTCCAGCATTTGCAATTGTGCATCTTTGGTAATATCTATCAACACCGGACCCGGACGACCTGTTTGTGCAATATAAAATGCTTTGGCAAGTGCTTCGGGAATTTCGTCGGCTGAGGTTACTTGATAATTCCATTTGGTAATAGGCATGGTGATACCAATTACATCTATTTCTTGAAATGCATCGGTACCCAACAATGGCGAAATTACTTGGGCGGTAATAGCTACCAATGGCGTAGAATCGAGCATAGCATCGGCAATACCGGTAACCAAATTGGTTGCACCCGGACCCGAGGTAGCAAAACATACACCTACCTTGCCCGTAGCACGTGCATAGCCTTGTGCCGCGTGCACCGCACCTTGTTCGTGGCGCGTAAGGTAGTGTTTCAATTTGTCGCTGAAATCGTATAATTTATCGTAAATCGGCATAATGGCTCCACCCGGATACCCAAATATGGTATCAACTCCTTCTTCGGTCAATATGCGTAATAACGCCTCGGAGCCTGTAATTTGTGTCGTTTGTTTGTTCATATCTGTATTGTATAATTATCGTATGTATATTATTTTCTGTGAATTTGATTTGTTTGATTCCGAATTTTTTCTTGCGGAATGTAAGTGTATCTTATTCGCAGACTCGTGTACTATGATTCTTCAGTGGTTCCATACTAGTATTGTTTTTGTTTTTCCATAAATTCGCGAATAGTTGCACCCAATCGAGCAATTCCTTTTTCGATAGCTTGTTCATCAACACACGAAAAATTTAGACGTAAGGTACTTACAATTTCTTTCGAATTTGTATAAAAAGGATCACCGGGTACAAACGCAACATCTTGTTTTATAGCCTCTTGAAACAATTCCATAGCCGAAATTCCTTTTGGTAAAGTAACCCACAAAAACATACCACCTTCGGGTAATGTATATTCTACATTTTCGGGGAAATGTCGTTTCAAACTTTCTATCATTGCCATACATTGTCGACCATACACTTCTTTAATTTTATTTATATGATCATTAAGGTCGTTATTTTGTAAATATTCAACCAATAATTTTTGTGTGAAATAATTGGTATGTAAATCCGATGCTTGTTTGGCAATTATCAATTTTTCCATTATTTCATCGGGAGCTACAATCCATCCGGTTCTGAACGATGGTACAACAGTTTTAGAAAATGAACCAAGTAAAATAGTTTGTTCGGGTAAATAATGCATAAACGACGACTGATGCGAACCGGTATAACGTAAATCACCATACGGATCATCTTCGATAAGCATAAGTGGTTTGCCTCTTAGTATTTCGGCAATTGCTTCTCTATTTTTATCGCTATATGTTATACCCGTTGGATTTTGAAAATTTGGAACCGTATACATTAATTTTGTATTTCGTAAACTCGATGCTTTGGTTAATTCAGCCAAATCTAACCCATCGGAATTAAGGGTAACCGGCGAAAATCGAGCTTTATAAATAGAAAACAACTGTATAGCACCCAAATACCCCGGTTTTTCTAATATTACACGGTCGTTTTCGTTGAGAAAAGTTTTGCCAAGCAAATCCAAGCCTTGCTGTGAACCGGTAGTAATAAGGATATTTTTTGGTTCAATATTTAATCCTTTTACAGTTTTGTAGCGTTCCGAAATATATTTACGCAATGCCAAATATCCTTCGGTAGTGCTATATTGCAAGGCATCGCCGGCATCGGCATCAAATACTCTGTTCGAAGCTTCTTTGAGTGCTTGTACCGGAAACAAATCGCGATTGGGCAAACCTCCGGCAAACGATATAATATTAGGAGAAATGGCAACTTTTAAGATTTCGCGAATAAACGATTTCGGCACGTCAGAAATTCTGTCGGCAAACATACTGTTGGTTTCGAGCACACGCCACGAAAGCAAGGTAGATTTGTTTACTTTTACATTCATACTTGTTGACCATGCAGCCATTTGATCAAGTATTTTTTTGTTTATTGGAACCTTAATTCCCGATGCCCATGTTACAAAGGCATCGTATCTTTTTGACATTCTCATTGTAATTAGTTATAAAGTTTGTAAAGTTTGTAAAGTTTGTAAGTTTGTAAAGGGGGATTTTTTCTTTACAACCTTGTAACTTTCAATCTTTTTACTCAATTATTCTTACACCACCCAAATCTGCCGACGATACATGTGCTGCATATACTCTTAGAGCAGCACTTACTTCGCGTTTGCGATTTGGTTTAAATGCATCTTTTCCTTTTGCAAGTTCTTGTTTGCGGCGTTCAGATAGCTCATCTTGGCTCACTAACAATTCAACTTTGCGATTTGGTATATCAAACAATATTTTATCACCATCACGAACCAAACCTATAGCACCGCCACTTGCTGCTTCGGGCGATACGTGACCAACCGACAAGCCTGAAGTTCCACCCGAGAATCGTCCGTCGGTAATTAATGCACATTCTTTACCTAAATGCATAGATTTAAGGTATGACGTAGGATACAACATTTCTTGCATGCCCGGACCACCTTTGGGTCCTTCGTATATAATTACTACAACATCGCCCGATTTTATAAATCCTTTTACAATAGCATCTACGGCTGCTTCTTGTGAATGGAATACACGAGCAGTTCCTTCGAAACGGAAAATTGACTCATCAACACCGGCAGTTTTTACAATACAACCGTTTTCTGCAATATTTCCAAACAATACAGCCAAACCGCCATCTTGCGTATAGGCGTTTTCTACGCTACGAATACATCCGTTTGTGCGGTCGGTATCAAATTCTTTATACATATTTTGTTGCGAACCCATTACCAAATTTGCTTTGTAGCCCGGAGCACTTTTGTATATCTCTATAGCTTTGGCATTGGCAGTTGGTCGCATAATGTCGTACGTGTCAAGTGCTTGTTTGAGGGTTAACCCATCGGCTCTAGAAACTGAAGTATCAAGTAATCCTTTACGGTCGAGTTCGCCAAGAATGCCAAGAATACCGCCGGCACGATTTACATCTTCTATATGGTATTTTTTAGAATTCGGAGCAACTTTGCTCAAACAAGGAATTTGTCGCGAAAGTTCGTCCATATCTTTCATGCTAAATGGTACTTCTGCTTCGTATGCAATTGCCAACAAGTGCAATACAGTATTTGTAGAACCACCCATAGCAATATCGAGTTTCATAGCATTCATAAACGCACTGCGAGTAGCTATAGAACGAGGCAATACAGAAGTGTCGCCATCGAAGTAATATTTTTTGGTATTTTCTACAATTTTTTGTGCTGCTTGTTCAAATAATTTCGTACGATTTACATGCGTGGCAACGATAGTACCGTTGCCCGGCAATGCCAATCCTATAGCTTCGTTGAGGCAATTCATAGAATTTGCGGTAAACATACCCGAACACGATCCACAGGTAGGACATGCATTTTTTTCAACTGCATCTAATTTTGAATCAGACACATCAGAATCTAACGCCATAACCATAGAATCAACCAAGTCAAGTTTTTCGCCATCTACATCGCCCGCTTCCATAGGACCGCCCGATATGAAAATGGTAGGAATATTCAAACGCATAGCAGCTATGAGCATACCCGGAGTAATTTTGTCGCAATTGCTAATACATACCAAAGCATCGGCTTTGTGAGCATTGCACATAAATTCCACACTATCGGCAATTAACTCGCGCGAAGGCAATGAATACAACATACCGGTATGACCCATGGCAATACCGTCGTCAATAGCAATGGTGTTGAATTCGGCTGCAAAAAAACCTTGAGCTTCAATCAACTGTTTTACTTTTTGACCTATATCATGCAAATGCACGTGTCCCGGAACAAATTGCGTAAATGAATTGGCAATAGCAATAATTGGTTTGCCTATTTGCTCTTCTTTCATACCATTGGCACGCCATAAACTTCGTGCTCCTGCCATAAGTCGACCTTGTGTCGATGATTCGCTTCTAAGTGGAAATCCCATAATTTTAATTATTAATTTTTAATTATGAATTATTAATTCACGTTACATTGTTGAAATTCAATATTAGTTGCCAAATGTACATTTTTTTGCAAAAAAAAGCACCAAACTCATAAGAGAATGGTGCTTTACATATTTTTTTACATATACTTACGCAGTTACACCTTTCTCTGTATTGAAGAAATGACTACCACGACAAGCACTATGTTAATTATTCTATTCATTTTATTTTTCTGTTGAGCAAATATACGTCATAATTTTTCAAAGTCAAGGTTTTGGGAAATTTTTTTGAAAAAGTATGTATTGCTTCGTTTGGGAGATAGGTATTTTTATGTATATTTGTGGGTTGGGGAAAAATTATATATAGCAAATATTGATGTAGGATAGATTAAAATATATAAAGGAGTTAGGTTACATAATGATTCGTTATAGAAAATGAAATAAATTTGAAAATAGAAATAATAATCTAAATATTAACTATAAAACTTTTAAAAATGAAAAATTATTTTGGATTTAATTTGACAGGAAAAAAATTATTGCCGATTTGGATGATTTTTTACTTTTTATTTATTGCTTACATACATGTTTGCGAAAAAGAATAAGTTTAAATATTTTGTAAATGTCATACTTTCACCAAAAGAAGATGATGTTTCTCAAAATGAGATTGATACGATGAAGAAACATATGATAAAAAATCATGATACAATCTTTAAGATTTCACTCGAAGAATTTGTTGATAGAGGAATGAAATGTGAAAATAAAGAATTGAGTAAGATTATGGAGGATTTTAATGATAGGTATTTTAAATTTTAGAATAATGATAAAACAAGTTTTAGTTTTTACATTGGTAGTAATACAAATGATGCTTAATGGCTGTGAAAAAATTGAATATTATGATTGTAAAAACAATGATGAATACTTTGCTTTTATTGAAAATAATAATAAAGAATGTATAGAAAATATAACTTCAAATATTGTTGAAAATATAGATGCTTCACCTGTAATGAAAATTTATTCAATTAAAGATTACTTGAATAGCGAAAGCAATAATTTTATGATTGTATTACTCGGCAAAAGCATTGGGAAATATACGGGTGATAGTATTTTTGGAATTCAATATTTGAAAAATAATATTTTATTTACAGCAAGAAATAGGTTGACAGATTATAAAAATAATACTTTTATAGTTTCTATCACAAAAGTTGACGAAGAAGAAGGCATTATAACTGGTGAATTTTCCGGAAAGTTATACGATGTAATACATGAAGATTCTATAATAATTAAGAATGGTGTGTTTAAAAGTAAAATTGTAAAGAATTAAATACTACAACAGTAATGAATCATTTTGAGTACAACAACTTGAGAAATCTCTAAGGGCTTATTTCTATGACCTTTAGACAATCAGACACTAAGACATTCCGACATTGAATACGTTTGTTCCGCACCTCACGGCACGGCAATAATTCCGGATTAAACGATTTCTACCGAGCTTTTGCACCTAACGGCGCAATGTTGTACCTCAAAACTTTGAATTATAATCGAATTGCCCCGTTAGGGGTATCATATCGTTAGAGCATCGAATATGAGCAGAAGTCCTGCTACCGCTCGATTCCTTTAGCGTGGAGTTATAATAATATATTTCAAAATATATGATGAAAATTTGTTATTAAATCAAAAGATACTACCGTTAAAAAAAGGAAATGAAAATTAAAGTATTGTTTTAAAGTAAATTTTGTAGTTTTATCGAACAATAATTTTTTTAAGTAAATAATTGAGAAAGCATTTTATTATAGGTTGTATTCTTTTTTGTGTTTTGACTTCACATGTGTACTCACAAGCTATAGTTGATTTTCAAGCTGGATATAGTTATATAGAACATGTTTCGCTTGGTGTTGGAATTCGCAATCAAAAGAATAAAGTTTCTGTGTTAGTTGGGAGTAATTTTTTTGTAAACATCAAATCATTTTCTTCGTACTATGTGCAGTACGAAAGTTTACGGGGCTTTCAATTATACGATAGTGTACACGTAAACTTTGGTATTAAAGCTGGGTATTCAATCTATTCCAATACCTATTATACTTGGAATTTACTTTCGGCAGCACCTATGGCATTCGTAAATTACACCTATTCTCCTAAAATTCATTTTGTTGCTTCGGCAGGAGTAATGTGTACGAGGATTTTGCGGGTAAAACGATTAGCATATGGTGAATTTGGATGGTATAAACCATATTTACCGGAATTAAAATGCGCAATTTTGTATGATTTATAGATATTTTGCCATACTAAGTTTAGTTTGTCTATTACAAATTTCGTGTAATAGGGCAGAATACTTTCCAGATAAACCACTTGCATTTACCAAAACGGTATTTGTTGCTCATCAATGTGCCGGATATTTAGGCAAAGCTAATACATTGGAATCTGCAAAGCTTGGATTGCAAAAACTACAAGCAATAGAATGCGATATACAAATGAGTGCCGAAGGTTCGTTATGGTTGTCTCACGATCCAAATACACCAACATGTGGCGAAGTTACTGAATCAATTTTTCCAGAACTTTCCGATTCTCAAATAATGAGTTTAAATTCTTGTTTAGGAAATGTAAATGGGTATTCGAGTCTCGAAAGTGTTTTTAAATTTATTGCTGATTCTATGCCACAAGCAATTATTTCGCTTGATGTAAAAGCTTGGGTGCCAAAGAGTATAAAAAATGCAAATCTAATACTACAAATGAATTCTTTAGCACAAAAAATTATTGAATTAACGCAAGCATATAATCTCGAAAATAGAGTTTTTGTTGAATCGGAGGTAGGCGATTTTTTATATTATATACGTACAAAAAGCTCTGGAATAGAAACATATTTAGCAACCTATGGCGATTTTGAATTAGGAGTGGCACGAGCTCTAAATGGTGGATTTACGGGTATTTCGTTTAAATATATGCACAAAGAAACTATTACCAAAGAAAGTATTGCTGCTATTCGCCGTAAAGGATTAAAAATTCAGTTATGGACGGTAAACGATACGTCATACATTAAAGAAGCATTGCAATTGCAAGTAGATTATATTCAGACAGATAATATTAATTTTGTTATAACTTTGAATAAATAGGTAACACAACAACGTGAAGTGAGAAATCTCTAAGGGCTTATTTCTATGACCTTTAGACAATCAGACACTAAGACATTCCGACATTGAATACGTTTGTTCCGCACCTCACGGCACGGCAATAAT
>Ga0116186_1003096_pt1 | contig 14441 bp, 13 predicted proteins | sample AD_JPNNA4_MetaG_FD_89806 | JGI IMG/M metagenome (GOLD analysis project Ga0116186, IMG submission 89806) | Active sludge microbial communities of municipal wastewater-treating anaerobic digesters from Japan - AD_JPNNA4_MetaG | ecosystem: Engineered > Bioreactor > Anaerobic > Digestate | place...
AGCGTGTGAATAGTATTAATGCTTAATAAAGCTTCTGATGAATAATTTTTATTATATGCTTAAAAAATAAATCCAGCTAATTTGAAAAGCTAATACTTGTAAATACGAGCAATGAAATATAACTCGTTTATATGCGCTACTCTATTGCGTCTTATTTCCATTTTTGGATGTATATACGCTATAACGTTGCGATTATTTACAAGCAAATATAAAACGTTTTTCAATATGTTGTATGAATTATCTTAAAAAATGATTTGTATTTTGTTGAATGTCTGTTTTTTTGAAACACTGAAAACAGGTTATAGGCAAATTCTAATAAAAAAAATAGTTATTTTTTTGCTTGCAAACGTGGGGTGGGGTTCCAAACGCTACTTTTCACCCCTTTTAAAAACCGGAAAAAACCGATGAGCAATGCCAAGTTCATATAAAAGAAATGCGTAAGCAAACGCAATGCCCCAATATGGATGTTCATATGCGATACGATTCTTTCTAGTAAAACGAGAAATAGGAGTGCAATACCTGCAAGCCATAGATAATAATACAATAGGATATTATTGATAGCAAGAAATGTAAGAGCAATAAATGCTGTAATCATAATGAGCGGAGTAAACCATCGCAGTATTTTATGCGAAGTAAAGCAAAATCCAATGGGAGTAAAAAGATTTTTAATTGTAAATATTTTAAAATAATGTAAGTTTTGAAAATCGCCGGTTGCAATTCTTATTTTTCTATTAAATTCATGTTTCAGATTATTCGAAACATCTTCAAATACAATCGCCTTAGGATTATTAACGGCTTTATATCCCTTGCTTAAAACCTGCATATTGATAAAAAAATCGTCCACTAAAAAATTTTCGGGTACCGGCACAAAAAGAGATTTCTTAACGGCATAGCAGCCGCCAAAAGGTCCCATCATACAGCCCCAAAGTTGCCCTTCATAGTATTTTGTTTTTACCTCGTTGCTGATGTACATGTTTTCCTGTTTCGAAATGCCGTCACTTTGCAAGCCACTATGCATCATGCGAGTGTCCACTAAGCCTACTTTTTCTTCCTTAATAGAGGAACAAAGTTCGACCATCGTGTTTGGGTCGAATAGCACATTGGCATCGGTTATGATTAGAATATCGGCGTTGGCTTTTTGCACCAATTGATTGATGATTTTAATCTTGCCGTTTCGTTCGTTGAAAAATACAGGATGAAGTTGTGGGTATTTTTGTTGAAGTTGTTGCAATAGCTCATTTGTTTTATCGGTAGAATTATCAGAACCAACCCAAACTTCAATTAGGTTTATAGGATAATTGCTTTTAAAAATGCTTTCAATTTTATCTTCTATTACTTTTTCCTCGTTGTAAGCAGCCATTAATATCGAAACGGGTTGCTCGGTGTTAGAAGGAGCAGGTTGTTCTTTGTTTTTTGATTTTATGCGATACAATATGCGAAGTGATAAAGGGAATAATAAATACGTTTGTAAAACAGCAAAAACACAAATCCAAAAAATAATTGAAACAACAATCATGGTAAAAGAATTGATGCAAACTTACATAAATTTAATTAAGGTTGGCTATTAAACAGAATAATATCTTTGATTGCTTTTTGACAAACAATACAAAATTCGAGTTTATCAAGCGAACGCATAATACATTGGGTTGTAGGTCGATAAATATTTTTTTTGTTGTATCCGGCACCGGCAAATGCACCTACTTTCTGGTCAAAGCCTTTATTTATGGGTGTAGGTATGGGCGTTTTTTTATCTACCATATTTTTCCATTTTTTTGAAAAATGGACGAGTGTAGTAATGTTGGGTTCCCATGGCTCTAGAGTAATATCATAAAAATCGGCATTCGATTCGTCGGCATCGTCGTATTCGTCGGCAAGTCCGGCAAAAGCATGGCCAAACTCATGGACAAAAACATAATCGGCAAAATAATGGTCGGCAACGGCAACGCTATAATAATTATAAATACCGCCACCACCATAGGTGTTGGTGTTGACTAACACAATAATTTGATCGTAAGGCACGTTGGCAAGCACTTTTCCGAGTGGGGCATAATTGTAAACCGAGATATAACGGTCGGTTTCAAAAGTATAGAAACGTGTATCCAAAGCGGTTTTTCGCCATATATGTTTATGAGGCAAATCGGTGCCACGTTCTTCGGAGGGAACTTTAACAAAGCGGACATTAAATAATGATTTGCTTTCTTTAAAAGGACTAACATTAAAAAGTGTATCGGTAAGGCGTCGGGCATCTTGTTCAAATTTATTCATCTGCTCAGCAGTATAGCCCTCGGAAACGATGGCAATATCGACTTTTTCGTTGCAACTTCCGTTTTTTAAATATTCAATTGTAGGAAATGAATCGGCTTTTTCTGCAATTATTTCCGGCGATGACGGCGAAATGATTTCGCTGAATATCGGATAAAATTCATTGTTTTTGGCTCGCTGATAAAACATTACTTTAATGGTATGTTTCGGGAAAGGAATGGAAATCCATTGAATAAAGGTTCTTTTTTTTATTTTTGCCTCGGGCGTATATTGCCACTCTTGAAATAGCGTAGAAAACCCTTTTGAATATATTAGCGTAGTACCCATCGAATCAAAAACCTCTATTTTATAATGACCAAAGTTAAATGTGTCGATAAGATTTTTTTCATTTCCGCCCCAAACCGGTTCTTTATAAAGATTGGCAAGGGTTATTTCTGCTTCTGTGTTGTTTCCGCTTATATAATATTCAATTCGCAAACGTTCTTTTGAAAAATGCTGCGAAAAAACGATTTGACTGTAATGGGTAAGGTTGAACAGACAAAATGTAATAATGAAGGCTAACTTTTTCATAGCTTATGATTTAATTAAATGAAAAATATTTTTAATACTAAAAGAATACGATTTTTTCAGATAAAGATAAAAAAGAATAAGCATAATGATCGTTGTAACGATTTTAAAAATAATTAAATATAGATAGGGAATGGGTAAGAACAGGATCGAAGAGAATAAAATATTTAATAAGAGTAGCAAAGAAATAAACGAATAACGTATTTTAATTTTCGAAAAATGCATCCCAATAACGATTTGAATGGATGACATAATAAAGAATGCGGCTAAACGAGATAAAATAGCCCCTTTTTCAAGATAAACAGGAACCAGTAAATAGCAAAACAATAGATTGATTAAAAAACCTGCAAGATTTGACCAAATTAGGTGCTTTGTTTTTGATATTTCATAAAACACAAACAGGTTAAATGTTTGACCAATAAATACTAAGTAAAGGCTAATCAAAGCATATGGTATATAAGAAGTAGCGGCTAATAAATCTCTATTACTGGTTAATATATATAGTATTTCATAACTAAACCATGTTAAAGAAACCGATAGAATGGTCATTCCAATAAGTATTGATTTGAAGATTTTTTCAAGTTCTCTATATCTTTTTTTTTCGTAATATTCGTAAAACCAAGGAGTAAAAGAAGAATTAACCGATTCTTTTAAAATCGAAAATATGGAAGCAAAAGTAAGAGCAATAAAATAAATACCGCTCGAAGTAGTGTTGGTTTTGTAATTAAGAAAAAGTCTGTCGGTACTTTCCATTAAAAGGCCAAATAAAATAAATATTAAAATTGGCATGGAGTAGTGTAATAGATTTTTCAGTAAAGGCCATGAAAAACCACTGGTGTATATTTTTTTTTCAAAAAAGAAAAAATAGAGTGAAAATAAAATAGCAACGACAAGGGTGCTTAAAATGATGCCCATGGCGTCCATTTTAAAAACAACGACAAATAAAAGATTAAAAAAAATGTTACCACCATAATACAACATTTCGGCTTTGAATGCCGTATATCCGTTTTGTTCGCTTTTTTTTAACTGCTTATAAAAATCGAAAAGAGCAGTAAAAGGAAGTGCCAAAATGGCAATAAACATATATGGAAAAAAGGGAATGTCATTTAATAACGGTTTTAATAAAAATTTCCCCAAAAAAATTAACAACAACGAGAGTACAAGATGAATACTTAATATGGTAATAAAAGCAGTGCTTATATATTGGTCATTTTGATGTTTATTATTTTCCTGTACATAAATATATCTTGTAATGGCTCTTGGTATTTCGAGCATTGCAATGGACGAAATGATTAATGTTAGCGAACCTGTTATGGAAATAATACCATAATCGGAGGCTTTTAAATAATAACTGAAGATGGGAAAAAGAAAAATAGAAGAAGCTCTTAAAATTAATCCGGAAAATGAATATAGAATGGTGTTTTGAAGTAATGATTTTGTGCTCATCAAAAAAAAATAAGTAAAAAAGACTAAATTTGCATTTTAAATGCAAAGATATTAAAAGTTGAAAGATATTAGTTTGAAATTTAAAAAACGATTTTTCTTTTTAATAGGAGAAAGCTATTTGTATTTATTTTATCTATTATTATATATAAATGTTTTAATAATAAAAAAATCTAAAACAAAGAACATTGATATTGCTTTTTTCCCTTATTCTTCGCCTTCATCTATTGGTTCTTTTTTGCGAATAAAACAATATGAGCCATTATTTAAAGCAAATAATATTAAATATAAAATGTTTTATTGTATTACCGATGAAGAAGAAAAAGTTTTTGAAAGTTTATCTTTTTTACAGCAATATATTTTGTTTTCTAAAATACTTGTTAGAAGAATTAAAGCAATAAAAATTGCAAAAACGGCTCGCGTAGCTTTTGTTCAAAGGAGTATGTTTCCGTTTTATATAAATCAGAAAAGACCGTTGATGGAGAAAATATTAAAAAAACAAGGATGTTATGTGGTTATTGATTTTTGGGATTCGGTTTGGGAGAAAAATAAATATTTAACGGATAATAGTGCAAAAATTGCCAATCTGATTACGGTATCAAATTCTTTTTTGATGCGTTATTTTGCAGAAATAAATAACAACGTTCAAATGTTTAATATTGCTGTTGATAATGCTCGTTATGTTAAAAAGAAGGATTATTCCATATCTGGAGCAATAAAGTTAGCATATATTGGGTATCCGTCAAATGTCAATAGGTTTATTGAGATGTTTAGACCCATTGCAATCAAACTAAAAGAAATGGTAGATTTTAAATTAGTTATTATTTCTAACGGGAAGTACGATGTTTCGTATTGCAAAACAGAATATTATCCATTTGATTACTCCGATTTCTCCAATATATTGTCAAGTTGTGACATAGGCTTATATTTGGTTGAAAAGAACGATATATCAGAAGGGAAATCGGCAATGAAAGTGATGGATTATTTGGCGTGCGGACTGCCTGTTGTTGCTTCTCCTTGGGGTGTATATGGTTTTAAACATACAACTCATTTGTTGCTAAGTAATAGCGATGAAGAGTTTTTAGATAATATTTTAATGCTTGCAAATGATATTGAGTTACGAACAAAACTGGGAACCAATGCTCAACAAATAATTTCAGAACAATTTTCACTAGAAAAATCAATTAAAATATACGAAAACATATGTGCGGTATAGCTGGTATAAGATCGTTTGATTTTCCGGTTTCAATAAGTAAATTGGAAAAAATGTCAGCATCTATTGCTCATAGAGGTCGGGATGCTCATGGCATTTGGGTTAGCAGCGATAAAAAAGTAGGATTTGCACATAGAAGACTTTCTATTATAGATTTAAGTGAAATGGCAAATCAACCATTTATATATAAGCACATTGCCATTACTTTTAACGGCGAAATTTATAATTATTTAGAGAATAAAGAAATTCTGATAAAGAAGGGATATCGTTTTACTACAAATTCTGATACAGAAATAGTATGCGCATTATATTTAGAGTATGGCGAAAATATGTTTGTGTATATGGATGGTGCATTTGCTTTTGCAATCTGGGACGAAAAAAAACAGTTAATGTTGGTTGCAAGGGACAGATTTGGAGAAAAACCTCTTTATTATGCACAAAAAGATAATTCCTTTTATTTCGCTTCAGAAATGAAAGCATTGTGAAGTGCCGGAATAGAAAAAACACCCGACCCGTTAATGTTTTATAATTATTTAGCTTACGATGTATTAGAAAATCCAATCGACAAAGAGCAAACTTTTTACCATGGCATAAAAAAACTTAAAGCATCGCACTATTTACTAATAGAAGGCAATACGATTTCAATAAAACCGTACTGGAAACTTAAAATTAAGCAACATAGTATTACTATTGATAAAGCAAGCGAAACTCTTTTTTCATTATTAGAAACTTCAATAAAAAGGAGATTAAGATCTGATGTAAATATCGGAACGTCTTTTTCAGGTGGTTTAGATTCAAGCATTATTGTAGAATTGATTAGTAGATTTTTGCCAACTGAAAAACAAAATGTTTTTTCGGCACGGTTTAAAAACTATCTTTACGACGAAACCAAATACCAAGAAATATTGTTAAATGGAAAAAATTTTAAATCATATGTTGTATATCCAACAGTTAATGATTTTATAAAGAATCTTTTTATCCTGTTTGATATTCAAGAAGAGCCTTTTGGCAGTGGGAGTGTTTTTTCTCAATGGAGTGTAATGAAGACAGCAAAAGAAAATAATGTAAAGGTTATGCTTGATGGACAAGGTGCAGATGAGGTTTTTGGAGGATATGTTAAATATGCAAATACGTATTTGATTGAATTACTAAGAAAAATGTCGGTTGATTTTTTTACTCAAAAGAAAAAAATATGTGAGAACGAATTGTCTAATAATAAAGCACTTATAAAAAACGTAAAAGATGCTTTTATTCGAAAAAATCTATCTTTTTTAAGGCCACTCTATTATAATTTTCGAAATAAAAGTAAAGATTTGGGTATTAACACCCAATTTGCTGGACAGTTTTATAAGAAAACTCCGCCATTTAAAATTTTTGTTGATTTAAACAAGCAACTATATTATGATACCACCACCTATGGCTTAGAAAAACTATTGAGAATTGCAGATAGAAACTCTATGTATCATGGTGTTGAGGTTCGTTTGCCCTATTTATATCATGAGTTGGTAGAGTTTGTTTTTTCGTTGCCATCAACTTTTAAGATACATAACGGATACTCAAAATACATCCTTAGAAATATGGCAAATGATTTACTGCCTTATGAGATTGTTTGGAGAAAACAAAAAATAGGATATAATACTCCCATCGAGAACTGGATAAAAAACAACGAATTTGTCGAAATGTTTCATGATGCTGAGAATCGATTAATCAAAAACGGCATTATCGTTTCAAATCATACGATTAATCCGATGAAAATAGTTGAGACCGATTATTTTATGCGTTAGACAACTCCGGTTCAGAATAATACTCAATCGCCATTAATAAAATATCTTGTATATTTGTCGAAAAAAAATGTCGTTTTTATATCCGTGGGTATTTTGGTTTAGCTCGTTGATCGCAATTCCGATTATTATTCATCTTTTTTATTTCAGGCGATATAAAGTTGTGTTGTTTAGCAACAATGCAATGCTCGACAATGTGATAAAACAATCAAAATCGCAGCAACGAATTAGGAATTTGATTATTTTGTTTTTACGAATTTTATTTATTTTGTCGTTGGTTTTTGCCTTTGCTCAGCCGTTTATTGCAAAAAACGAATCATCTGATACCAATTTCGAAAAAGTATGGGCACTTTATATTGACAACTCGTTTAGCATGAGTCAGGAAGGAGAAAAAATGTCCTTACTGGATGAGTCAAAAAGCAAGGCAATAGCAATGCTTCAATCATTGCCTCCCACAACTCGCTATTTAATTTGTTATCATGGAATGAATATTTCTGCATCGCGATTTTATACTTCTGAAGAGGCACAGCAAAAGATAAACGAAATAAAACCTTCTTCTGTCGTTTTAACATGGAACGATGTTTTTGATATATTTGAAAGAGCCAAAACTTCGCTTTCTCTCTCATCTTCGTTTGAATATGCTTTTTTTACTGACGGACAAAAATATGCTGTAGATTATAAAAAATGGGAAAAACGGAATGTGAAATTGATGCTTTTTTTGGCAAAAGGAGCATCCCTGTCAAATCTGAGCATTGATAGCATTTGGGTAGAACAGCCCAACCATGTTATGGGTAAAAATGAAAAAATTACAGCTAACATACATAATTTCGGCAAAGATGATTTAAACAACATTCCGGTACAGCTATTCATCAACGATACATTAAAATCGGTAGCCTCGCTCAACATTAAAAGCGAACGGAGCGAAAATGTGGTTTTTAATTTTACAAACCTTCGTGCCGGTTGGATAAGCGGAAAAATCGAAATTTCTGATTTTCCGGTTGTCTTCGATAATAAATATTATTTTACCTATCCGGTATATAAGAAAATTAATGTAGCCGTTTTAGGAAAGGAAAATATCGAGCATTTTAAAGCCTTTTTTGATGCAGACAGTAGCATTCAGGCAAGTTATTTTTTAAACGATAATTTTGCTTTTAATAGCATAAATCTTTATCAGGTTGTAGTTGTAAATCAATTAAAAGCAATTAGCTCCGGAATGTGGAATTCGTTAAAAACATTTGTTTCGAAAGGAGGAACAGTTTTAATTATTCCCAACAATGATTGGGACATCGCTGCCATAAACCCATTTTTAAAGGATTTGGGTTGTGTTTACGCAAAATCCGATACCATAAAACTGGACATGCAGATTCCTTCGATGGAGCAAGATTTTTTTTCGGAAATGTTTACCAAAAAAGAAGAGCGAGCAAAAATGCCGTGGGCACGAAATACTTTTATTCCCGAAGCATATTCAAGCCGCTTTGATGTTCTTTTACAATTTGAAAACAAAAAAAATGCAGCGATAAGAATTTTTAAAGATAAAGGTCAGTGGTATGTTTTAGGATTCTCTTTAAACCCAAAAAACAGTAGCTTTTTATCACATCCTTTATTTGTTGCAATGATCCATAGAATTATTCAGTTGGCAGTACCAAACAGTTCTTTGTATTATACTATTTCGCAGAATACAACCATTCATATTCCCACAGACTCAGCTGTAAGCGAAAAAGGGTTGCAATTTTTTAATCCTAAAACGAAACAATCGTTTATCCCAATACAACAAAATCTTTTTAGCGAATGTATTATATCTTTAAAAGAAGCTCAAATAGAAGACGGATTTTATGATGTTATTTCTGATAATACCAGATTGGCCGGTGTTGCATTAAACTACAACCGCAAGGAATCTGAAATGAATTTCTACAATGAAGATGAATTGATACAACTTTTAAATGAAAAAGGCATAAAAACGACCATAATATCTACTTCCAATACCGACGAAATAAAAGCTACCGTTCAATACCAGAAAAAAGGTTTGGTTTTATGGAAATGGTTTGTTTTAGGTGCATTGTTTTTTTTATTGACAGAAATGGCCGTCATTCGTTTTTGGAAAGTATAAAGCTGCTATCAAACAGTTTAAAGTTTTTGAAAATCAAAAATAAATATGTAGGTTTGCAGCAAACTAAAAATCAATTATTATGGCAACAGCAGTTAAATCAAAAGCAGTGAAAACAAAAAAATTAACTTCTAACGATTTTATAGCAAAAGAAGACCAATTTGGTGCACATAATTATCATCCGCTACCGGTAGTATTAGAAAGAGGTGAAGGTGTTTTTGTATGGGATGTGGAAGGTAAAAGATATTACGATTTTCTTTCTGCATACAGTGCAGTAAATCAGGGTCATTGCCATCCAAAGATTGTAAAAGCAATGATAGAGCAAGCTCAAAAATTAGCGTTGACTTCACGCGCTTTTTATAACAACATGTTGGGTCAATACGAAGAGTTTGTTACCAAGATGTTTGGCTACGACAAAGTATTACCCATGAATTCGGGAGCCGAAGGAGTAGAAACCGCTTTAAAAGTTTGCCGTAAATGGGGATATGTAAAAAAAGGTGTTCGTGAGAACGAAGGTAAAATTATAGTATGCCGCGACAATTTCCATGGCCGCACCATTACTATTATTTCAATGTCAACCGATCCCGAATCGTATGGTCAGTTTGGTCCTTATACTCCCGGTTTTGTTGTTGTTCCTTACAATGATGTTGAAACGTTTAAAGGTGTAATAGAATCAGACCCCAATATTATAGGTTTCCTAGTTGAGCCCATTCAAGGCGAAGCCGGTGTTGTAGTTCCGGACGATAAATTTTTAAAAGAAACCTATAAACTTTGTAAAAAACATAATGTTCTTTTTATAGCTGACGAAGTTCAAACCGGCGTTGCTCGTACCGGAAAAATGCTTGCTTGCGACCACGTAGGCATTCGTCCCGATGTAGTTATCATGGGTAAAGCATTATCGGGTGGTATGTACCCAATTTCGGCCGTATTGGCAGATAACGATGTGATGTTAACAATAAAACCCGGCCAGCATGGCTCTACTTTCGGTGGTAACCCGTTAGCTGCTCGTATTGCAATTGCTGCATTGGAAGTTGTTCGTGATGAGAAATTAGCCGAAAATGCCGAAAAAATGGGAAAACTTTTCCGTGATGAATTGGCCAAAATAAAATCTCCGATGATTGAAACCATTCGTGGTAAAGGATTGTTGAATGCAGTAGTTATTAAACCAATGAACGGGAAAGAAGCGTGGGATGTATGTTTAAAAATGAGAGATAATGGATTGTTGGCAAAACCCACGCATCAACATATTATTCGCTTCGCTCCTCCGCTAGTTATAAATAAAGAACAAATTCTTGAAGCGGTTGATATCATTAAACGCAGTTTAAAATCGTTTGAAAAAGAAAAAAATTAATTTTTAACCGATTATTATAAAAAAAATAAAGAGGCTGTCTCAAAATTGAGAGGGTCTTTTATTTATTTTTAATTTTGGCATTGCTAAAATAGTATAGATATTCCATAATTATGCTTATAAAATAAAAGTTTCAAGGAATACCATAGCATTTCAATAGATTTTGTATAACACTTTGTTTTTCTTTTTAATCTTGCTAAATAATGTCTTAATAGGCTATTATATCCTTCAACTGTGTAAGTTTCTGCCTTTGATTGAATATGCATTCTTTGAGGAATTATTTCAGAATATGCTTTCCAATAGTCTGTCATATATTTTGCCGTTTTGTTTTGGGTAAATATTTTTGCAAATAATCTTATTCCTGTTTCAGTTCCCCTTGTACCAAGAGTGAAATCGATGAATTTACGTCCAATCCGATCAATAGAAACCCAGATCCAGCAATAGTTTTTTTTTCGCTAATATAGGTATGCAATTCGTCCATTTCTATTATTTCCAGATTTCCTTCTACTCTTTTATATTCTTCTATTTGCTTACCAAACGATTTAATCCAATTTAAAACAGATACATTGCTCACCTTTAAGATGCGTGATATACTTCTAAATCCTAAGCCTTCTAAGTAAAGTTGTAAAGCTAGTTTTTTTAAACTATTGGGCTTACCCCTATACTCTACAGTATATCTATACTTACATTCTTTACATAAATATCTTTGTCTTCCTTTTACTATTCCGTCTTTTACTGTTGATTTTGATTTACATTTGGGACATTCCATATCATTTATATAATTTGATTTCGCAAATGTAATAAATCTATACATAATTAGCAATACCTAATAATGATTAATATTGTGAACAAAAAAAATACTCTTTACACACAAAATGGGATACTACCTTCTTTTATTCGGTGAAATATTATTAAAGTCTATATATTTAATATTGCGTGGACGAATTTCCTGATTTGCTGAATCGCTAAATTTAAAATAATATCGTCTTTATTTTGAGAATTATCTTTAAATTTTCGTCATTATTTTTCGTGTCATTCAATATTTCTTCTTAAAGTTTTTCCACAATATTATTAGTGGTATTTGCCTTATTACAATAGTTTGATTATTGTTAGCTTTTGCTAAAGTTATTTAAAACTCATTTACTACTCGTAGTATTTCCATAAACATTGTTATGAATTTATCACAGTTATTTTCTTCACTAAAACAAGATAATATACTGCTATTAATTAAGGCTTGTCAATAAAATAAACTCCAAAGATAGTTGCAATATATATGTTATTTGAATCAAATATTGCATCATTTACAGGAGCATTCCCATAATAATATGCAGAATGCATGTTTATATTTACATTTATTATATTCCAATTTTGACCTAAGTCATTACTGTAATATACTTTACATGTTGAATTACTATTATTTGGGTCCAGTTCAGTAAAGCCGATAACTTCATTGCCCTCAACATAGGTAACATAAACTCCATTAGGCACTGTAATAATAAGTGACGATATTCCATTATTATCTATTTTATATACCTTATTTCCATCTATATAATATAAGTTATTATTAAAATTTTCTAAATCTTTTGCATTGATACTGGTTAATGACCAATTAATTATGTCATTGCTTTTATACACATGATAATTTTCGCAAGTAACATAATAATTGAAATTATCTGAATAAAAACAAAAGGATGAATCAGCTAAACCTATAGGATATATGGTATATGACTGATTTGAAATGCTATTTCCACTAATAGAATAACTTTCAAAGTAAGGATAATTATTCGAAGGAGAAAATGTATAAAAATTGTTATCGGTAAAAACCATACTAGTAAAAAAATAATTTAAATCTAAATTATCAGCAATTAAATTAAAGCTACTACCATCCGTAGACTTATATATATAGTAAGATCCAGATATTTCATTAATGGTGAAATAAATGGCATTATTATTTTTACTCGAGAATAAATTATAACTAGTAAAATAAGAATCATCATTAACAACAACGTTTAATGATGTGCCAACTATTTTTTTTAAGCCACCTTCGCCAAGAATATTATAAACAAAGATATTATTCCCAAACTTAAAAAAATCATATTCGATCATTTGATTTACATTTTGATTTTGCAAAGCTGTCCAGCTTGTTGTATTAGGTATGACTTCTTCATCATCATGATTACATGAAATAAAGAAATTTGCAAAAATAATTGTTACGCAAATAAACAATAAAGACTTTTTCATAGTTTGTTATTTTTTTATTAAGGTGGGTTCTAAAAATTCATTTTTTATTTTGATTCCAAAAAATCGTAGAACCCGTTTACCGATTTTTTAAATCAATACAAAATTACAAAACTTTTCTGTAATTATACATATGAAAATTCACTTTTTTACAAAACTCTATCTATCTGTCTATCAGATAAATGCCTGTAAGGTATTTAAACAAACTACTTGTTCATAACGAAACAGATTGTATGTTAAATTTATCAATCCAATAATTCCTGTAGCTCTGACTATTCCAACTGACTTCAAAAATAAACCATTCATACTTTGTTCCATAAATCCAAATACGTGTTCTACTCTTGCTCTTGTTTTTGATTTTTCTCTATTGTTTGCTTTCTGTTGTTCTGTCAATGATTTGTTGCGATATCCTTTTTCATTTGTTCTATTATTCACGTTGTAATTTCCAATAACTTTTTCCTGATCTTTGCCCGTATATGCACTATCAGCATGAAAATCTTGTGCTGCATCTTGTTCTTCCAATAAATCATTCAAAGGTTGAGAATCATGTACTGAAGCATCAGTAACCTTGTATTTGTCTATAAACTTGTTTTAGTATCTACTTTTGCATGGTTTTTATAACCGAAAAATGTTTCATTATTTTTCTTTGTCCACCTAGCATCTATGTCTTTGTGTCTTTTCTTGTTCGGTTTGTCGTTCCATAAGTCGTTGCCTTTACCCTCTTTTATAATTTTGTTTTCTTATCTGGTATTACGCTGGTGTGGTGCTACTGCAAAACTTGCATCAACCATTTTGCCTTCATTTATAATCAAACCTTGCTGTTCTAAATGTTCTTTTAAATAAAATAAACAGTTCTTCTACTAATCCTGCTTTTGTTAAGTTTTCCCGAAACATCCATATCGTATTTTCATCAGGTACCTTATCGCCACTTTCTAAACCTAAAAATTTTTTAAAACTTAATCGATCTAATATTTCTGATACTCTATTTGAGTATCTCCTAGTCCATAAAAACGTTGCAATATCATTATTTTAAAAATCATTACTATATCATAAGGCTTTGCTCCTACATTGTTTTTTTTGTTTTGATTTAACAATTGTGATTCTAATTTTTCTCTGAACATCTCGAAATCTATAACTTTACTAATTCTTTCTAATGGATTGCCCATGTTTACTAACTTTTCGAATGTTTCCTCTTTATCAAAAAGACCTTTATTCCCGCGTAATTTGTACACTTTTTCCCTGTTTTTATTTCATATTTTTACCTATAAATTTACAGATAAAATTGTGAATTACAAAATTTTAATTTTTAGAAGTCCCCAAAATTAATTTGGCCTAAATGCATAACGGGTTTTATATATATTCTTCCTTTCGGTTGAAATACAATAACGTCGCCATTCAAAATAAAATTTCTGTTAGATTTAACAATAAAATGTAACTATTTAATTTATATTTGCGTAAAATTTAAGGTTTTACTATTTTATTCAA
>Ga0116186_1003098_pt1 | contig 14440 bp, 9 predicted proteins | sample AD_JPNNA4_MetaG_FD_89806 | JGI IMG/M metagenome (GOLD analysis project Ga0116186, IMG submission 89806) | Active sludge microbial communities of municipal wastewater-treating anaerobic digesters from Japan - AD_JPNNA4_MetaG | ecosystem: Engineered > Bioreactor > Anaerobic > Digestate | place...
GCCTTATATTGTCCATCACCCGTCCGGGGAACAAAACTACGTCCTGCAATACGAGCGCGAATTTTTTACGGAGATTTTCCAGCTTCATCTCGCGGATATCCGTTCCGTCGATGGTTATTTTACCGCCGGTGTGGGAGTAAAATCTGAGCAATAGCGATAATATCGTGGTTTTTCCGGAGCCGGTATGGCCTACCAGTGCGACTTTTTCGCCCTTATTAACTTTGAACGACACGCCCGAAAGCACTTCGCGCTCGCCATCGTAAGAGAACGAAACGTTATCGAAAACGATGGAGTCTTTGAATGATATTTCGGCCGGGGCGCAGTCCGTTGACGCCGTTTGTTTTTCATCGTCCGCCGGAGCGTCGGGAATTTTATCGAGTTCTTTTATATAACTTTCTTCCGTTTCCAGCGTGAGTATTTCGAATATACGTTCCGCGGCCACGCGCGCTTTCTGGATTATGTTAAACTGTTCGGAAAGCCTTATTATGGGTTCGAAGCATTGTCTGATATATCCTATGAAAAGCACGAGCGTTCCGATGGTGAGTTCTTTATTAAGCGCCATAGAGCCGCCGAAGTATAAAACGAATGAAAGCGTGAGGGCTTCGGCGAGCAGTATAGAGTTATGGAAAATTATTTCAAGCACTTCGGCGAAATAAAAGGTCCCTTTTTTTTCATCGTTATGCCGGTCCATTTTTTCTTTAGAGGCGTCTTCATAGTTGAAGGCCTGTACGCACTGCATTCCCTGGATGTATTCGGACAGGAATTTCGATACCATCGAAGCCTTGTCGCGCGCCGTTTTAAAGCGTGTCCTGAGTTCGCGCTGAATGTAAAAAGCGCCGGCGAACAGGAAAGGCAGAATCAAAAGAACGATGAATGTAAGCTTCGCGCTCAGGTAAAACATTACGGCGAGCATTCCGGCGAACATAAGCAGGTCCTGAAAGAGCGTCATAACGGTATTCGTAAAAAGCTGGCGAAGGGTTTCGGTATCGCTTTCTATTCTGGAAATCAGTTTGCCCGCGGGGTTCTTTTCGAAATATTTAAGCGGAAGCCTTAATATATGCGAAAAGAGTTTTAATTTAATGTCGCACATTATGGAAACGCCGACCCGCTGAAGCGTGTACATCTGAAAATAGTTGCAGGCGAGCATAGCGAGTTTAACGGCGATGTACATCGCGGCCGAAAGCCAGATGCCGGAGTAGAGGCCGTTGGCGATATCCACGTCGATGAGGCGTTTGATTATTATAGGCCCTGCGAGCGACAGCGAGGAGACTATCACCAGCAATACAATAGCGAATATTATGTTGGAAAGGTACGGCTTTATAAAGTTAAACAATTCTTTTTTCAGTCTTATAAGTTCACTCATATATTGATCACAACCTTTAATGGTTCGGGAATTTAAGATTATTGGCATTGTTATGAATTAAGTTATTTAAGTTATAAAAAATTCCTTTGAAAATTATTGTTAAAGTTTTTGTTTGACGTCATTTAAATCATTGTGCCTGTAAATTTGTTTTAGTAATCAAACGGCCGCTTTTATGCGCGCAAATAAAATAGCGGGACCGTTTAATTAACGGCCCCGCTAAATTTATTATATAAATTTGGTGTCAGGTTAGCTTAAGCTATGTCGCCTGTCTTTATTTTCTTAGCGCTTACCCCTATGCGGTTTTTGATGGACTGCGCGGGATTATGCATAATTGCTTGCGCCACTTCGATATTAAAGACTTTACGGCGGGGCCGATTTTTATAACTGGAATATCCCCTGTCAAAAAGATCCATGCTCGAGATATTTATGAGCCTGATCGAAGGATTTGAATTACGGGTTATTTCATTGAAAACTTCGTTACGATTCATCGGTACCCTCCTTTGCTTTAATACTAAAATTTCAAATTATCTTATCACATTTATTTTTATTTGTCAAGCATGTTTTAAAAAATATTTAAAATAGCATTGAAAGATTGTCTTTTATATGGTAAAATTAATTAACTAGAAAAATTATCGGCTGTGCCGGATGGTAAAGATGGATATATTAAACGTTAAGAATTCTGTTCTGGATTTCGATTTTTTAAAGATAATTCTGGCTGCCAGTCCTGATATGATGTCGGTAACCAATGTCGAAACCGGTGAAATCGTCGAGGCGAACGACATATTTTTCGAATTTCTCGGTTACGAAAGAAGCGAACTTATAGGCAGGACTATTTTTGAAGCCGGTCTCTGGCAGGATATCAGCCGACGCGAGGAGATGACGGCGCTTGTCGCTTCGCGCGGGGTGCTTCGCAATTTTGAAATGGTATTAAACACCAAAAGCGGCACGGCAAAAACGCTTCTCACCTCGTGCACTCTTGTCGAAATAAACGATAAACGGCATTTTTTGATCGTCGCCCGCGATATAACCGAGAGAATTGAAATTGAAAATGCCGTCCAGACTATATTAAAGAAAACCTCTTCTAAATTCGGAAATGAATTTTTTCAAACTCTGGTTATGGAAGTCGCTAATTTTTTGAAAATGAGCTTTGTCATGGTGGGCAAGCTTATTTCAAAAGAAAACGGCCTCATTCAAACTATAGCCGTTTACGACCGCGGAAAATTCGTGGATAATTTCGAGTACAGGCTTATGGGCACTCCCTGTGAAATGGCTAAGACGCATTCGTTATGCGTTTATGAATCCGGGCTGCAAAAATTATTTCCTTCGGCGGGGCTCGTTTCCAGATTAAATGCCGACAGTTTTGTAGGCGTTCCGCTAATATCTTCGTCGTCGGAATTTATCGGCGTAATTGCAGCGCTCGACGAGATGCCTATTAAAGACAGCTCGCTGATAAAGACTGTAATGACGGTTTTCGCCACGCGCGCTGCGTCGGAATTTGAACGGCTCGGATACGAAACCGCGATTCGTTCGTCGGAGGAAAAATTCAGGACTCTTATCGAGCAGGCGGTTGACGGGATTTTTTTGGGCGATACCGTCGGAAATTTCATAGGCGTAAATACCAAAGGCTGTGAAATCACAGGTTATACGAAAGAAGAAATTCTTAATATGAACATGAGGGATTTATTTTCGCCTGAAGAACATAAGCGTGCCCCGTTGCGGTATGATTTATTGATGCAGGGTAAAACGGTTTTTACGGAAAGGCTGCTTACAAGAAAAGACGGTTCGACTCTTCCCATTGAAATGAATACCAAAAGAATGCCCGACGGAACCTATCAGGCATTTTTACGCGACGTATCGCCAAGGAAAAAAGCCGAGAACGACTTATATGAGGCTAATTTATTCAACCGCGAGATAATATCCGGCATCAACGAAGGCATACTCGTTTACGACAGCGATCTGCGTTATATCGTCTGGAACAAATATATGGAAGAGCTTTCCGGAATAAAAGCCGAAGACGTAATCGGCAAGCACGACATCGAAATTTTTCCTCACATGAAAGAAAACGGCATAGATAAGATGCTGCACAGGGCGCTTGCCGGCGAGACGGTCAAGGCCGTCGACATTGAATATTACATACCGTTAACCGGAAAAAGCGGCTGGTATTGCGGCACATACGCTCCGCACAGAAATTCGGAAGGCAAAATAGTAGGCGTCATAGGCGCCATAATAGAAGTTACCGACCGCAAAAAAAACGAGCAGGAAGCTCTTCGCGCAAAGGAGCAGGCCGAGGCCGCGAACCTGGCCAAGAGTCATTTTCTTGCCAATATGAGCCACGAGCTGCGCACTCCTTTAAACGGAATAATAGGCTTTTCAAATTTACTGGCTTCTACCAGACTGGATGAAACACAGAAAAGTTTTCTTGAAATGATTTGCGTTTCGGGTAAAAATCTTTTCGAGTTGATAAACGACGTGCTCGATTTTTCTAAAATCGAAGCTGGAAAGTTAAGGCTCGATCTGAAGTCTATTAACATAAAAGATATAATCATGAAAGCCGTATCGGCGGTAACTGCTTCAGGGGCCGGAAAAGACCTGAGTATAAAATACTCGTTTTTAAATGACTTTAATTATAACGTAACGGGCGATGGCGTCAGGCTTAACCAGATTTTGACCAATCTTCTTGCGAATGCCGTTAAATTTACGGCGTCAGGCGCTGTCTATGTAACGGCTGGAGAAATTGAAAAAAACGAAAAAACAGTGAAGATAAGGATAGCGGTTTCGGATACTGGAATAGGCATACCCGAAGAAAAAATCGATGAAATATTTGAAATGTTCCATCAGCTGGAGGAATCTTATAACAGAAGGCATAGCGGCGCGGGTCTGGGTCTGGCGATAGTAAAAAGCCTTGTAAAAATGATGGACGGCGACATAAAAGTTGAAAGTCAAACCGGAGCGGGAAGCACTTTTACTATAGAAATCCCGTTTGAAATTACCGGAAACGAAGCGTCGATTTTTTCGCAGGAGAATCGCGATAAAAGTTCTAACGGTACAAGGGGGCTGAATATTCTTCTGGCCGAAGACGACCGTATAAGCCAGCTTTTGATAATGACTCTCGCGGAGCAGAACGGATGGGCGGTCGAAGTGGCTCAAAACGGTTCGCAGGCCATTGAAAAATATTTTACGGGCAGTTTTGACGTGATATTCATGGACGGCCAGATGCCTGACATGGACGGCTTTGAAGCCACGCGGACCATACGCGAAAAAGAGCTTGCCTCCGGGCGCAGGCGCATTCCGATAATAGCAATGACGGCTTATGTAATGAAAGAAGACCGCGATAAATTTATAAGCGCCGGCATTGACGATTATATTCCCAAACCGATAGACGAGCAGGTATTGCTGGTCAAGCTGGCGAATCTCGTTAAAAAGAAATAAGTTTGCTATAATTGATTTGAATATTGGATTATGGAATTAACTAATAAAATCCCGGCCTCATTGAGATGCCGGGATTTTATTAGTTATAACTATTTTTTTATTTTGCGGCGTTAATAGCCTTGTATTAGAATTATTTAGAGGCCTCGGGATGTGCGTCCAGATAATCGCGATATTCCGTCTGGGCGTTTTTGAGCTGCTGGAAAGCCTGCATCAATTCGGGCGAAGTGCCGTTGGATGAGTCGCTTTCTAAAATTCTGACGTAATTTTGGTAAGCCGCGGTGTATCTGTCTTTAACCGCTTTTGATGAGTCGTCTTTATATGTTTGCTGAGGTTTTGCCTGTTCGGCGGCTCCCGAAACGTTTTTATTAGCGGGCGTCTGGTTTTTGTTAGGCAGAGCCGGATTTGCCGCGGGCGAAGGTTCGGCCGCATTTTTATCGGCCGCAGCGGCCGGTTCGGTTATTCTGCCGCTGGTTTTTGAAACCGTCGGTCCGAAAGGAGAAACTGCTTCTTTTGCTTTTTTATCTTTGAAGTGTTTGTAAATGAATACTCCGGCGACGACCGCTCCGGCGATTAAAAGAGCGGGAAAGAATAACGGTGAAGCCGTGATAGCGGCGACTGCTCCGCCTACGGCGCCGAAACCTGCGGTGACTGCTCCGCCTATGGCGGTTCCCACTCCGGCTACTGCTCCGCCTACGGCCGCTCCGCCGACCGCTACGGCTCCCGTGACGGCGCCTCCAACTGCGACGGCTCCGCTTGCTAGAGCGGTAACTCCGCCGACTATGGTGGGCCATGCGAGCACCGCGCCGGCGCCTACGAGTCCGCCGACTATAAGGTGTTTGGCGGAAGCGTTCGCCGTTTCATAAAACAGCGCTACGAAAGCGAAAGAAATCATGCACGCGACTAATATCAGGTTATTCAATCTGTTTTTTCTCATTAAAGTCATTTCTATCATTGCAGATCACCCCTTATATAATTATAAAAATTATTACTAACAAGAAAAAAGTGTTATATAAAATATGCAAAATTTAAACTTGTAATAATATTATACTATAAAATTTGGATTTTGGGGTTTAAATTTTTAAAAAAATAAAAATATATTATAGCGTTCATTAAAAATCGGGAGGTTCGTATGAACCTCCCGATAATTTATTTAGACTTTTTTATTTTAAGCTTATTGCTTTTATATTAGTTAGTCTGGCCGGCAGCAGCTTTTGTAAGTTTCTGGTATTCGTCGAAAGCCGCTTTGTATTCGCCTAATGCTTTCTGAACTTCAGGAGCGTCGGATGCTTTTCCGCCGGAAAGAAGGTTGATGTAGTTTTTGTAAGCGTTTACGTATTTTTCGTGAGCTGCAGCTACCGTATTGTTGCCGGTGCTTTCAGGAGCGGCGGTTACGTTTTCAGCTACGGCGCCTACGTTCGGTTTTCTTTCAGCTGAAGCGCCTTCGTTTAAGCTGAGGCTTGTAGGAGTAGAGTTGTTGGTAGGAGCCGAGCCGCTTGCAACCTGAGCGCCTGAACTCATGTTAGGATTGATAGAGGTCGGGATCGAAGGATTCGGTGCGGTAGGAGCTACGGTGCCCGTGTTAGCAGCTACTGTAGGAGCGCTTGTTGAAGTTACGCCGGTTGCGAACGGGTTGATATTTTTTGAAAGTTTCGTGCCAGCGAATTTTTTCTTGTAGATTATGTAGCCGATGATAACCGCGCCGGCTATTAAAAGAGCGGGAACGAATAACGGGGAAGCCGTGATAGCGGCAACCGCTCCGCCTATTGCGCCGAAACCTGCGGTAACAGCCGAGCCAGCGGCAACGCCAACGCCGGCGATAGCTCCGCCGACAGCGGCTCCGCCTGTAGCTACAGCGGCGCCAGCAGCGGCTACGCCGCCTACTACCGCGCTACCGATACCGGCAGCTACTGAACCAACCGCACCAGCTGCGCAGCCGAGAGCTGCGGAAATGGTGGGCCATGCAATGACCGCGCCTGCGCCAACGAGACCGCCGACGAGCAGGTGTTTGACGTTAGCTTGCGCTTCGCCTAAAAATAAGCTTGTGAACGAGAAAGTCACCAATAAAACAACTGATAAAATCTGAACTGATAATCTTTTTGAAGTTATGCTAAACATAAGAATTCCTCCTTTAAAATTTTTTTGAGTTTAGCCTCGGGTACGGTTTGCTTTCCGCTTGAATCATCTCCTCTGCAGTTTTTTCAAATACACGCTTGAGTCGCTTGATTTAGAGTCAGTATGTGTTTGTCAAGTTACTTTAATTATACAAAATAACTTTAGACCTGTCAAGGACACTTCATTAATTTTTTAATGTTTTTTTCAAGCACGCCGGATTTCAATTAAAACCCTTATCTGTCAATAGTTTTAAAATTAATTTAATTCGTCGATCGTGAATTTATAGAACTGTATTTTATTATTCTTTTCATCTTTTTTCATATAAAATATGGAGCCGCTTTCGTCTATGACTACAAAACGGTTCGTAAGCATTTCCGGCGATTGAAATATTTCCGTTCTTCCGCCGAAACGTCCGTTTTTAGTGAATTTGTATACGAATGTTTTTTCGATTTTATCTTCGCCGAATCCGTAGTGCGCTTCGACATAAGAGCAGCCGGCTCCGTCGTTTCCGACGATTCTGATATTGCGGCAGCTGAAGCCGGGTTTGGCGAGCGTGAGATCTTTTAAAAGAACGTGCCAGTCGGTGTCGCCGTCTGCGATATTTTCGCGCACGAGGCGGCTTTCGGCGGTGCCGGCGTCAAGCGCCATGATGCATGGACTGGAGGATGAAGCTATTGCGTAATCTTTTATTTTAAAATCGGTTTTGGCTTTTGTGAGCGAGCCGTTTTCGTAATTAACCAGTATATTTTTATAGTCGCAGAAAAAAGCCGTCAGTAAAAGCGTAATGTTTTCGGCCGAAGACGGGCCGCACGGCCAGACGTTCTGTATGTTTATCTGCCTTGACTTATCTGCGCCCAGAACCGCGTCCAGGCTAAGCAATTTGCTGGAGGATATTACGGCTTTGCCTGCGCTTTCCACGATATCGACAACTCCGATGGAAGCGGTCTGCTGGAATACTACGAAAAATCTTTTGAAGTTTTTAAAATATGCCATGTCTATGGCGTGGTGTTCAAACGGAAGCTTAATTTCGTATGCGAGGCTTCCGGATAAAGTATATGCGCATATTCTATTTTTTATTGAATCGAGCGCAAATATTCTGTTTTCCTGTTCAGAAACCGTCATGGCGGCGGGATAATAAAATTTGTCGTAATTTAAAATCTTCGATTCGTCAGTCGACTCTCCGAGCATTTCCGGCGAATTGTCTCCTACTCCGACTTCGAACAGGGGTTTGGGGTTAAAGGCTCCCTCCGCCATGGCGGATTTTGATGGAATTAAAAGCGCGGCCAGCGCCGCGGCGGAAATCAACGCCGTTAAAAACGCGAGTTTAAAAAAATTTAACTTCATTTAAAAACTCCTTTTATTTGTGGATTTTAAGATTAACTGTAATGCCGCTTTTAAATTTTGAAGTAATCGCGGGCGAATTGTAAAAGTTCTTTTACTTTATTTTCGTCTTTTTTGACTTTTACCGGGGCTTCGGCGTAAATCCTCAATACCGGTTCTGTGCCTGAAAATCTGAAAAGTATCCATGAACCGTCGCTTAAAAAATATTTATGGCCGTCGGTTTTGTTGAAATTTTCGACTTTGAAGCCGCATATTTCAGCGAGTTTTTTCTTTTCGAGTTTTTCTTTTATTTCGTTGAATTTGAAATCGTCGAATTTGAAATCTATTCTGTCGTATATGAAACGGCCGTACTCTTTGAAAAGGTCTTCAATAAGTTCGTGGAGCGGCTTATTTTCGAAAGCTATTACTTCGAGAAGGCACAATGCAAGAAAAAGTCCGTCACGTTCCGGAAGATAGGTATCCAGGCCGATACCTCCGCTCTCTTCGCCGCCTATCATGATTTTTTTCGATTTATCGGTTATGAGCCCGGCTATGTATTTAAAGCCTATAGGCGTTTCAAAGACTTCGATGCCGTGTTTTTCGGCGATCGCGGAAACGAGCGCCGTCACGGATACCGTTTTTGCCGCGCCGCCTCGCCTTTTTTTATTTTTTGCGAGATGGTTTAAAAGCAGCGCGAATATAAGCTGCGGCGATACGAAAACCCCGTCGGAGGTCATTGCGCCGATTCTGTCGCCGTCCCCGTCGAAGCAGAATCCTGCGTCATATTTTTTTTCCGCGCCTTTTTTTTTCATAAATTCCGACATTTGAACGAGGTTCGGCGCTATGGGTTCCGGATTGAAGCCTGGAAATAAAGGGTTGTGCTCGCTGAATATTTCGTCGCATTCGGCCGCCAGCTTGAATTTATCTTTGAAACGCTTGAATAATCCGGCCTGCGAGCCGTGCATCGGGTTGATCAGGAAGCGGCCTTTTAACTTTTTCAAGGAGTTCATGTCCAGCGCCGCGGCGATATTTGCCAGGTATGCATCTGTGACGTCTATATTTTCTATAGTTCCCGGCTTTTTAATGCCGTATTTCTTTTTAAATCGTTCTTCGTCGAATCCGTCCTCAATTATCGAATCTATTCTGTTTTGTATTTCCCTTATTATTTCCGGAGGAGCGGAAGAACCGTCTGAGGTTTTTATTTTTATTCCGTTATATTCATAAGGGTTGTGCGAAGCTGTTATCATTACGCCGAGGGCGATAGCGGAGCTTTTCACGTAATATGAAAGGGCCGGCGTCGGAGTTGGAGTGCTGGAAATGGCGACTGAAATTGAGTTTTCGGCGAAAACTTTAGCCATGTGTCCCGCGAAGATGTCGGACATGAAACGCCTGTCGTAAAAAACCGCCGTTTTTAAATCCATTTTTTTCGAGTGGATATAATCGCATATCGCTAAAGCGACTATTTTTAAAGTCCGATACGTGAAATCTTTTGAAATTATGCCTCTGAAACCGTCAGTTCCGAACTTGACGGCGGTTTCGTATCTGAACCCCTTATTATTACATTTAACTTCTTTTTGTTGAAGGCTTTTATTAATGGTTTTATTCATTCTTTGCCGATCTGTAACGGCAGTTCACTCCTTTTACCTTGAAAAAATTTAGTTTACGCCGCAGGTTTACTTAAAAATAACCGGACCGCTTCTGATTTTTTAATGCGACAAACTATTTTATCATATTAATTTTAAAAATGCTATTTGAATTTTTACAATTGATTTTATTCGATAATTATGTTATCATAACTTTCGTTATGGACGAAAAGGCTTTATTGATTGGTTTTAACGACAGCATAAAACTGAATATATTTCTTGATTATAAAAACAACGACGATGTTTATCTTCAGTTCGGCACTGAATATAAATTTACGCGTCAGGAGTTCCAGGCCTTGATAAGCTTTATGCGCACCGTAGGCCAGGTGGTCACTCCCGAAAAAGTCGAGCGAAGCAAGCCAGGGGTTATATCGCCTAAAAGTATGGCCCAGACGGGTTTTGTTATGCTTCAGGAAAACGGATATCTGAAGATAGAGTATAAGGGTTTTATTAAAACTCTGGCTCAGCCTACTTATTTCGATTTCACCCGCGAGCTTGAAATCGCGGCTCAGGGTCTTGACCGCTATGATAAAATAAAAGAAATGACACCGGAAGCGCGCGCGGCTCTGGGGATCGACGAGGCGGGCAGGCCGCTGGTCGTAAAAGACACCATGTACACCATAAGGCTTCTGGGCTATGCATTCGCCGTAATGCTCATGGTGCTGGATATGGTGCTTCTGGTCGCCGCCATATTCAATCCGATGCTTCTTTTTCCCGTGGCCATTATCGCTTTGTCCATAATATTGGCGTATCTTTTGCTGCCGGCTTCCGAGAAAAAGGCGCTGGCGATGTTCCTGTTTAATTTCAGGCAGTTCATGGAAAAAGATTTCTGGAGTATAGCCGACTCGCTGCCTATTTCCAGAAAGACTATAGAAATGTTCATAGTGCTTTTGATAGTAATGACAATAATGACGGCTTATTTTTCCAAATCGATTCCCATGATTTTAAAATGGGGTAAGGGGCTTTATGCGGAAGCGCCGGCCGAGGCTACCGATAACGAAGATATATTGAAAGCCCTCACGATTTCAAAAGGCAGCGGCGTATATTACGATGCCGATAAAAAATGCACGGCGTTCGCTAATTTTTATAAAAGTTTTTTCGATGCGGTTATGTCCAGCCGCGTTACGCTCAAAAAAACTTCTGCCGTAACTTCCATAGGATCGAACAACGCCTCGCTTATGCATGAAATAGAGGGCGAAATCTTAACCGGCGGAAGCGTTGCCAATGTCCAGGAATTTGTAGCTCGCGTTCAGAGGCATAAAGCGGTTATCGAAGTCAAAACCGAGCCTATAGTCAACGGCGTTTCGTTTAAAATCCGATGTCTTTTCGGCCATGGCACGACGAGTTATTTTAAAAGGATGAAACTTTATAAAACCACTAAAAAGCTTCTCGGCGACGTTACGCGCAAAAACCTTTACATGATAATAGGCACCGTGCCTATGAGCAGCGGCGGAATGGTAATAATTCCCAAGCGCGACAGGGTAATATTTGAATATTCCTACAATACGGTCGTAAAAAAATTCGATCAGATCGTCACGTTTCTGACTTCGATGGAAGCGGAGCAGCATTGCCTGCAGATCGTAGTCGATGAACTCGCGCGGACTAACGCCGGCGATTATGAGCTTAGAATAAGGGTGGTATTTGTAGGAGCGAAATAATAAATAAAAATTATAAGGGCCGTCCGAGCTTATTTTATCGGGCGGCCCTTTTTGTTTATCTTTCCGGCATAAATTGAAAAGGCCATGTTATTATTTTAAAGAGTCTGAGTTAAGCCCTGGTAACCCATTATAACGTGCAGTTTTTTTCCTTCGTTGGCCGGAAGCTTCAGCTGCTCGTCGCGGTATTTCAGAGCGCGTTCCAGAAGTTCTTCGAGCTGGAAATCGTTACGCATAGGTTCGTGATGGCCGAGCACCACCGTTTTTACATTTGCCGCCAGGGCGTTTTTAACCGCCCATTCGTAGGTGCTGTGGCCCCAGTCGAATTTGGTTAGCGCGCCCGTGAGTGTGCCGGGCGTGCCGACGTATTCCTGAGGTGTATATTGGCAGTCGTAATAGAGTATATCGGCGTCTTTGGAAAGGTTTATCAGGCGCGGATCGGGCGTATCTTTATGTTCCGTGTCGGTGGCGCATACGAATTTTTTGCCGTCCGCTTCTATTTTATAGGCGAATACGGAATCGGGATGGGTTAATTCCTGGTATGTGACTCGGGCTTCGCCGACTTGAATGGAGTTGGGTTCGAGTCGTCCGAGTTCGGTGCAGTTTTTGCTGCACGGCATATCTTCCCATACCACCGGGAAGTTCGGATATTCCTGCTGGCCGGCGAGAACTTCCGACAGGCGCTGGCGGGTGTTGCTCTTGCCGTAAAAGTTTATATTGACTCTTAAATTGCCTGGGAGAAAGCCTGGGGCGAAAAACGGAAACCCCTGCAGATGGTCCCAGTGATAATGCGTGAAAAATAAATAGACGTCTTTATTGAATTTTTCGACGGTGTTAAGCGGATTGAGGTTTTTAGCGGAAAACAGCCGTCCCAAAAGGACTTTGCCAAGGTTTCTGGCGCCGGTTCCGGCGTCTATCATAATCAGGGGCGCATTTTTGACCTGTATTTCAAAGCAGGTGGTGTCGCCGCCGTATGTGCCCGAAAGCGAGAGCGGGAGAGAGCTTAAATATTCGTCGATTTTGCCCGGATCGGGGTTGGCGCCGAATAGTTTTTCTATTCCGCCGTCGGCGATTATTTTTTTTATAAGAGCCGCCTCTTTTTCTCTTATCTGTTCGCTCGTGACGGGAGATGGTATGCTGCCTCTGACGCCCCAGTACTTGATGATCATCGAATTAGTTTCACTCATAAGCAAGCCTCCGCGATTAAAAATCGTTCTTTATATTAACGGCAATATTTCGTTTTTTAGATATTCACCGAAGCCGTTTTTTAAATCGTCGCGCATTAATGCCATTTCCACTATGGCTTTAAGGTAACCAAGCCTGTCGCCGACATCGTAGCGACGGCCGGAAAACTGGCAGCCGTAAATGGCCTGCCTTTTATTTAACTTAGCCAGCGCGTCAGTGAGCTGAATTTCGCCGCCTTTTCCGGGAGTGGTGCTTTCGAGGATTTCAAAAATTTCCGGAGTTATTATGTAGCGGCCGATAATGGCTAAATCAGAGGGCGCCTTTTCGATTTCCGGTTTTTCTACAAGTTCCTCGATAAGATAAATTGCCTCTTCGATAGTTTTAGGTTTCACGCAGCCGTAGGAGCTTATGTTTTGCATCGGCACTTTCAGCAAAGCGATGACGGACGATCTGAACTTATTGTGCACGTTGATCAGCTGCTTTAAGCAAGGCTCTTCGGATTCGATTATATCGTCTCCGAGCATAACCGCGAAAGGTTCGTTGCCGACGAACGCTTTGGCGCACAGAATGGCGTGGCCGAGGCCTTTCGGTTCTTTCTGGCGGACATAGTGTATATTGACCATGGAAGATATGTCTTTTAATTCTTCGAGTTCCCGCGTCATATTTTTTTGAGACAGGTAATATTCGAGCTCGAACGATTTATCAAAATGGTCTTCTATGGCTCTTTTACCCCGGCCGGTGACGATGAGTATTTCTTCTATGCCCGATTTGACGGCTTCTTCTATTACGTACTGTATGGTGGGTTTATCTACGATCGGAAGCATTTCTTTGGGCTGGGCTTTAGTAGCGGGAAGAAATCTCGTGCCCAGTCCTGCCGCCGGTAATACGGCTTTTTTTATCATTAAATATGCACCTCTTTAGTGAATCGTTATTGCGCCTTTTCCCGGGTGCTTTTATGCGGCGAAGACGGATCGGATCAAGACGCTGAAAGAATTATAACAAATTATTATTTTTAAGTAAAGAAAAAAAAGAACGGCAGGTCTTGCATATATATGCTTGCCTGCCGTTCTTTAACCGTATTGATTTATACTTTACGGATTATTATTTGGCTTTGCCGGCTTCGGATTTATCGGCTGCCGGGGCCTGAGCCTTTGACATATATTCTTCGTAAGCGTTGAAAGCCTGTTTGTATTCCTGTAATGCCTGCTGGCCTTCGGCTGTTTCGCCTTTGCCTTCGGAGAGCAGCTGCGCGTATCTCTGGTAAGCTGCGATCATTCTGTCTTTGAGAGCCTTAGCATCGTTGCCGCCAGGCTGAACGGCGTTTTTATCGGGTATGAAACCGCCCGAAGTGCCGCCGTCGTTTTTATTGATAAACGGATTTTCGCCGGGCTGTGCAGCCTGATTGCCGCCAGGGCCTACGTTTAACATTACGCCGCCAGGGCCAACGCCGTATCTGATATTTTTAACTTCGTTGCCTTTTTTGCCGCGGATTAATTCTACTACTTTTCCGCCTATGAAGTTGCCTATGATACCGCCTATCATCGAGCCGATACCGGGCAGGAGAAGAGAACCGAGGGTGGCGCCTATGGTCGAACCGATAGCGCGGCCTGCGAGGTCGGCTTTATCGATGGAAGCCCATGCTTTTTTGAACGAAGGTTTCTGGCCTGCGGCTAAATCGTTACCCATGCTGCCGCCTATCGCGCCGCCCGCCATCGAGAAGATAGCCGGCATGA
>Ga0116186_1003101_pt1 | contig 14424 bp, 12 predicted proteins | sample AD_JPNNA4_MetaG_FD_89806 | JGI IMG/M metagenome (GOLD analysis project Ga0116186, IMG submission 89806) | Active sludge microbial communities of municipal wastewater-treating anaerobic digesters from Japan - AD_JPNNA4_MetaG | ecosystem: Engineered > Bioreactor > Anaerobic > Digestate | place...
ATGAAAACATCTATGACACTTTTTGGATGCGGACCAAAGCTGGCACTATTATGTTTGCCATACATAATTCTTTCATTAGTAGTGATGTATATATACCCTGAATTCTTCGATCTGAAATTTCTGGATAACATATATGCCAGAGTATCAGGTTATGTGTGGTTAGTAATCGGTATTGTTTTCTGGATCTATTCTGCCGTTTACTTCTTAAAATACTTTAAACCTGGTCAGCTTATTACGAATGGGCCCTTCGGTCTTTGCAGAAATCCTATATATTCTTCAATAATAGTTTTCATAATACCCTCCCTGGCACTTATCTTCCATTCAGGCCTGACATTTTCAATCTCTTTGGTCTTATATATCGGCTTTAAGATTTCCATCCATGGAGAAACTAATGTCCTCAGAAGGATTTTTGGAGAAGAATATGATAAATATGAGAAATCTGTTAATGAGATCATTCCATTTCCAGGAAATCTCTTCAGAGGAATTGAAAGCAAATAATTGAGTCCATATGAAAGGGCCATCTTTCTCAATAACAGATGTTTCGTCAACGATGCTCATAACTCTCTATGCCAGAGCACGAGAGTCAACAAGCATGAATCCAATCATTACCGACTCCAAGGCTGTCGAAATGATTGAAATTATTAAAAAAGAAATCGGGGTCACTGATAGCCGCTATTTTGAAAAATGGAATGAGAACTTCAAGTTCCTTGATGAATGGACATACTTTGATGATCATGAAAAAAAGTTAGGATGGTTTAATCTGTTTTCATCGATTGAGATATTACGCAAAGTTCAATGGGTGCTCTATTATCGGATAAATAATTAATTGATTTTGTTTATCACTTCAATGCTATCGGCAAATTCAGGAGGATGAAAACAGGAAAGTTCAATTGATCTTATTGCTTGCCATAGTGAGGAGGGAGATGAAGAGTAGTTTCAGGAGCTCTCATGACTGCTGCAACATACATTGCTGTGTGACTCAATACAGCTGCAAGGGGATTTCCTGAAATGATAAAAGTTAATGTTATGATTGTATTGCCCAATAATACCATCAGGATGCTTTTATTTCGGAATTCTTTGTACCCTAAATGATAGAGCAAAGTTATTATCAAACTGGTTGCAATTGCACAAACTGCTTTCAAAAGGACTATCTTAAAGCCTCCTGCTGATGTGGATTGATTTATTATGTTCTCTGCTGCAACTACCGGCATAACATTAAGTATCAATCCGTCAATAGCACCATAAGCAAATCCAAACCAGAAAATGTCAAATAAAAATCCTTTGCCCTTCTTATCCTGTGATGCGGGTTGCGAATAGTGGCATTAAAATCCGGCTTATCAACCATATCATCCCCTGGCAGGTTGAGATTAACCTCAGCAGTGCTGGCTCCCCAGCGCAGATGTTTTGGCCTTATTATCAGGATATAGATCAGATAAGAAACTATTAAGAAAACAAGTATGATTAACCAGGTCATTTGATTCAGGCTAATGAGATTTTCTTAAAATACTTTGAAAAAAGTATACTGACAATTATTAATTCAATCCAGGTTATTGAAATTATAATTACCTCAAACCTGTATTCCCTGTTGATGCCATTTATCAACACTACCGCTATAAATGATAATAACATTAAAATGAAACCGGTAATAACTGTCAGCTTCAAACTTTTTCAGGTCCGCTTTTTAAATGACTTTTGCCTTTTTCAGTCTTCAATATTCTCCAGGCCAGCCAGGTATTGATTAGTCCAATCACCAGGAACAGAGGCTGAAGAACACTTGACAATGATATCCAGGTAACCTGAATGATTATCCAAAGGCTGAGCGAAATACCCAGGATTAATCCCGCATACCCTGCATAGATATTTCTAGAAAAGGACAGGTAAGCACCAACCAGGTGAGCCAGTCCGTTAACGAGCAGCAAAAATAATCCCGGAAGGAGAAATGATTTTAAAGGTGAATTTGCAAGCAATTCAACTGATGTCCCCATTCCCTGTCCTGTCGTATCCATAAGATAACCAATTCCAGCAGGAATTGCACCTATTCCGGTAATCGCCTGAAGGGAACCAAGGATATAGTAATACTTTTTCATTCTTCATCAGAATTAAGAAACGGAGCAAATATAAATAATTAGGAAATTGCAAAACAGGAAAAATAAAACCCGATGGATCTCATCGGGTTTTGCGAGCGTTGCGGTGCGGACGGGGCTCGAACCCGCGACCCCCGGCGTGACAGGCCGATATTCTAACCAACTGAACTACCGCACCGTTTTTCAATGCGATGCAAAATTAAGTGAATTTTTAATTCCGCAAAACAAATATATTAAAAAAACAGAAGCCGGCCCCCTTCTGGTCCGGCTTTCTGCTCAACAATGGGTTTCCCTACCTCACAGGGAAACCGCGGTGGACAACTATTCACCTGACGTACGCTGATTCAGCGTAGTAAAATATGTTAACCCGTTTATCTCGGTCATATCAACGATCTTGAACCCATGAGAATCAAGTATCTCTTCGACTTCACTCCTTGTCATACTCCTGTCGGTCCTTGCATCAAGGAAATCGATGAATTTCTTATAGAATATCTTTGTATGATGAAACGGAGATCCGTTGGTCTTTCTGTTCTTACTGTCCGTGAAACATCCAATGAACCTTGCTTCTGAAGGCAGGATACGGAAAATGACATGAAGAAAACTGTCGAGATGCTTTATATAGTTAAGTTTCTTAATATTAACCAGGACTCTTACACCGGCGAGATCATTCTGATCATAATAAAAATGATGTTTTGAAGAGAGTACAAGCAGATCCGATTCCTGCATAAGTCCCCGGCGCTCAAGATAATTCAGAAAATTGTCTCCTCCTTCTGCCAATAGTTTCTCTCTTACCGGGTTAAGAACCGGAGGTGTAACAAATGACTGTTTGCGATTGTAGATCTTATCGGCAACCTTTATTTTAATAAGTTCGGTTTCGGTTAAATTGATTGCTGTTGTATTGTCCATTTTTGTTGAATTGTACATTGTAAAAGTAAATCTTAAACACATACTGGTCAAGTAGTCTAAGCCCATCTGATGGGCATTTCAGACAACATACGGAAATCTTAATCCATTAAAAAAGGATGATAATAGACCTTCTGAAACTGTTTACAGGCAATTACTATACGTTTGTCAAAATCGAAGGGATATTTACCGGCAAAAAGCAGGTAATGTGATTACTATAATGCTTTCAGCGAATTAATACATTGATAATATGATATTTATCTGTTAGTATAAATGAAATTTACAGATAATTGACTTCCAGTTTCATTTTGACAAACGGATGATAAACGAGGATGAAAATCAGCGATTATTTGCATTTTATAAGACTGAGAGGTCTGAATGCAGTATTAAAAAAGTCAATTTTATGCTTGTTGCTTTTACTTTTAAGTTATAATTTCATTGCTTCGAAATGAGAATAACAATTAAATGAATAGGGAAATGGACTGTCTTTATCCGGAAAGTTTTGCCAGGTTTTATGATGTGATTTACCATACCCAAAGGGATGGAGTTGATAATGAGTATTTTCTTAATGAGATAAGAAAAACAAAAGGAAAAGTTCTTGAAGCAGGGGTCGGCACCGGCCGTCTGTTCACAAATGCTTTGGAAAGCGGCGCCGATGTTTACGGATTGGATATTAGTCCAAATATGATTGATGTCCTGAATAAGAAGCTCGACAAGGATCAGCAAAAGAGGATCTCACTTCAGAACATAATCGATTTCAGATATGATTTTAAATTCGACCTTATCATAGCCCCATTCAGGGTTATGATGCATCTTCTTGATAAGAACGATCAGATCAATGCAATAAACAATGCCTACGATCATCTTAATAAAGGAGGAAGGTTCATATTTGATGCATTTGTTCCTGACCTGAAGCAGCTGATCAACGGACTAAACAATGTAACTGATTTTGAGGGAGAATATTCAGAGGGGAAAAAGATAAGGAGGATCGTGTCGACCGTTCCTGATCTGATGAGGCAGGTCATAAATGTGAAGTTTCATCTGGAGTGGGAAGAAGATGATGGTATTAAGCAATCTGACTGGGACACTCCGCTGCGATTCTTTTTCAGGTATGAGCTTGAGCATCTCATTGAGAGAAGTCATTTTAAAAGTTACCATATCGCAGGTGATTATGACGGAAATGAACTGAACAGCACTTCAAGGGAGTTCATCGCGACTTGTACAAAAACCTGAGATCAGGGGGAGTTGTTAAATTATATTTTATTACTGTCTTAGTTGCTTCAATCGGATTTTTTTATTTAATTTTATTATCGCGTGTGGGATAATTAGCCAGGCATAAGTGCGGACTAATTGTAGTTCAACAAGTTATTACTGTATTGCTTATGTGACTGACGTGTCGGGAGATTGGGAAAATTTAAGATAGGACTAACATTTACTCGTGCTAAACATATGAAAAAGAAAGTTTTTATTCGCAGTCTTTTCCACAGGGAAGAGTGGAGATATGGATTATTTTTCGATTATGACCCTGATGTCACAAAAAATGTAAAAGGCATTGAGGGTATTGCCTGGAGTCAGAGGAATCTTTGCTGGTACATATCAAAAAACGAAGAGTCTTTAAAGAAAATCTTAACCGCTCTAAGGGATAAAGCTGATATTGATATATCCGCAATATCTCTGCCTTCGGAGATAAGGAAAACCAATGAGGTATACAGCCAAAAAGAAGAAATGAATTCTTCTGAGCTGACAAGAGTGGAACCGATTGATAATTATGATAAGAGAAATACCAGAAGCAAAATTCCGGAATCCTCATCTCTATCATCCGGGTATGGACCTGTAAGTTTTTCAATTAATGAAGCAGAAGGGCGGCTGATAATAAAATTCCTTGGCAGGTACGACAAGGAATGGATTGCCGAACTCAGAAGTTACAGGGACGTCAAATATGACAATATAGCCAGGGAATGGAGTTTAAGATGGTCTCAGCTCACTGTTGATTCACTTTCTGATTACTTTTCCTCGAGAGGTATAAAAGTTAATGTAATTAAGTTTGAAATATCTCCGCTCATTAAGAATATCCGTGATTCAGCAGGTAATGAAGTGCGTTCCAGGGAGATTGGCAGTACTGCCAATGAAGGGCTTGACAATGTGCTTCGTTATATGCAGGAAAGGAGGTATAGTGTTCATACGATTAATTCATATCTGAGTCATTTAAAATTCTTCTTCAAATATTTCGGGAACAAGGATCCCGGTGAAATTTCCGATTCCGAGATAGGATCATTCATGCATGATTTCATTGTTACAAATAAGTATTCTGCATCATTTCAGAATCAGGCTATTTCAGCTATCAAGATATATTATGAGATTTTGGAAGGAAGGGAAATAAACAGTTCAGGATTTGAAAGGCCGCGAAGGAGAAAGTCATTACCGAAAGTATTTTCGAAAGAAGAAGTAATGAAGATCTTTGATGCGACTCGTAACACAAAGCATAAATTGATCTTATGGCTTATTTATTCATGCGGATTAAGGCGCAGTGAGGTTACGAATATAAGGCTTACTGATCTGGATACATCCAGGGGGACCTTACATATAAGGGCAGGCAAGGGTAATGTTGACAGGATGGTTCCGATACCTGAGAAGATATGGGATAAGATAAAAGGTTATTTGAAAAATTATAAACCTTCGGAATATTTGTTTGAGGGGCAAAGTGGTGGCAGATATTCAGTTGAAAGTGTATACAATATTTTCAAGAAATCGTTGCGGAGGGCCGGGATAAACAAAGATGTAGGGGTTCACAGTTTACGTCACAGTTATGCAACTCATTTGCACGAGAGCGGGTTGGATATCAGGTTTATCCAGGAATTACTGGGTCACAAGAGCACAAGGACGACTGAGATATACACGCATGTAAGCCGGAAGGATCTTATCAGGATTAAGAGTCCGATAGAGGATATGGATATTGGGTAGAAAGTTTGAAGTTTGAAGTTTGAAGTCGGAAGAAAGAGGGAGCGATTTGAGAGTGAGAGTGAGAGTGAGAGTGAGAGCGAGTGACCTGGAACTTGGATGACCTGCATGACCTGCATGACATTTTTCAATCTGCGGGATCTGCGGGAAAAAGGAAAACGGAGACTGGAGGCCGGAGACAGGAAACCGGAAAGAAATAATTAAAAAAAAGAAAAAACAAGGTAACAATTGGGGGGTAATCGCAATATAACTATAGAAGAGTTTTAGTTGGGCGGAAAGAATTTCACGATTATCGGATCCGATGAATGGAACTGATGTGGCGGGAGCATAAATTTTTTTAATGGCAGAAGCTGGCGCATAACCAGTTAATTAATTCATATTCAAATCATTAAAACATAAGAGTAAATAATTATCAATCATGGAAGAATTTAAAGGAATATCAGCAGAGGTTATGGTGCTAGTTGAAAAGTGGGAATCAAGATTACTGAATTTTTCAGTTGAAGTCATCGAATTGAGAAAGAACATTCAGAACAGGACTATTAAGCAGATACTGGGGCATCTTATAGATTCGACCTCGAACAATATACACAGGATAGTACATCTTCAGTATCAGAGAAGTCCTTTTTCGTTCCCGAATTATGCCACCTTCGGGAACAATGACAGGTGGATAGCCATCCAGGATTACCAGAATGAAGATTGGGGAAATATGGTTCAGTTATGGAAGTATATGCTCCTGCATTTCTGTCACATAATAAAAAATATTAACAGATCTAAATCCGATAACGAGTGGATATCAGGTCCGGATGAAGTTATAACGTTAAGGGCGATGGTAACGGATTTTCCGAGGCACTTGATGCTTCACTTATTGGAGATAGATAAGTTGGCAAGTGGTTTAGCAGAATAGGAGTTTTAATCCAGGTAGTAAATACTTAACCCAAAGAACAATATTACTGCATCTAATACCTTATTTTTGTCGCTTATGATTAATTTTACTACTCATAAAAACGAGTTGGCGTTCATTGTAAAAAGACAGAAACAGACGACAGAATGAAAAAAGAATTTTTGCTGCATAAAGACAAAGAAAATGGAAACCCACCGCACATTCAGGCACATTTGGCTGCCCCAACGCACGGGCGACCGCTTCGCAGCCAAAAGAGCCTTCATTTTGCCTTCGCACAACTGAAAGACAGCGACTTATTTGAATAAATTGGTATTGAGAATTTAAAACTAAATTTGTGATTATAAAATAGAATAGAATTGTAATGTCAAAAGAAGCTAAAGCAAGAATAAAAATCAATAAACTGCTTGAAGAAGCGGGATGGCGGTTCTTTGATTCGAAAGAAGGCAGAGCCAATATTGTACTTGAAAATAAAACAAAACTAACTCAAACCGAATTAGATGAATTCGGTGAAGATTTTGAAAAAACAAAAAATGGCTTCATTGACTATCTGTTACTTGACGACAAAGGTTTTCCTTTCATTGTTTTAGAAGCAAAGAAAGAAGAAATAAATCCACTTTTTGCTAAGGAACAAGCCAGAAAATATGCACAATCTCAAAACTGTAGATTCATAATTCTTTCAAATGGCAATTTGCATTACTTCTGGGATTTACAAAGAGGAAATCCCAATATTATTGCAACATTTCCAAAACCTGAAACTGTTATCGGATATACGGAATTTAAGCCAAATGCAGATGCATTAGTAAATGAAACCGTAAAAGAAGATTACATTGTAAAAACTCAAAAACCAGATTACGCAAGTGACCCGAGATATATTGATGAATCGCAACGCAGTGCTTTTATTGAAGAAAATAAATTAAGGTTTTTGCGTAAGTATCAGGTTAGAGCTATTGAACGAATACAGGAAGAAGTAAAAGCAGGCAAAGACCGTTTCTTATTTGAAATGGCAACTGGCACAGGTAAAACTTTAACGTCTGCTGCTGTAATAAAACTATTTCTGAGGACAGGTAATGCAAGAAGAGTTTTGTTTCTTGTTGACCGTTTGGAATTGGAAGACCAAGCAGATAAAGCATTTAAAGAATATCTAAGAACTGATTATAAATGCAGTATTTACAAAGAAAATAGGGATGACTGGCGGCAAGCAGAAATTGTTGTTTCGACAGTGCAATCATTTCTTTTCAAAAACAAATACAAAAGGATTTTTTCACCAGCTGATTTTGACCTTGTAATTTCTGATGAAGCACATAGAAGTATCGGAGGTAACAGCAGAGCTGTTTTTGAATACTTTATTGGCTACAAGTTAGGTTTGACAGCAACACCAAAGGACTATTTAAAAAAGATTGATGCAGGAGAGTTAAGCGAAAAAGACCCAAGAGAATTAGAAAGGAGAATGCTTTTGGACACTTACACAACCTTTGGTTGTGAAGATGGTAAACCAACTTTTCAATATAGTCTATTACATGGCGTTAAAGATGGTTTTTTAGTAAATCCTTGTGTTGTCGATGCAAGAACCGAAATAACTACACAGCTTTTAAGCGATGAAGGTTACACGGTTGAAATAACAGACGATAATGGAGAAGAAACCTCGACCACTTTTTCGCAGCGTGACTTTGAAAAGAAATTATTTTCCGAAAATACGAACCGTATTATGTGCAAAACATTTTTAGAGAACGCTTATAAAGACCCGATTTCTGGTGAAATTGGTAAATCAATTTTGTTTTGTGTAAGTCAAAACCATGCTGCTAAAATCACACAAATATTGAATGAATTTGCCGACAAGATGTTCCCGTGTAAATATCAATCTGATTTTGCAATGCAAGTTACCTCTTGGATACCAGATGCACAGCAATTGACGATTAACTTTACTAACAATCGTTTGGGTGGCAAAGGTAACTTTCACGATTTATACCAGACAAGCAAAACCCGAGTATGTGTTACCGTTGGCATGATGACAACAGGTTATGATTGCCCTGATATTTTAAATGTTTGTTTGATGCGACCAATTTTCTCTCCAACCGACTTTATTCAAATCAAAGGTAGAGGAACAAGAAAATTCAATTTTGCGAATAAAGAGGTTTTGAAAGATAAGAATTTAATTGAAAACATTCCTGAAGAAAACCTACAGAAGTCGAGGTTTAAACTTTTTGACTTCTTTGCAAACTGCGAGTATTTTGAGGAAAAATTCAATTATGATGAAGTTCTAAAGTTACCTCCAAAAGGAACTTCAACCGAAGGCGGTGGCGGAGGCGTTTATGTTGTTGACGAATACGACAGCACAAGACACGACCCTTTAAAAACCTTTACAGTCAATGAAATTGGGCTTGAAGGAATGAAGATTGACCGAATGTATTTTGAGAAATTTGAAGATAAAGTAAAAGAGGATGACAAAATCAAGGAATTAGTTCAGCAAAAGGATTTTGATGCAATAGAACAATATATTATCAGTCAAATCTTTGATAAACCAGAGGAGTATTACAACATAAGCAAACTAAGGAATGCCATAAAAATTGATAGGCGTTTATCATTGCGAGAAATCATTGAAAAAATCTTTGGTTTTATTCCTTATTTTAAATCTAAGGACGAACTGCTTGACGAGGAATTTGAAAAGTTTGATAGCCGTTATTTGCCCCCTGAGGAATACTTCACTTTCGCAAGGGATTATTTTAAAAGTTACATTACAGACTTTGAGTTCAGAGATATAATTGAAAATAGAAAATATGCATTATTGAACACTAATCCCAATGGTGATGTATTCAGGAAGCTTCCGCCAGAATTGCGTTTTGCTATACCTGAGTACATAAAAGATAATGTATCACTTAATAAATTTGTTGCATAAATGTTAGACCAAGAAACAAAACGCAGGATTGATACTGCAAGAGATATTTTAGTAGGAAAACTACCTAATCCACAAAGCCAAGTTGAGCAAATTACCATTGCCATGATTTACAAATTCATGGACGACATGGATAAAGAAGCAATGGAATTTGGCGGAGATGCTACTTTTTTTACAGGTGATTACGAAAAATACAGTTGGACGAAAATATTTGACCCAAAATTGGGCGGATATGAGATGTTGGCACTTTATGGAGAAGCAATTGTAAAGCTCAACCAAAATCCAAACATACCGCAACTTTTCAGGGATATTTTTAAAAATGCTTATCTGCCTTACAGAGACCCCGAAACTTTGAAAATGTTTTTGAAAGTTATCAATGAATTTCATTACGACCACAGCGAAAAATTGGGTGATGCTTTTGAATATCTTTTATCCGTTTTAGGCAGTCAGGGAGATGCAGGTCAGTTCCGTACTCCACGCCACATTATTGATTTTATGGTTGCCATTATGCAACCAAAAAAAGATGAAAGCATTTGTGACCCTGCCTGTGGAACTGCCGGCTTTTTAATTTCTTCATATAAACACATATTAAACGAGAACACTAAAAAGAACAAAGGTGATTTACTTACACCCGATGACCGGAAAAAGCTTATAAACAATTTCGTTGGTTATGATATTTCTTCCGAAATGGTGCGTTTAAGTTTGGTAAATATGTATCTGCATGGTTTTACCACTCCTAAAATATTTGAATATGATTCTCTGACTTACACTGACCGTTGGGGCGATACATTTGACATTATTATGGCAAATCCGCCTTTTATGTCACCAAAAGGAGGTATTCGTCCTCATAAGAAATTTGCAATGCAGGCAAATCGAAGCGAGGTGCTATTTGTGGATTACATTATGGAACATATTAACCCGACAACAGGACGTGCAGCCGTGATTGTTCCCGAAGGTATTATTTTTCAAAGTGCCACAGCTTACAAAGCTTTACGTAAATTGCTTGTTGAAAAAAACTTTCTTTACGGAGTTGTAAGTTTGCCAGCCGGTATTTTTCAACCATATAGCGGTGTGAAAACCTCAATTCTCTTATTAGATAAAACACTTGCGAAAAAAACCGACAAAATGCTTTTCGTAAAAATTGAAAACGATGGTTACAGTTTAGGAGCACAAAGAAAAGAACTTAGTACAAGTGATTTGCCCGACGCTGCAAATTTAATTAAGCAATACATTACAGCTATTCGTAACAATGACTTTTCGCTAATTGATTTTGACCATTTGCCATTAAACTCGATTGCAGTTGAAAGAAGCAAAATATCTGAAAATGGGGATTATAATTTAAGCGGAGATAGATATAAAGACAGTATTACAAAAAAGCATTCTAAATTCGATTTAGTTGAATTAAGCGAAGTTTGTGACCTTTATCAACCTCAAACTATCAGCGCAAGTGATTTCAAAGAGAATGGGGAATACAAAGTTTTTGGTGCAAATGGTGTAATTGGTTATTACGATAAATACAATCATGAAGATTCAGAAGTACTAATAACATGTAGAGGGGCTACATGTGGAACTATAAATTTTTCTGAACCTAAGTCGTGGATTACAGGAAATGCAATGGTTGCTAAACCAATTGATAATAGAATAAATAAGAGATTTCTATTCCATTTATTAAAGGTTTCAGATTTGAGTTCAGTAATTACTGGTGCAGCACAACCCCAAATTACAAGAGCTTCATTGTCTCCTTTTAAAATTCCGCTACCACCGGTTACGGTTCAATTTGAAATCGAAACTAAAATCGAGCAATACGAAAAAATCATAGCCGGAGCCAAGCAAGTAGTTGAAAATTACAAGCCTCAAATTGATATAAAACCCGAATGGGAAATGGTGGAATTGGGAGATATCTGTGAAATTAAATCTGGTGGTACTCCAAGCCGGCAAGTTGAATCTTACTGGGGTGGGTCTATTCCATGGGTTGGTTCAACAGTATGTAAGGACACTTACGTTAATTCAGCAGAGGAATTTATTACAGAAGAGGGATTAGCTAACTCTTCTGCCAAGCTTTTTGCAGTTGGTACAACTCTAATTGCTTTAGTTGGTGCAACAATTGGCAAAACAGGATTTTTGACTTTTGATTGTACTACAAACCAAAATATAGCTGGTTTAGTTCCAAAGGATGAGAATTGTTTGGATAAAAAATATCTATTCTTTGCTTGCCAATCTATTTACGACAATTTTATGCGGCTCGGTGATGGAAAATTCCGTATGGCAACTTTAAGTTTTATTCGTGAACAAAAAATCCCTTTACCTGAAGTTACTATACAACGACAAATCGTTGCTCAAATTGAAAAAGAAGAACAACTGGTAAATGCATGCAAAGAACTTGTTGATATATACGAGCAAAAAATAAAAGACGAAATCAATAAACTTTGGGAAGCATAATGGCAAATGCAATCGACATAATGGAATATTTGCCGAACTCTTATAAAACCAGAGACGAGCAAGATTATATAAATTTCATTTGGGAAAGTTTTGAGAGTAATTACAATAATGCGAAATATCCTTTTGCCTTTATTGCTTACCACATGCTTTACATGAGTTTTGTATATTTCGAGGTCTGGCAAATCAAAGAAAACCGCAAAATTGATTTTGAAAAAGCAATGGTTGGTTTGAGCAACGATATGGAAAACGATTTTATGAACGCTGTAACACCATTTGCATTTGTAAAATCAAACGAAGCACCATTTTTTAAGTTCTTTAAGTTACTTGGTTGCGATAATTCAAAAATTGGTACTTACAAGAAAAGTGTTGACGACCGCAACAATTCGTCTCATAGCAATGGCAAAATATTGTTCAATGATAAAAGTATTATCGACAGAAAGATTGATGATGTTTTACGTGCAGTTGATGATATTCAAAATCATTCAAAACCAATTATTGAAGAATGCCTTGCGAAATTTTTAATTGAAAACCACGACCCAGACAAACGGCAATATTATGGTGACTTAGACCAGATTAGAGAAATCCTGATACATGGAAATTATCTATCACAAAAAGACATTGAGCATTTATTGACTTTTGACATTACAACTCTATCGAAAAGAAAAAACTATGAAGCCATGAAAAGCTTATTTGAAACATTTGTGGAAAATTATAAAACAACATAGCCAACGCTTCGTAGTCAAGCACATTTGCAGGTCGCACAAGCTCACGCTAAAACCAAAACTTGCAAAAGAGCTTGCCTACCCCAACGCACGGAAAGAAAGACAATGCAGCAAAAATGTCGGATAAATTGACTGGAAAAATAAACAACGAAACGCCAACAAAGTGTATATGCCATAAGGGTTTCAGTGGGTATTCAAGCGTTGTCGCCCGCTCAAACTTTCGTGTCGGTGGACAGGAAACTACTCCGCAATCCCTTACGGCACATACACTCGCCCGTTATGCGCAAGCAAAAGTGCGACAGAGCATAACCAAACATGATTAATATGAAAATTAAACGACTGGATTACATTTTGACTGGGATTTCAGCGATTGCGGTGATTGTTTTGATATTGTCTTGCCTGAATATGCTTTTACCTGAACATGAATATGGTTCAAAAGGATTCGACCCATTTAGAGAATATTATACCAACAAAGGGATTGTATGGATTTTTATTGCAAGACTAATCTTTTGGTTGACTGTTTGTATTTTAGGAATTATCTGGATTAAGAATAAAACGATTAGACCATTATATTTCAATTTCTTAATGTTGTCAATTCTGATAATTGCTTTGCTTCAGTGGTTTGAGTTATGGTACGGTTCTACATTTTATTACGGAGAGGTACGTGATAAGCAAGGACTTGGTGTTCCGATTTTGAGTATAGCTTTACAGATTTATATTTTACTTCGATTGGTAATTAAAAAAAGGACTTTGTTAATTGGATTAATCGCATTGATAATAATTATGAATTACGGAATTTACAGCTTAGTATATCAAAACTGGAGATTGTATCATGATTTCTATTTTCCAGGCACGAAGATTCCGATTTGGTAAAACTGATTGTATGAAAAAAAACTTATTGATAGCATTCGGACTTTTAGACTTAATATCTTTCGTCCATTCATATAAAATTGGGATTAATATGCTTAATAGTATTGGTCAGATTCTGATTTTAAGTATTCTTGAAATTCTATTGATAGTTTCATTAATTGCAACAGGAATACTCTCGATTATGAGAAAAAAAATATCATTGATTATCTATTATATTCAATTTCCTTTAAAGCTTGGTTTTGTAATTTTGACATTTGCATTTTTATTTAGACTGTTCGGATTTCAATATAATTCAAACGAATATAGAATGCTATTGTGGTTCATAGCTTTTTTGGAAATAGCCAGATTAATATTTACGATAATGATTCATAAAAGAGAATTTAAAAACTAGAACAATGCCAGCGCATAACAAAGCTGTATACGGCAGCCGGGGCTCCACAGCATATTGCAGGTTTCGTTCTCCCCAGTCACACCCGCTTGGCCAGAAACTTTCGTAATTGGCAGAAATGCCCCGGCCGACCGCATACAGCCGGGCGTTAGAGGTAATAAGGTAATGGGTTATCCTTGATATTGAATGACTTAATCCTAGCATATTTTCTGCCGATTCAATCATTTGTTTCTTTTTCCAAAATGAAAAATTCACTGCTTTCTAACCGG
>Ga0116186_1003104_pt1 | contig 14410 bp, 9 predicted proteins | sample AD_JPNNA4_MetaG_FD_89806 | JGI IMG/M metagenome (GOLD analysis project Ga0116186, IMG submission 89806) | Active sludge microbial communities of municipal wastewater-treating anaerobic digesters from Japan - AD_JPNNA4_MetaG | ecosystem: Engineered > Bioreactor > Anaerobic > Digestate | place...
AGGCCGCGGCATAGATCTGCGCCAGCTCGCGCGAGGGCGCATGCGCCTCGCTGGTGTCGCACATGCCGGCCAGAACCGTCCCGGCGGCGCTATGCCAGAAGATGACGGCCTGCATCGGCTGGGCCAGGAAGAAGTCGCGCAGGGCCACGACTTCCGGCTCAGAGAAGGGCGCCAGGCCGGCATCGACAACCTCGTCGCGCCAGACGGCCGTCGGCTGCCAGTGGCAGTCCCAATTGCGATTCAGGTCCACATCGCGGCCGTTGAAGCGGCCGGAATAAGTGTCGCTGATGACCCCGGCGGGCGTGGGGATCGGCCCCGTCTGCCAGTCAGGAGCCACTCGCGCCAGCCCGTCAGGGTTGGCCACGGGCACAATGTGGAGGGTGATCGCGTCGGGCACGGCCGCCGGGTTGCGCTCGAAATAGTCGATCATGGCATAGGCCAGGTTGGCGCTGTTCCACTCGTAGCCGCCGTGGATAGCCCCGACAAAGGCCAGGTGTACCGGCCCGGCCCCGAAGACGTAGTGTTCAATGGGCCGGCCGCCGTAGGATCGGCCAATGGGCGGCTGGGCGGCCGTGGAGGACGGCGTGGTCGCCGTGCCGGCGGTCGCCGTCGCAGCGGTCGCCGGCGTGGCGGTCGCCGTCGCGACAGTTGTGGCCACGGGTGTTCGCGCGGACGGCGTTGCGCCGGCGTCCACGCGGGTGGACGCGCTCGCGGCGGTCGGCGCAGCCGCGGCCTCGCCCCCCGGCAGACGCAGCACTGCCCCCACGGCAATCTGATCGGGGTCGGCCAGACCGTTGAGAGCCACCAGTTCCGCGACCGTGATGCCGAAACGGGCGGCGATGGCCCCCAGCGTGTCCCCATCGACAACGGTGTACTCGGCGACGCCCGGCGTGGATGTGGCCGAAGGCGTCATCGTCGGCGCGGCGGTTGTGCCGGTCGGCGCGGCCGTCTGGGTGGGCCGGCCGGCCAGGCTGCCGATTCCCTCCGTGGCCGCCGGCGCGAGGGTGGGCGCGACGGTCGCCGCGGCCAGGGCGACCGTGGCCACGGCCGCGGACGGCTCCGTGGCCGGGACGGGCCGGGCCGCGCCCCAACGCAACCACGCCGCCGCGCCGGCGGCCAGCAGGGTGATGGCCAGAAGTGTGGCGACGAGGGCCGGGAAAGCGCGCGAACTGCCGTGCATGCTCATAGGGTTATGGCGCGGCCACGGCGATGGTGTCGCGGATACCGTCGAGGTTGCGTTCCAGCGTATTGGCCGTCACCTCTTCGTAGTCGCGCAGAAGGACGAAGAACGCCGGAGTGCCCTGGCTCACCAACCAGTTGCTGGCGTCGCCGACGATGGGGTCGGTGACGGTATAGATATATCCACTCGCCGAAGCGTAGGCCTCCGCAAAGCGGACGGTGTCATCCATGCTGCCGTCGCACTCGCCCGGCGACACCCAGCCCTGGGCGGCACGGGCGTCGTAGAAGATGACCACGGCCGGGCGCGCATCGAGGAAATAGTCGCGCAACGCAGCCGATTCCGGCTCGGAGAATGGCCCGTCGCCAGCGTCGATGGGCGCGTTGCGCCACATCGCCGTTGCGCTCCAGTCGCAGCCGAAGTTGCGGTTGACATCAACACCGTTGGCGTTGACGCGGCCGGGCAGCTCGCCCACCGCCAGCCGGCTGTCAGGGTTGCTGTTGGGAATGAAGTGGAGGGCCATGCCGGCGGGAATCTCGTCCGGGTTGGCCACGAAGTGGCCCATCGCCTGCTCGACTATGGCGACGCCGCCGGGGGCAAAGCCGGCGTGGATGCCGCCGACCAGGGTGACGACACGCGCCCCGTCGCCCAGCTTGTAAAGCGTAATCGGCTGGCCGCCGGCCGAGAAGCCTATGGTCTCCTCGACCAGATCCGCCGCGTCCTTCGCTTTGACTGTCTGGGTGGGCGAGGGCGGTTCGGGCGTAGTCAAATTCGGCGCAGCGGCGCTGAGCGGATCGCTACCTTGAGCAACTTCAAGGCCGTCGCTATCGCCGTCGCCATCACTGTCGCTTTGGCTCGGGTTCGTGGCATACACATTGACCTCGTCGCCATCGAGCAGCAGGTCACCGTCGCTGTCGCGGTTATTGGGATCGCTGCGGACAATCAGCACCTCGTCTCCGTCTGACAGGCCGTCGTCGTCGGAGTCGGAATCGCCGGGATCGGTGGAGAGGGCCGCTTCCTGGTCGTTGCTCAAGCCGTCAGCGTCCTGGTCGCCCTCCACGACGGCCGTCAGCGCCGCGGCCGTGGCCGTGCTCTGGCTGGCCGCCAGGCTTTCCTGGGCGACAGCAATGGCCGTCTGCGTGGCCAGGCTGCTTTCGTCCAGCTTCGCCTCTTGACCCGAGGAGCCGTCGGGCGTGGCCGTGCCGCCACGACCAGACAAAAGCGGCCGCAGCACAAAGAACCCGGCCACGGTCAGCAAGACAAAGATGGCCACCGCAGCCACCGGCCAGAGGCGGCGCTGGTCCACGGGGGGCTTATCGTCTACAACTTGCGAAGACAGCGCCATGGCGAAGGCCATCGCGTTTTGAAAGCGGTTCTGCGGCTCCATCTCCATCGCCTGCAAGATGGCACGGGCCACGGACGGCGTCAGATGGCCTGGCCGGGGCAACGTCGCCCCGGCCAGCCGGCTGACGCTCTCCACCGGCGTCTCGCCCGTCAGCAGGGCGTAGAGCGTGGCCCCGACGGCATAGATGTCGGAGCGGGCGTCGGTCGTGCCCAGGCCGTACTGCTCCGGCGGCGAGAAGCCAGGCGTGATGGCCTGCGCGCCGCGGGTGGTGTGGCCCTGCGGTGTGTACTGCTTGGCAATGCCGAAGTCCACCAGGATGGCGCGGTTATCGGGGGTGATCTTGATGTTGGCCGGCTTGACGTCGCGGTGAATGACCGGTTCCGGCCGGCTATGTAGATAGGCCAGCGCCGAGGCGATCTGGCCGACGATGGGCACGGCCTCAGCCTCGGTCAGCTTGCCGCGCTGGTCGAGCCACTGCTGCAAGTCCTGCCCCTCAATGAACTCCATTACCAGGTACTGCCCCTGGCCGGGGATGACGAAGTGGTTGGTGACGCGAGGCAGGTTGGGGTGGTTTAGTTGGGCCAGCAGAAGAGCCTCGCGCTCGAATTGCTGCTGTGAGACCAGCGACAGGTCGAGGTTCTCCTTCAGGGCGACAGGCACGCGCAGATTGAGATCCCAGGCGCGATAGACCGCGCCCATGCCGCCCTGCCCCAGTAGCGAGACGACACGGTAGCGATTCTCCAGCACTTGCCCGACCGACAGGGTCATCTCTTCTCTCCCTCGCTAGACGAGCAGCAACAGATAGAACACCGCCAGCAAGCCGGCCGTCACCTCCACCACCACGGCCGCGTCTTGCCTGTGCCCGCAACGAGAGCAGAAGCGCGAGCCGGGCCGCAGCACGGCATTGCGGACGGCGCAGGCGGGCAAAGGCCCGCTGCCCAGCGGCCGGCCACAGGCGTTGCAGAAAATTGCCCCCGGCCGGTTGACAGCTGTGCAGTGCGGACACGTGGACGTGGTCACTAAAGGGCACTACTCCAGTTTGCGCGTCAACTGGCGCGTGGCATATTGTAGCTGCTTGGTCATCGTGGCGTCGAGGGCGGCGCGGCTGTCCAGCGCTTCGGCCTGTTGTTGCAGCGTCCGCGCCAGCTTCGTCTCGCCCATGTCGAGCAGCCGTGTGGCGGCGGCATGCAGCCGGCGCGTGGCCGTCGCCAGGTCGCCGGCGGCGGCCTCCTCCAGAGCGCGCGTCTGCAAGCTGAAGGCCACCACGCGCTCGACGTAGCCCATCACCCGCGCGTCGGCGGCTACGTCGGCGGCCGCGCCCTCGGCAAACTGGGCGACGAGATCGGCCCGCGCCGTCACCCGCCCCGCGCCGACGGGGTCGCTGCTGAGCACCGCCTGGGCCAGCCGGTACTCGCCCGGCCCGCGCGGCGGGATGATCAGTTCCAGCAGAAAGGCCGGCGGCGCACCCCACTCCATGTCGCCCAGGGCGATGGAATAGCTGCCGCCGGCGTTCGGCCCCGTCGGCATGTGGCTCAGCGCCGGCTTGACGCGGGTGATGCGCCGCACTTCCACGCCCGGCGTCAATTGCAGCTTCAGTTCCGCGCGGCGAAAGCCAACGGCCTGGGCCGCGGCCAACTCGGCGCGGAAGATGTCGGGCAGCCCGCCGGGATCGGCCACGAAGTGGGCTTGCCCGCCCGTCTGCTCGGCCATGGGGATGAGCAGGTCTTCGTTGAACTCCGTGCCCAGGCCGAGGGTGCTGATGGCGTAGCCGGCCTCGGCCGCCCGCGCCGTCCAGGCCAGGCAGCTATTGTGGTCGCGGGTGAAGCCATCGGTCAGCAGGATCATGCGCGCGGCGTAGTCGGGCGCGGCCCCGCGCTGCAACTCCTGGAAGCTCAGGGCCATGCCCAGGCCCATATCGGTGTCGTCGCCCAGGCTCAGCGACTCGACCAAGCGGATGACCGGCCGCAGCCGCCGCTTGTCGTGCCCGGCGGTCAGCGGCAGCACCATCTCGGCCCGCGCGGCGAAGGCGACCAACGACAGGCGGTCGGCCGGGCGGGCCTGCTCCAGCACGACCTTGAGAGCGTCAACGACGTAATCGATTGGCCGGGGATAGGGCTGCAAGGACGCTGTGGGGACGTTTTCGAACTGCCACACGGGGATGCCGTCGGCGATGACTTCCTGCACCAATCCCTGCGCGGCCAAATCCTCGAACTGCTGCGGCGTCAGCAGAGGGATGCGCATGGAGGCGCTGACGTCAATCACCAGGGCCAGGTTGACCGGGGCCGACGCGCCGCGCCGCGGCAAGCGCGGCTCCAGTAGGGCGTAGACCAGTTGCGGCTGGGCGGAAGCCGGGTAGACGGGGCGGTTGAGGTGGGCGGCGAGGTCGAGCATGGTTAGCCGACTGCCCCAAACCCGCTCTGCTCGATGAGCTTGACGATCCGGTAGCGATTGACGAGGATGTCGCCGACACTGAGCGTCACAGATACCCCTTTCCAATCTGTATCGCAGGCACTTTCGCTGTGGGCACTATGCCGTATGATAACAAGTGCGGGCCAGAATGGCACGCTGCTCGTTGGCAATCAGAGGGCATTTCCCCGCAGTGCGATGTCGGGTACAATCCCCTATCGAAACGGGAGAGTGATGGACGCAATTCTGACTCAGGGTCAAGAGGCCCTGCTCAAGCAAACCCGCGCGACCCTCGGCCGCCTGCGCGACGCCCTGGCCGATAGCGCCGACCCCGACAGCCGCGCCGCCCTGGTCAAGTCGATCCAGCAGTTGGACGAGCTATTTCTGCTGGTCATCGCCGGCGAGTTCAACTCCGGCAAGTCGGCCTTCGTCAACGCCCTGCTGGGCCAGACGTTGCAGCCAGAGGGGGTGACGCCGACGACCGACCAGATCTATCTCCTGCGCTATGGCGAGACGGCCCAGCGGCGGCCGGGCGAGAATGGCGTCTGGGTGCAGACCGCGCCGGTGGAATTACTTAGCAAGATCACCGTCGTCGATACGCCCGGCACCAACGCCATCATGCGCGAGCACGAGGCCCTGACGGCCGAGTTCATCCCCCGCAGCGACCTCGTCCTGTTCGTCACGTCGGCCGACCGCCCCTTCACCGAGAGCGAGCGCGGCTTTCTGGAGCAGATTCGCAACTGGGGCAAGAAGATCGTCCTGGTCATCAACAAGATCGACATCCTCAGCCCGGCCGAGGTCGAGCAGGTCGTCGCCTTCGTCACCAGCGCGGCGCAGACGCTCATTGGCGACGTGGCCGCGGTCTTCCCCGTGTCCGCGCGGCTGGCGCAGGCGGCCAAGCGCGGCCGGCCGGAGCAGTGGGGGCCGAGCCGCTTCGAGCCGCTGGAGCGCTACATCACCGAGACGCTCGACGACGAGGGCCGCTTCCGCCTGAAGCTGCTCAACCCGCTGGGCGTCGGCGGGCGGCTCATCGGCCAGCGGTTGGAGCAGCTCAGCGCGGATCTGGCCACCCTCAGCGGCGACACCAAGCTGCTCGAAGACATTCGCGGCCAGATGGTCTATTACGACGACGACATGAAGCGCAACTTCCGCGCCCGCATCGGCGAGATCGACAACCTCCTCCTGTCAATGGAAAAGCGCGGCAACGACTTCCTCGACGAGCACCTGCGCCTGGGACGCATCCCCGACCTACTGCGCTCCAAGCAGTTGGAGCAGGCCTTTCAGGACGCAGTCGTGGCCGACACGCCCCGGCAGATCGAAGACCGCGTCAACGAACTGGTAGACTGGATGGTGCAACAAGACCTGCGCCAGTGGACAGCCGTGGCCGACCATCTGGGTAAGCGCCGCGACGCTAACCTGAGCCGCGTCGTCGGCGACGCGCCGCGCGAGGGCACAATGGCCTGGGATCGCCAACGGCTGATCGACTCCATCGGCCGCTCGACGCGGCTGGCCGTGGAGAGCTATGACCAGACGCGCGAGGCAGCCGATCTGGCCATATCGGCGCGGCAGGCCGTCGTCAATGCCGGGCTGGCCGGCGTCGGGGCCAGCATCGGCGTCATCATCGCCGTCGTCGCCCACGCCGCCTTTCTCGACTTCACCGGCGTTTTCGCCGGCATTGCCCTGGCGGCTTTGGGCGTGCTCGTCCTGCCCGCCCGCAAGCGCAAGAGCAAGGGCGAATTCACCGCCAAACTGACGGACCTGCGCACCCGGCTGGTAGGCAACCTGGAGCAGCAGTTCGAGCGCGAGTTGCGCCGCGGCGCGCAACGCATCGAGGACACCATCGCCCCGTTCGACCGCTTCGTCCGCGCCGAGCAGGCCCGGCTGGGACAGCAGCAGACGACGTTGCAAGAGTTGGAGGCGGAAGTGGCCGATTTGCGGCGGGCGTTACAGCAGGGAGGCTAGTATCTCTCCCCGCCCTCCGGTTCCCCTCCCTTCGGGAGGGGTTAGGGGAGGGAAGCGAGAGAACCAGACAATGACCAACGCCATCACCGTCTACAAGCTCGACCACGCCGGACGCGAGGTGTGGCAATACCCTGGCCGCGTCCTGGCCCGCGACGCCGGCAGCATCCGTCTGGAAGGGTTCTATAACCGCGAGGATACGGTTGTGAGCTATGCTGTCTTCAAGCGTGGCGACCGCATCATCGAGACGTTCTACAGCGACCGCTGGTATAACGTCTTCGCCGTCTACGACCGCGACGACGGCGTGTTGAAGGGCTGGTACTGCAACGTCACCCGCCCGGCAACAATTACCGACACCGCCGTGAGCAGTGACGACCTGGCGCTGGACGTGTGGGTGTCGCCGGCGGGAGACGTGACGGTGCTAGACGAGGACGAGTTTGCCGCGCTGCCGCTGCCGCCGGCCGACCGGGCCGCGGCCCGCGAAGCGCTGGCCCACCTGCTGGCGCTGGCGGGCCGTGGCGAACTGCCTGCTTAAGCGCGCAACGGGTCAGGAAAAGCAATAAGGGCGGATCGATGTCCGCCCCCCTCCAAGAAATGGGTTGATGTAAAGTCCAGTCGCCATGGCGCACTCGCGGCCGGCGGCCGGAGACAACCTGCCTGGAACCAGCCTGCCCACAGGGCGCCGGCCGGAGCAACGATGAAGGCGATTACATCACCATCTTGCGCCGTCGCCAGCGCCGGATGGTGACAATGACAAGCAGCAGCAGGCTAAGCAGCAGCACAGCAGCGATGATGGGCAGGAGGACGGCCAGTAGCGACACCACCGTGGCGACAATGTCCTCCAGTGTGCTGACGACCGGGTTGCCGACGCCGGCTGTGGACACAGTCACAATCGGCCGCGCCGCCGCCTTGGTGGCGTGGACGCCGCCGGCCAACAGCAGCCCCGCGGCCAGCGACAGGAGGGGATGGATATCGGTGATGACGTTGGCGCTGCCGGCAAACAGGATCGCCCCCGCGGCCGGGCGCACGAAGGTCTGGATGCCGTCGTTGACGCTATCGACCGCCGGTATCTTGTCGGCAACGATCTCGACCACCAGCAGCACGGCAATCAAGCCAATGGCCCACCAACTGCCGAGCAGGTCATAGGGCGCTTGCAGCTTGACCAGCGGATCGCTCACGGGGAAACGCGCCGCGAGGGCCACTACCAGCAGCGGAATGTAGGCATTTAGCCCGGCGCTGCCGGACAGGCCGAAAGCGGCGCTCAGGCCGCTAATCGCTTCGAACATAGGAATTCACTCTCTCGGACAAACGTTTGTTGGCCCACAATCTTTGAGCCACCATTTCTATGTTCAATACGCTGCCGGACGCAGATCGTTGCGCTCTTTAGCTCCACGCGGGCGCGTCCGCACTCATCTGGCGTTAATGTGGCTATTGTAGGCCCTGGCCGGTTGTTGTCAAGATGACAAATCGCCGAGTGCGGGCTAAGATGGACGCAATCCTGGCCAACATCTGGCCCCAGAGGGAGCATATGCCCAAACAACCCACTGCTTACCACCGTCCCCGCAGCGTCGATGCGGCCCTCAACTTGCTGCGCCAGCCCAATACCGTGCCCCTGGCTGGCGGCACAGCCCTGCTGGCGACAGAAGAGGGCATCGACGCCGCCGTGGTGGACTTGCAAGACGCCGGCCTGAACAACATCACCTGGGCCGACGATGGCCGCGTGTTGCGCCTGGGCGCGATGACGCGCCTGGCCGATCTCGACGCCGTGCTGGCCCCGCTGAGCGACCTGCAGGGCGCGGCCGGCCTGCTGCGGGCCGCCATTCACCGCGCCGGGCCGAACACCTACCGCCACGCCGCCACCGCCGGCGGCGTCATCGCCTCGCGGCTGCCCGACAGCGAATTCCTGGCCGCGCTGCTGGCGCTGGGCACGACGGTGAACCTGCGCCTGCCATCGCCGGAGACGCTTAGTCTGGCCGCCTACCTGGCCGACGACGACCGGCCGCCGGGGCTGATCACCGAGGTCGATGTTTACTGGCCGCAGGGGCGCGGCGCGGCCGAGCGCGTGGCCCGCACGCCCGCTGACGCCCCCATCGTCTCCGTAACGCTGTGGCGGCCCGACGGCGGCGCGGTCCGGCTGGCGGCGACGGGCATCAGCCCGCGGCCCATGCGCCTGCGCGCGGCCGAGGCGGCTCTGGGCGACGGCACGGCTGAGGCCGTCGCCGCCGCCGCCGAGGCCGCTCGCGCCGCCGCCCTCCACCCCGGCGACTTCCGCGGCGACGCCGCCTATCGCGCCGAAATGGCCGCGGTGCTGACGCGACGGGTCTGGCAGTCATTGTAGAGACGCGCCGCCGGCACGTCTCTACCACCCATGATCTACATCGACATCTCCGCCGCCGTCCACAGCAAGGCCGGCCTGGGGCGCTACAGCGAGCGCCTGGCGGCGGCCCTCATCGCCCGGCGGCCGGAGCGTTACGCCCTGTTCTACAACCGGGGAAGCGGCGCGGCCGAGCCGGCCGGGCTGCCCGCGGGAGTGCCCCGGCGCTCGGTGCGCTGGGGCTACAAGCCGTGGCGGATGGCCGTGCTGCTGGGGCAAATGACCGGCGTCGGTTTCGACCGTCTTGTGCCCGGCGCGGAGCTGTTCCATAGCACCGAACACCTGCTCTTCCCCCTGCGCGGCGCGCCGACAGTGCTGACCGTCCACGACCTCATCTTCAAACGCTTCCCGGAATACCACAAGTCGCTCAACTACTGGTATCTCAACCGGGCCATGCCGCTCTATTGCCGCCGGGCGACGGCCATCGTCGCCGTGTCGGAGGCAACCAAGCGCGATCTCGTCCAGTTCTACGGCGTCGATCCGGCTAAAGTGACGGTTGTGTATGAGGCCGCCGCGTCCCATTTTCAGCCCCCCTCCCCGGCCCGGATCGCCGCTGTCCGCGACAGCTACCGCCTGCCCCAACGCTTCCTCATCCACCTGAGCACCATCGAGCCGCGCAAAAACCTGTTGCGCCTGTTGGACGCCTTCCAGATTCTACGCCGTTCCTTTCCAGATCTTCACCTCCTCCTGGCCGGGGCGCGGGGGTGGCTCGACGCAGATGTGTTCGCTCGTATCGACGCCGACGGGCTGGGCGCTGTCGTCCGGCCGCTGGGCTGGGTGCCCGACGACGACCTGCCGGCGATCATTGGCGCGGCAGCGCTGGCCGTCCAGCCCAGCCTCTACGAGGGTTTCGGCCTGCCCATTCTGGAGCACATGGCCTGCGGCCAGGTCGTGGCCGCCAGCGACAGCAGCAGCCACCCTGAAGTGGGCGGCGCGGCGGCGGCCTACTTCGACCCGACCGACGTCGTGGGCATGGCCGCCGTCATCGCCCGCCTGCTGAGCGACGGCGACGAATACGCCCGCCGGCGCGCGCTGGGCCTGGCCCAGGCGGCGCAATTCAGTTGGGCGCGGGCGGCGGCCGAGACCGAAGCCATCTACGACCGCCTCCTGTCGCCAACTGAAGGGCGAGTGAGGGACGCGGCCAACGAAACGCGTGTGGGGTAAAACTCAGCTATGAAGAAGTTCGTCCCCCTCCTGTTGCTGGCCCTGATGCTGCTGGCCGCCCCGGCGGGCGCGCAATCGTCGCCCGGCGCTGACATGCCCAACGCCAACGACTGGCCAACGGTGGCCCTGCCCGCCCTCGACCTGACTGCGCCCGGCAATGCGCCGGCAACGACGCCCCATCTGGACAGCGCCCTGGCGACGCTGGCGGCCCAAGCGCCGGAGCGCGCCGCCCCGGCGGCCGAATCGCTCGGCCTGCGCGTCGAGGACGGCCAGGTGCAGGCGCGGCTGGTCGTCGCTCCCGGCGGCGAGGCGGCGGCGCGCGCCGCTGTAGAGGCCGCCGGCGGCCGTGTCACCGGCGCGCTGGCTGATGCCCTGCAGGTCTGGCTGCCGACCGGCGCGCTGACGACCGTGGCTGCGTCTGCGGGCGTGGCCGTTCTTGGCGCACCGGACTACGCGCAATTGGCGGAAGTCACCTCCGAAGGCGTGGCCCGCGCCGGCGCCGACGCCTGGCACGCCGCCGGGCTGCGCGGCCAGGGCGTGCGCGTCGCCATCATCGACGCCGGCTTCCAGGGTTACAGCGCCAAGCTCAGCACGGAGCTGCCGGCCGCGGTCGTCGCCAAGAACTTCGTCGACGGCCAGCCCGACGCCGAGGTAGACGCCACCACCGCCATGGCACCGCCTGCGCCGAGATCGTTCACGACATGGCCCCGGCAGCCGAGCTATACTTGCTCAAAATCTCCACCGATGTTGACCTCGACCAGGCTGTGACCTACGCCATCAGCCAGGGCGTCGATGTCATCTCTACCTCGCTGACCTTCCTCAACGTCACCCCCGGCGACGGCACGGGCAAGTTCGCGGCCATGGCGACGCGGGCACGCGCCGCCGGTGTGCTCTGGGTGACGGCCGCGGGCAATTATCGCGAGCAGCACTGGAGCGGCCAGTGGGCCGACGCCGACGCCGACGGCCTGCACGAATATGCCCCCGGCGTCGAGGTCAACGTCTTCGGCCCCGGCAACGGCACGGCCTACCAGATTCCGGCCGGTCTGTCTCTGTCGGTGTCCATCCGCTGGGACGACTGGACGGAGGTGCGCCAGGACTTGCGCCTGTTGCTGCTGCGCTACAACGGCACGCGTTTCGAGATCGTCGCCTCGGGCAACAACCCGCAGACCGGCCAGTTTGGCCAGCGGCCAACCGAGCGGGTGAACTTCATCACCAACGGCAGCGCCGCCATCTACGGTGTGGCCATCCAGCGGGTCAGCGGCAACCGGGCTGTGTACCTCCAGCTGCTGACGCCCAACCGCGAACTGGATCGGCGCGTGACGGCCATGAGCCTGGGCGACCTGGCCGATGCGCCCGACGCGCTGACCGTGGGCGCGGTGAGCATCAATAGCCCCTACGCGGCGGCCGACTACAGCTCCGAGGGGCCGACGACCGGCCCGGGCGGCGCGCCCGGTGGCGGCCGGCTGAAGCCCGACATCAGCGCCTACGCTGGCGTGTCGACGGCCAGCTATGGCACGCGCGCCTTCAGCGGCACCTCGGCGGCCACACCCCACGTTGCCGGCGCGGCCGCCCTGGCACGCAACCAGCGTCCAGCCTACGGGCCAGCGGCGCTCCAGTTCTACCTGGAAGAGCTGTCGATCGACCAGGGGCCGGCCTGCGCCGATACACGCTACGGCTATGGGCGGCTTTTCCTGCGCCTGCCGTCCGAGCCGGCCAAAAACAAGCTTTTCCTGCCCCTGCTGTCTCGCAGCACTGAGCGCTGCTAATACCATGAGCCATCGCCGCCTGCGCCCGACGAACCCCGCGGCGCTGCTGCCACTCGCCCTGCTGCTGCTGCCCCTGGCCTACGTGCTAACGCTGGCGCGGTCAGTCGTCTTCGGCGATCCGACCGAATACACCTTCGTGGCCCACATCCTGGGCATTGCCCACCCGCCCGGCTACGCCTTCTACACACTGCTGGGCAAGCTGTTTCAGACGCTCGTGCCGCTGGGCGAAGTCTCCTGGCGGATGCACCTGCTATCGGCCGCCGTGGCCACAGGGACGGCACTGTTCATCTACGGCACAGTGCGCGCCGCGGCGCGGATGCTGCTGCCGGCCCTCCACGCGCCCTGGGACAGGGTCGCTGCCGTCTTCGCCGCGCTCAGCTATGGTCTGGCCGCCGACGTCTGGCAGCACGCCATCCACGCCAACCCCCACATCGTCACCGCCGCTTTCCTGGCCGCCAATCTCTTTTTCCTGACGCGCTGGGCCGCCGGCGGAACCGCTCGGCCGCGCTGGCTCTACGCCTTCGCCCTCTCGGCCGGGCTGGGCGTCACCCACCACCCGCTGACGGTGATGTCCTTCCCCGCCTATGCCGTCTTCATTCTGCTGGCCCGGCCGCGCATCTGGCGCGAATGGCGCGTCTGGCTGGGCATGGCCGGCTGCGCCGTGCTGGGGCTGGCCGTCTGGCTCTACTTCCCCATCCGCAGCGCCACGGCCCCGCCCTTTGGCCCGGCGACGATGACCACGCTGAGCGGCTTCCTCGACCATGTTCTGGCCCGCGGCCTGAGCGAGAGCCTGCCCTTCTTCGGACTGGCCGACGCGCCGGCACGGGCGCTGGTCTTCTGGTCGCTACTACGCTTACAGTTCTCGCTGCCGGTGATCTTTCTGGCCATGTTGGGCGTGGTTTGGCCGCTGTTGGCGCGACGGCGCGGCGGCGCGGCCGTGCCCGCGTGGAAGCTGACGACCCTGTACGTCCTCGCCCTGGCCGGCAACTACGCCTTCGTCATGAGCCTGCGGGCACAGGACATCATGGCCTACCTGCTGGGGCTGCTGGTCATCCTGGCTGTGCTGGCCGGTCTGGGCCTCTACGGTCTGCTGGCGCTGACGGCGACGCGGCTGCGGCCGGCCCCGGCGCTGCTGGCGCTGCTGGCCGCGGCGCTCTTCCTGCTGGGGCCGGGGCTGCAAGTGGCCCGCAACGCGCCGGCCATCTCCCTGCGCGACGAGACGGCTGCCGCCGACTATGCGAATGCCGTCTTCGACCGCTTCGCCGGCACGGCCGAGGGCGCGACCCTGCTCAATGACTGGGAACACATGACCCCGCTCTGGTACGCCCGCTTCGTCGACGAGCGCTGGCCCGACGAGGCCGACGTGCGCCCCATCCTCGTCTCTACGGCCCGGCCGTGGCTGGAAAGCGTCTTCGACACCCTGCCCGGCGGGCCGGTCTACCTGAGCAACTACCGCCGCGAGATCGTCGCGGCCGGCTTTCGCCTGCGGCCAGACGGCCCGTTCTACCGCGTCGTCGAGCCGGGCGACGCCAGCCTGCCGTCCGACCTGACCCCGCTGGCCGGCGAGGGCGCGGCCCAGCTCGCCGGCTACGCTCTGCCGCAGCGCAGCGTCACCGCCGGCGACTACGTGCCCCTGACGCTGGCCCTGCGCGCCCCGGCGGGCACGGCCGACTACTACGCCCCCGTCGTCCGCGTCGGCGCGCTGAGCTTCCCGTTTACCACCGACAGCCATCTCATCTCACCCCAGTGGCAGCCGGGCGAGGTGATCGTCGAGCGCTTCGACTTCGCCCTGCCCCACGACCTGCCCGGCGGCGTCTACCCGGTCACGGTCGCCCTGCGCAACCTGAGCACCGACGAGACGGGGCCGGAATTGCCCCTGGGCGAATTGACCGTGGCCGTCCCCCGCCAGCAGCCGGCTATCCCGCCCCTGCTGGCCAACTTCCGCCAGCGGGTCGGCCTGGTTGCGGCGACAGCCAGCGCCGGCGGCCAGCGGCGCGCCGCCGTCTGGAGCGAACCGCTGCCGGCCCACCCCGGCGACACGGTGCAGTTACGCCTGCTGTGGCAAAGCCTGGCCCCGGCCGAGGAGAGCTACACCGTCTTTGTCCACCTCATCGATGCCGCCAACCGGCCGCTGCTGGCCCTCGACTACACGCCGCTGGGCGGCTCCGCGCCAACGCACCTGTGGATTCCCAAGTGGCTGCCCGGCCAGCGGCTGCTCG
>Ga0116186_1003106_pt1 | contig 14406 bp, 11 predicted proteins | sample AD_JPNNA4_MetaG_FD_89806 | JGI IMG/M metagenome (GOLD analysis project Ga0116186, IMG submission 89806) | Active sludge microbial communities of municipal wastewater-treating anaerobic digesters from Japan - AD_JPNNA4_MetaG | ecosystem: Engineered > Bioreactor > Anaerobic > Digestate | place...
GCGCTGGCGGCCACGGAGATTCTCGGCCCGACGCCGGCCTTCTTCACACGGCTCGACGGCCGCTATCGCTGGCACATCGTCATCTACTCGCCCGACCCCCACCGCCTGCTGGACGACCTCCACATCCCGCCGCCGTGGGTGGTTGACATCGACCCGGAGAGCACACTTTAGGTCTCATTGTCCCCGCACGGAGTCGAACCGTGATCGATCGCTTAGGAGGCGATTGCTCTATCCTTTGAGCTACGAGGACGCGCCTCGAATTCTAGCCTAGCCATCCCCCAGCGGCCACCTGCCAGCATGGCTCTTGAGTAGTCGCCCGTTGGCCAAAGACCGGCACAGGTCGGCAGCCCGACGGCTCATTTGTGCTGGAGCGATTTCGGCCGCCCATCTGTCAGATCGACGCGTTCCGTTAATAAAACACGAAAAACTCCTTGCCTCTTGCGTCGAAAATAGTACTATTCCATTCGGCATTCCCACACCCCAGATGCAAGAACCACTGCACGCTGACAGCCGCACATGAGGCTCGAAGACGGGTCACATTGACTCGCTTCCCCCTTTCGCTACGTTGCCCCCGCGGCCCAATCAGTCAGCACGTTCCCGTGCACCCTGGCGCAAACCAACGCAGATGAGGATGGTATATCCGGTAATGAAAAGAATCGCTGTTTTCACGAGCGGTGGCGACGCCCAGGGCATGAACGCGGCCCTACGCGCGGTAGTGCGCACGGGGTTAGCGCGCGGGTTAGAGGTCTACGCCATTTATGAGGGCTACGCGGGCATGCTCCAGGGCGGGGAGGCCTTCAAGCCCATGACCTGGGACGACGTGGGTGGCATCCTCCACCTCGGCGGCACAGTCATTGGATCGGCTCGCAGCAAGGAGTTCCGCGAGCGCGCCGGCCGCCTGCGCGCGGCGCGTAACTTGCTGTTGCACGAAATCGATGGCCTGGTTGTCATTGGTGGCGATGGCAGTCTGACCGGCGCGGATCTGCTTAGACGCGAGTGGGCGGGGCTGGTGCAGGAACTGGTCGACACCGGCCAGGTCAGCAAAAAGATGGCCGCGCGCCAGACTGCGTTGGCCGTCGTGGGCATCATTGGCTCCATCGACAACGATATGTTCGGCTCCGACATCACCACCGGGGCCGACACGGCCTTGCACCGTATCATCGAGGCTACCGACGCCATCAGCAGCACCGCCGCCAGCCACCAGCGCACCTTCGTCGTCGAGGTCATGGGCCGCAATTGTGGCTACCTGGCCCTGATGAGCGCCATGGCTTCCGGGGCTGACTGGGTGCTGATTCCCGAAGCGCCGCCCGACGTGGACGACTGGGAAGCGAAGATGTGCGAAGTGCTGATGAAGGGACGCGAGGTCGGCCGGCGCGACATCATGGTGATCATTGCCGAGGGCGCGCGCGACCGCAACGGCAAGCCCATCACCACGGAGCACGTCAAGAAAATCCTGGAAGATCGCTTACACGAGGATACGCGCATCACCGTGCTGGGCCACGTCCAGCGCGGTGGCGCGCCCAGCGCCTTCGACCGCAACCTGAGCACGTTGCTCGGCGCGGAAGCGATCGAGGCCATCACGTCGATGGATCCCAACGGCGAGCCGCTCATCGTTGGCATGCAGGGCAACAAGCTGACGCGCACGCGCCTGGATGTGGCCCTGGCCAAGACCAAGGCTGTCGCTGACGCTGTGGCCGCCAAGAACTACGACGAGGCGCTAGAGCTGCGCGGCCACTCGTTCGCCGAGTCCTTCGACATCGTGCGCACGCTGGTGCGGGCGCTGCCCCACGAGCCAACGCCGGGGCAACGCCGGCTGCGCCTGGCGGTGATGCATGGCGGCGGCCCGGCGCCGGGCATGAACACCGCCGTGCGCGCCGCCGTACGTATTGCCATCGACCGCGGCCACACCGTTCTCGGCGTCCGCAATGCCTTCCGTGGCCTGATCAACAACGAGATCGAAGAAATGGAGTGGATGAGCGTCAACGGCTGGGCCACGCGCGGCGGCTCGGAGTTGGGCACCAACCGCGCCATCCCCAAGGGGCGCGACCTCTACGCCATTGCGCGCCACCTGGAGGAGCACAAGGTTGATGGGCTCCTGCTGGTCGGCGGCTGGTCGGGCTATGAGTCCATCCTGGAGCTATATGGCCAGCGTCGCAACTACCCGGCCTTCGACATCCCGATGATCTGCCTGCCGGCGACGATCAACAACAACTTGCCGGGCACGGAACTGAGCGTTGGGGCGGACACAGCGCTCAACAGCATCGTTTCGGCCGTGGACAAGATCAAGCAGTCGGCCGTGGCCAGCCAGCGGACGTTCATCGTCGAGGTCATGGGCTACTACTGCGGCTACCTGGCCCTGATGAGCGCGCTGGCTACCGGCGCGGAGCGCGTCTACCTGCATGAGCAGGGCATCCACATGCGTGAACTGGTCGAGGATGTCGAGGCTTTCAAGCGCGGCTTCCGGCGCGGCAAGCGGCTGGGCCTGATCATCCGCAACGAGAAGGCCAACGAGATCTACACGACCAACTTCATGCGGACGCTGTTTGAGGAAGAGGGCGGCGACCTGTTCGACGTGCGCCAGGCCATTTTGGGGCATATGCAGCAGGGCGGCACGCCTTCGCCCTTCGACCGCATCTTCGCCACCCGGCTGGCCGTCCGCTGCATTGACTTCCTGGAGCAGGCCATCGGCGGGAAGGAATCGACCGGCGTCTGCATAGGCCAGGTGCAGGGCGACATCGTCTACACCAATCTCGATGATGTGCCCCGGCTGATGGACTACGAGCACAGCCGCCCGCTCAAGCAGTGGTGGATGGACCTGCGGCCCATCGCTCACGTCCTGGCTTCGCCGGGCATCAGCGCTAACGACGAGGAAAACCGCGGCTGATTCCCGGTTCTGGCCGGCGGCCGCCTTTCGTTTGCATTCCAGCATTCATCTTATCAACGAGGAGACATAGCATGAAAATCGGTATTCTGACAGGCGGCGGCGATGTGCCCGGCCTGAACCCATGTATTAAGGCGGTCGTCAACCGTGCGGTTGACCATGGCCATGAAGTTGTTGGCATTCGCCGCGGTTGGGGTGGCCTGCTGTTGGTCAACCGCGATGACCCGCAGAGCATTGAGCAGTACATTATGCCTCTGAGCCACAACGAAGTGCGCACCATCGACCGCACTGGCGGCACAGTGCTCCACACCAGCCGCACCAACCCCGGCAAGGTCAAGCCCAACGATGTCCCCGATTTTTTGAAGGACCCAGAGCACCCTGAGGCTGAGGCGGCCGACAAGTCTACCCGCGACTTCACACCCCACATCCTGAAGAACCTGGAGTACCTACAGATCGACCGGCTCATCCCCATCGGCGGCGACGACACGCTCAGCTATGGCGAGCGGCTGCACCGCGAGGGCTTTCCCGTCGTGGCCATTCCCAAGACGATGGACAACGACGTCTATGGCACGGACTACTGCATCGGCTTCAGCACGGCTGTCACGCGCAGCGTCCAGTTCATTCACCAGTTGCGCACCAGCGCCGGCTCACATGAGCGCATCGCTGTCATCGAGCTGTTCGGCCGCAACTCCGGCGAGACGAGCCTGATCAGTTCTTACCTGGCCGGCGTCGAACGCGCCCTCATTTCCGAGGTGCCGTTCGACCCGGAGCGGCTGGCGGCGTTGGTGATGGAAGACAAGCGCACCAACCCCAGCAACTACGCCATGGTGACCGTCAGTGAGGGCGCGCACCTGTCGGGCGGGGCTATCGTCGAGTTCGGCGAGGCCGACGCCTACGGCCACCGCAAGCTGGGCGGCATCGGCGACATCACCGGTGACGCCCTGAAGCGCCTGACAGGCGAGAACATCATCAGTCAGAAGCTCGGCTATTTGATGCGCTCTGGCGCGCCCGACGCTCTCGACCTGATGGTTGGCACTAACTATGCCCATCTGGCCGTCGATCTCATTGTCTCCGGCTCCAGTGGACGGATGGTGGCCCTGCGCGACGGCGCTTACACCCATGTAGCCATGAGTATGGTCACCAGCGGCGTCAAGCGCGTAGACGTAGACGAGCTATACGACGTGGCCAACTATCGCCCCAAGGTGCGTCACGTGCTGGGCAAGCCGATGTTCCTGTATTGATCCGTCGCCAGCGCGACGCAACGCAACAACGGGTGTGGGCGGCCTCTCGACGGGGCCGCCCGCGCCCGTTTCGTCATCTGATAGCTGCGTAAGTGGTCACCGCTGCCCCTTGACTTGTCACTGGACGGGATTCTAGAATAGACATATCCTTAGGGTATCGGTTCGTCTTCAGTTTTCCACCGGTCAATAAGTGATCCTTTCAATGGCCCGATTCCTGCGCTCTTCCCCTGCCCGTCTAATCGTTCTACTGGCTCTGTTGCTGTTGGCCGCGTGCAAAGGGTCGCTTACTGATGAAGGCCGCACGGCGACGCCCGACCAGGCGGTCGTAGTTCAGCAAGCCGTGGCCACCATCACCGCACAAATGGCGACGACCGCGCCCAACGCCACCCTCGCGCCCGCGCAACTGCCGGCCATCACCACCGATCTCGAAGCTGACCTCATTGCCCTCTACGAGCACATCAATCCTTCTGTCGTCCATATCTTCGTCTACGACACGGCTGATAACCCCGTGGGCACGGGTACGGGCTTTGTCTTCGATGACCGCGGCCATATTGTGACCAACAACCACGTTGTCGCCGGGGCGGGGCGGCTGGAGATCGTCTTCCCCAACGGCGAGCGCCGCACAGGGCTGACGGTTGGCACAGACGTGGACAGCGATCTCGGTGTTGTTCTCGTGGATTCGTTGCCGGATGGCGTGACGCCTATCCCCCTGGGCGATTCGGACGCGGTGCGCGTTGGCCAGTTTGTCGTCGCCATCGGCAACCCTTTCGGCGAGGCCGGGTCGCTGTCGCTGGGCATCGTTAGCGCGCTGGGGCGCACGCTGACTTCCGACCGCATTACTGAGGGCGGCGGTCGCTACTCGCTGCCTCAGGTCATCCAGACGGACGCGGCCATCAATCCCGGCAATTCCGGCGGTCCGCTGCTCAATCTGGCCGGCGAAGTCATTGGCGTCAACAGCTCCATCCGCACCAGCACGGGCACAAACTCCGGTGTCGGTTTCTCCATCCCCGTCAATGCCGTCCGGCGTATTGCGCCGGCGCTGATCACTAACGGAACGTATCACTACACCTACATGGGCATCCGCATGGCCGCTCTGGACCTGACCAGCCAGCAGGCGCTGGGTTTGCCACAGGTGACCGGGGCGTATGTGACTGAGGTCTCGCCCAACGCGCCGGCGGCGTTGGCCGGCTTGCGCGCGGGTGGCGTAGACGAAGTGGGCGAATTGCTGCCCGGCGGCGACCTGATCATCGCTGTCGATGGCCAGCCCATTGCCAGTTCCGACGATCTGATCAGTTATCTGGTATTCAGCACGGAGGTAGGCCAGACCATCAACCTGACGATCATTCGCGACGGACAACAACTCGACGTACCCCTGACGCTCGGCCAGCGGCCGTAGGCTGCCCTGAGCGACCTTATCCCACACCGACCGTCTGCCGGCGAGCTGCCCGGCAGAACCGGACCCATCCTAGGAGGAATCCATGTTTAGCCAGGATGATATGCAAGAGTTGCTGACCTATGAGGGTAATGGCGATGGCGTGGTCAGTATCTATCTCGACACTGATAGCGCGCGCCAGTCTACCGAGGCCATCAAGCTAACCGCCAAAGGGCTACTTAAAGAGATTCAGCCGCAGCACGAACGCGAGTCGCAGACCATCGAACGCTATCTCGACCTGAGCTATGACTGGTCTAAGCCTGGTCTGGCCCTCTTTTGTGGCCAGGGCGGCAGCTACTTCCGCTCTTATCCATCACCGGTCGCCTTTCGCAATCGCATTCGTTTGGGGCCGCGCCCCTACGTAAAGCCGTTGGCTCACTTCCTGGATCATTACGCCCACTTCGGCGTCATCGCCGTCGACCGCGTCAACGGGCGCTTCTACGAGTACCACTTGGGCGAGCCGCAGTCGAGCGAGAGCTTCAGCGGCGACGAAGTCCGCAAGGTGAAGCGCGGCGGTGGCTCCTCAGCCGTTGGCCGGCGTGGTGGCGGCGGCGCGAGTGGCGCCGGCGGCGGCGACCACGAGGAGGAGGTGGCGGCGCGCAACCTGCGCGACTGCGCGGCGGCGGCCGGCCGCTTCTTCGCCGCACGGCCCATCCGGCGGCTGTTCCTGGGCGGCACCAACGAGACCGTGGCCCAGTTTCGCGAGTTGCTGCCCAAGCAACTCCAGACCTGCCTGGCCGGTTCCTTCGCTATGGACATGGACATGGGCGAGCCGGAAGTGCGACGCCGGGCACTGGAGCTATTGCGCGAGGTCAATGCTGAGCGCGAGGCCCAGCTAGTGGATCGCCTGACAACGCTCAAGGCCATGGGCGCTAACGCCGTCGTCGGCCTGGATGATACGCTCCAGGCCGTAACCGACAAACGCGTCGAGGCGCTCATCATCAGCGACGGCTTCCGCCATCACGGCTATATCGACGAGGCGTCGGGCTTCGTCGTCGCCAACCTGGCCCGCAGCCCGCTGGCCGAGAATGAGCTGACCGCGGTCGAGGATGTCGTTGATGTCGCCGTGGCCCAGACCGTGGCCCAGGGTGGGCACGTGGAGATCATCGCTGATAGCCCAGCGCTGGAAGACAGCGGCCGTATCGGCGCAATCCTGCGTTACTAGTTAACTTCTGTTGCTGAGACGGGCGCGGCCACCGGGTAGTGTAGTGGCCGCGCCCGTTCGCTTTGTCGCTGTAGCTGTGGACGCCATTCCCGCCTTCGTCGCTCGCCTGGCGGACATGCCTGCGCCGCCCCACGCCCGCAATCCCTACGCCGGCGACGGCCCGGCGGCTGTCCGGCGCGACAACCTGACCCTCTACCTGACGCGCCTGGCCGCGCGCCGGCCGTGGGCGCTGCTGGTGGGCGAAGCCCCTGGCTACCGCGGTTGTGGCGCAACCGGCGTGCCCTTCACCAGCGCGGTTATTCTCCTGGCCGAGCCATGCCCTTTCGGCCTGTTCGGCGCGGCGGCCGGCTTTCGCCTGGCCGAGGACGGCCGCCCGGCGCGCGAGGCCACGGCGACTATCCTCTGGGACACGCTGCGGGCGCGCGACCATCTGCCGCTGCTGTGGAATGTCTGTCCCTTCCATCCCCATCGGCCCGGCCGACCGTTCAGCAACCGCGCGCCGGCGGCGGCCGAGATCGCCGCAGGGGAGTGGGCCGTGCGCGAGTTGCTGGCGCTGTTCGCTGTGGAGCAGGTGATTGCCGTGGGGCGCGTCGCCGGGACGGCCCTGGGACGCTGGGGCATCGCCGCGACGACCGTCCGCCACCCCAGCCACGGCGGGAAGGCGGCGTTCGGCCAGCAGTTGGCTACGGTTCCAGGGCGCTGAAGTAGTCGCGCACCAGCCCTTGCAGGGCCGGGGGCACGCCACTGCCGGGCAACGCCTCGAAAGCGGCGTCGCGGTAGTCGCCGAAGACCTGGTCGAAGGGCACGAAGCTGCCGCCCGTGGGCAGGTCGGGGCTGTTGGGCAGCGGCTCCCCCTGCGGGCCGCACGCCGTCGGGTCGCTGAGGCACTGCACTTCCAACTCCACGTTCTCTCCCTGGCCATTGAGGTCAACCGGCGCGGGCACGAAGACGTTCTCGACGTGGCCGCCGCCCTCGCTGGGGCCGCCGGTGGCCGTTCCCTGGCTGCCCTGGCCCTGGCCGGCCGCGCCCTGGCCTTCCTGGCCGTTGCCCTGTTGGCCGCTGCCGCTGGACTGGCCCTCACCGCCCGTCTGCCCACCGCTGCCGGCCTGTTCGCCCGTGCCCGCCGCGCCGGTCGCGGCCTGGGTGTCGCCGGCCGTGTCCGCCGCGCCGGCCGCGGCGACACTCTGCCGCGACTGGCCGATTGCCTCGGCGGCCTGCTCGGCGCGGGCGGCGGCTCGGGCGGCTGTGCCGGCCTCCTCAATGCTGGCGGCCATGTCGTCTAGCGCGGCCTGCGCTTCAGCGATGTCGCCCGCGGCCAGGGCGTCGGCCACGCGGTCGAGTTCCGCGGCCGCGCCGGGGCTGACCTGGCGCATGGCGTCGGCGGCGTCGGCGAGGCTCTGGGCCAGTTCGGCCCGCGCGGCCGCGTCCATCTGGGGCAGGCGGTCGGCCAGGCCCGCGACGGCATCGGCGGCGGCGTTGGCGTCGCCGGCCTCTAGCGCCGCGGCAAAATCGGCCGTTTGCTCGCTGCGGCTCAGGGCGTCGGCCGCGGCGGCGACGCTGGCGCTGGCGGCGGCCTCGTCGAACTCCTGCGTCAGGCTGCGCAGTTCCGCCTCCGCCGCCGATAGCGCCGCCATCGCCTCGGCCGGGCTGACGCCCGGCTCGTTGAGCGTCGCCAGCGCTTCTTCCAGCGGCCGTTGCAGGGCAGCCTGCTGCGACGGCGACAGGCTGGCGTCGGCCCTGATCTGCTCCGACAGGCTCTCCAACGCCGCGGCCTGCTCGCCCATGGCGGCGGCAACGGCGCGCTGTTGGAGCAGGAGGAGCTGTTGCGGGTTGGGCAGCCCCAGGGCCAGCAGCAGTGCCGCCAGGGCCAGCAGCGCCGGCAACCAGTCGCGCAGGCCTGTCGTCAGGGGCATTTGCCGGGCGGTGTCCACGGCCGCGGCGGCGGCCACGGCGTCGCCCAACTGCCGGGCGGCCAGTTCCGGCGGCACGTCGTGTTGCCCGGCGCGAATCTCGACCGCCGCCGTGGCCCGCTCGCGCAGGGCGAAGCGCCGGTCGGCAAAACGCGCCTGCTCGGCCAGGCTGCGCCGGCTGACGAGCACAATCAGGACGGCCACGGCCACGGCCATGACGGCGATGGCCAGGGCGGCGAGGGCGATCTCAGCCGCGGTCAGCAGCGGACGCATGCGAGCCAGCAGCGCCAGTCCCAGCCCCGGCAGCAGCCCGGCGGCCAGCGCCCGCGGCAGCCAATCGAGTAGCGTCTGAAGACGGCGGCGGTCGTCCCAGTGGGCCAGGTAGGCGCGCAGGTCGCGGAAGCCGGTGTCGGGGGTCACTTGTCGCTCACGCGCCGCACGCGGCGCACCGTCGCCCGGTAGAGCCAGTAGGCGACCAAGAGATGAAACAGGATGAAGAGCGGCCAGGGCAGGGGCAGCCAGACTCGTGTGCTGCCGATAGTCTGGCTGGTGGCAAAAATGGCGTTCTCCTCTATGAAGAGGGCTTCGCTGACGAGCAACGTCGCCGGCAGGTTGGTGGCCGCGCTGATGAAACCTGCGTAGAGAGCCAGCGTCTCGGTGAGCGGGCCGCCGCCACTGCCTGCCGTGGCAAACCACAAGTTGAGGAATAGGGCCGCCGCGCCGCCGATCAGCGGGATTCCAAAGAGGAGGAACAGCATTCCGGCGAAGGTGGCCACGGTGGCCGCCAGCGTGCTACGCATTGCCGCCGAGCACCACAGGCCGTAGAGGGCGTAGGTGACGGCGGCAACCAGGATGAGCACCTGTGAGACGATCAGTTCGACGGCCGACAGGCCACCCAGCAGGAAGGCGATGCTCTGTAAGGGGATGGACACCAGCACCAACAGGAAGACGTAGCTGAGGGCCGAGATGAGCTTGCCACGGACGAACGACTCGGCCGGCAGCAGCGTCGTGCGCAGCAGGTCATACGTCTGCCGCTCGCGCTCGCCGCTGATGGCCCCGGCGGTGAAGGCCGGGCCGATGAAGGCGACCAGGAAGACCTGCACGGCCAGGATGGCGGCGAAAAGGGCCTTGCCGGTCGTGCGCGCGTTGGTGCTGCCGGGTATGGCAGCGCTGGCGCTATAAATCAGATAGGTGAAGGTGACGATGCCGCTGAGAGCCAGCAGGTAGAGGGTCAGGACGACGAAGGCGCGCCGCCCGCGCATTCGCCCGCGCAGTTCCTTGATGGCCACGGGGTTGCTCAGCCAGGCGCTCACGTTCCCGGCCCTCTGGTTAGATGCATGAAGACATCCTCCAAATCGCCCTGCTCCTCGCCGAAGGCGACGACGGGCAGGCCGCGGCTGACCATCCCGGCCAGCAGGGCGCTGAGCGCGGCGTCGTCGCCGCTGAAGTCCAGACGCAGGGTGTGGCCATCCGCGTGGCCATCCGCGTGGCCATCGGCCGGCGGCGCGTCCGTCCGCGGGCCGCTGACGGCGACGACGCCGGGCTGGCCCCGCAGCCAGGCGGCAACCTCGGCCAGATCGGCCGCGCCGGGCAGCAGCCGCACGGCCACGGTGCGGTGGGCGCGCAGGCCGCTGAGCATCGCCGCCACACTGCCGCTGGCCACCAGGCGGCCGTGCTCGATGATGCCGATGCTGGTGCAGATGTCGGCCACCTCGGACAAAATGTGGGAGGAAAAGAAGATGGTCTTGCCCATGTCCTGCAGGGCGCGCAACAACTCGCGCATCTCGATGCGGGCGCGCGGGTCGAGGCCGCTGGCCGGCTCATCCAGGATGAGGACGCGCGGGTCGTGGGTCAGCGTCCGCGCCAGGCAGAGGCGCTGCTTCATGCCGCGGCTGAGCGTGTCCACGAAGGCGTCGCGCTTCGGCTCCAGATCTACCAGCGCCAGCAGGTCGTCGATCATGCCCGCCCGCCTGGCCGTGGGCACGTCGTAGCAGGCGGCGAAAAAGTCCAGGTATTCCCAGACCTTCATGTCCTCGTAGACGCCGAAGAAGTCGGGCATGTAGCCGATGGCGCGGCGGACGGCGCGGGGGTCGTCGCTGACGGAGTGGCCGGCGATGCGGGCCGTGCCAGCTGTCGGCCGCAGCAGCGTCGTCAGAATGCGCATGGTCGTCGTCTTGCCCGCGCCGTTGGGGCCGATGAAGCCGAAGACGGCCCCTTCCTCAATGTCGAGCGTTAGATCGTCGATGGCGGTGAGGTCGCCGTAGCGCTTGGTAAGGCCGTGCAATTCAATCAGGGCGGTCATGGGCGCAGCGGTATCTCCAGCAAAACCAGGGTTGTGGCCGACCGTGTTACCGCGACGTCGCCCACGTCGATGGCCTGGGCGCTGTCGGACAGCCAGCCGGCCAGCGTCACTGAGGCCGCTGGCGACTGCCCCGCCACTGGCGCGGAGTAGTTATAGAGGGATTGGAGCAATTGCCAGCGTGTGTAGGCGTCAGCGTCGGTGTAGTAGTCGGGCGTGCCCAGGATGAATGTCGGATCGTTAATGAGTGGGTTAAGGATGACGATGCCTGTCGGAAACAGCGGATCGGGCGTCGGCGTGGCTCCCGCGGAGGTTCCCAGAGGGGTTGTCAGCGGCAGCGATACTTCGCGCGACGCGCCCGCGGCCATGTCGCCCACGAGAACCTGCTGGTCGCCATAGACGACGACGGCGTTCTCGAAGGTGGCTCCGGCGTCGTTGCGCAGCGTCACGTCCAACGCGCTACCGCCGGCGGCCAGCCGCACCTCACCGGTCAGGGCGGGCCGCGGGGCATGGCTATCGACAAGGAAAGCGGTCACCTGGCCGGTGTCGTTACGGATGTCGCGCAGGGTCAGGTCGCCGGCGCGCACGATGGCATCCACGTTGCCGCTGACAGAACCGAAAGCGCCGCCAGCGAAGGGGACAGCCGTGGCGTCGTAGGGCAATGTCAGGCTAAAACGCCCCCGCCGAGGCGAATAGAACCCCACGGCGCTCTGCATACGCACCTGCTCGGCCTCAATGGAACCCTGGGCCACAGTCAGGGTGTGGAGCACAGCCTCGCGGCCGCGGGTGTGGAAGCTGGTGAAGTAGGTGACGGCGCTGAACAGCAGCACCAGCACGGGGATGGTCACCCAGGCCAGTTCGCGCCGCCGCAGCCGGCGCAGCACAAGGAAGTTGATCGGCCCAATGACCAGTGTGTACGCGAGCAGAAAGAGGAGCAGCGCGGCCAACGACGGCAGCCGCAGGCCGGGAATGGCCGACACGGCCGCGTTGGCCGTGTAGCTGTCCTGGATGCCGTTGCTCCATGGGCCAGGGGTGGGTGTCGCCGCGGCGATAGTCATCCAGAGCGCGTCGTGGCCAGCCCAGCCGGCCAGCGGGGCCAGCTTGGGGTCGAGCGCCAGGAAGGTCACGCGCCCCAGCCCGAGGTTGCCGGCAGCCAGCAGCGGCCGGCCGTCTTGCTCCAGCAGCACCTCGCCGCGGCGGAGGCTGCTGGTGGTCAGAACAATGGGGCCGGGCGCGGTCGTCGGCGCGCCGGCGAAGTCCTCCAGGGCGGGCAGCGCGGCGACGCTCGCGACGCCGCTGACCGTCACCGGCAGCAGGTCGGCCAGGGCAGCGGCCGTCTTGGGGCCGCCGGGGCCGCCGGTGACGACAAGATGGCCGCCATTCTCCACCCACGTCCGCAGCGCGGCCAGTTGCCCGGCCGTCAGGCGGCTGGTGTCGACGTCATCGAAGATGAGGACATCGAGCGCGCGCCAGGCGATGGAGACGTCGGGCAGGTTGGCCAGATCGAGGAAGGCCACGTCTGCCTCGGCGCGGCCGCCCGTCACCGTCTCTAGAAAGGCCAGCGCGCCGGGGTCGGCGCTGACGACGCCGTAGAACAGCGTGTCGGGCGAGACCAGGGTCAGTGAGTCGGTTGTCGCTGTGGCCACAACACGCTCGTCGCTGACAAGCTCCACTTTGAGACTCCCGGAGAAGCCGGGCACATGGACGTAGAGGGCCACGCGCTTATCCGACTGCGTTGGCAAGGCGATGGGCGCGGTGAAGACGTTCTGGCCGCCCGCGCCGTCGTCTACGGCGACGCGAATCTCCCCTTCCAGCGGCGCGCCGTCGTTGCGCGCGGAGACAAAGACGGGCACGGTGGCCCCGTTGCGGTAGAAGCCGTCGAAGCCGGCGCGGGCGCTGAGCGTCAGGTCGCCAGCCTGGGCCGCCGGGCGCAGCAGCAGCGTCGCCAGCCAGAGAAGTGCCAGAGAGATGCGCATGGCCTAGACGAATTCGATGCTGTAGTCGTAGATGGGCACGTCGGGACGCTGGGCGACGATCCAGGCCACAGCCTTCTCCATCTGGCCGTGCAGGTAGCGTCGGTCGTTGCCGACGCCAGCCAGGCCGATAACGCCCAGGGTGCGAACGTCCATCTCGGCCACCTCGGCCACGGACAGGTTGAACTCGCGCCGCAAGCGGGCGATGATGGAGCGCACGATGCTACGCTTATCCTTAAGTGAATCCAGGCCGCTCAGGTCGAGGCTGATGACACAAGTGGCGACAATCATGAACGTAATTGTCCCCATTCGCTGCCCGGCGGCAAGTGAGCGGACGGTGAGCGGCGGCGGCCTGTCGCGACCCGAACGCGCGCCCGGCGTAGAGTGTTAAGGTTCTGCATATGCAGATAGGGTATAGTCATGGATGTCAGGGGCTGCGATGCCCCCATCGACCAGGTTGAGTGAACGAATGACGAAAGAAGAGTTTGAGGAGGAGATGGAGGTGATGGAGAAGCCGCGCAAGCGCTCGCGGGCGCGCCCGGTTCTCCTGGGGTTGGCGGCGCTGTTGTTTGTGGCCCTGGCCTTCTTGGCGGTGACCGTAGCGCAGCTGGTGCGCACGGTCAACAACACGGCTGAGGGAGCCGCGGCGGCTGTCGATCCCATCACCGACCGCGTCCGCCAGTTGTTTGTGCCGGCCACGCCGGTCATCTTACCCGATCCGGCGACCATTGTCCGCCAGATCAACGACCTGGCCCGCCTGGAGACAGCCTCTTACGAGATGGAAAAGATCGTCACCGCCGAATCGGAGCAAGACGGCCTGCTGGGCCTGCTCCTGGGCGAGTCGATGATCTTCGTAGCCTATGGCAAGGTCTATGCCGGCGTCGATTTCAGCCGCATGACGCCGGCCGACATGGTCGTCGTCGATCCCCAGACCGTGCGCGTCCACCTGCCGGAGGCCGAGATTTTCACTGACATCCCCGTGCTTGATAATGAGCGTTCCTACGTGGCCGACCGCGACACCGGCCTGCTGACCAACGCCGACCCGGCGCTGGAGACGCAGGTGCGCCAGGCCGCCGAGAGCGCCATCCGCGAGGCGGCCACAAGCAGCGACATCCTCGGCCGGGCCAATACCAACGCGCAGACCTACATGCGCAATCTGTTGGGTGGGTTGGGTTTCACTAACATCGAATTCACCGACACGACGCCGCCGCCGGCCGCGCCCTACCAGCAAGACGTGCCCAAGGGCTATTACCTGCTGCCGACGGCTACGCCCGCGCCCTAACTGGCGTCGCTACGCCTTAGCCGGCGTAGCTCCAATTCAGGTCGGGCAGTGTCAGCGACGTGTGCGGGTCGCCCGGCTTCAGCAGCAGGGCATTAACCACCTCGCCGACGAGCAGGTCGTGGTCGCCGCCGACGTCAATGAGCTGGACGACACGGCACTCGATGACCGCCGCCGCGCCCTCCAGGACGGGGCAGCCGGTCATCGGTCCCGGCGTCCAGATGAC
>Ga0116186_1003110_pt1 | contig 14395 bp, 12 predicted proteins | sample AD_JPNNA4_MetaG_FD_89806 | JGI IMG/M metagenome (GOLD analysis project Ga0116186, IMG submission 89806) | Active sludge microbial communities of municipal wastewater-treating anaerobic digesters from Japan - AD_JPNNA4_MetaG | ecosystem: Engineered > Bioreactor > Anaerobic > Digestate | place...
AAGTGGCGGGAGCGACGAGACTCGAACTCGCGACCTCCGGCGTGACAGGCCGGCGTTCTAACCGACTGAACTACGCCCCCGCCCGGGTGTGTTTCCACCCCTTGTGACGGTTCTCGTGCCAGGGAAGGTTCACTGTCACAGTTCCATAATAATGCCTTCCCGGCGGGACACAAGAGCGGGTTTCCTATACATGCACCAGGGGGGGGTTGGCAAGTGCAATTTCTTCCTCCGCGAGAATCTCCCCCCGGCGGCTGATGATGACGTGCCTGAGCGGTATGTCGACCTTCGATGCCTGCACGGCCTTCACGGCCGCGTGCACGAGACCGGTGCAGCACGGCACCTCCATGTGGACCACGGCGAGCGTCCGGGGCGTCGACTGCGCCAGGATCTCGCCCAGGCGCGCGATGTGGCGGTTCACGTCGTCGAGCTTGGGGCAGGCGATCGCAACGGTCTTTCCGTTGAGGAACCTCCGGTGGAGGTCGGGGCTCGCCACGGCGCAGCAGTCTGCCAGGAGCAGCATGTCCGAACCCTTGAGGAAGGGGGATGACGGGCTCAGGAGCTGGAGCTTCACGGGCCAGTGCCCCAGCATGGAGGGTTCTTCGATCCCGGGGCATGCAGCCTGATGCCCGGGATTTTGTTCAAAGGTCATGGACAGGGTGGACGGGCACCCGCAGGGCAGGGTGGCGGGGCCGCTCCCGGCTGTGGAGGTCTTGGGCGGGGCGAGGTGTCTCTTCACCGCCTCCTCGTCGAAGGCCTCGGCCTCGCGCTCCACGATCCTGAGGGCGCCCGTGGGGCAGTCGCCGATGCACGCGCCCAGACCGTCACACAGGATGTCTCCCACCAGCTTCGCCTTGCCGTGCACAAGCTTCAGTGCCCCTTCCGCACATGCCAGGATGCACTGTCCGCACCCGTTGCACCGTTCCTCGTCGATCTCTATGATCTTCCGGCTCTGTCCCATGACCGTTTCCTCCATTTCGTGATGCACCCTGTATAGTGCATGCACAAGAAAAGGTCCTTGACCTGGGTCAAGGCCGGCCCTTGTCCCTGGAGACGGATGAATGTACAATCGCGACATGGAGTTGTCCGACATCCTTGAGCGCTCCGAGCTGTTTCGGGGCCTGAGCGCCAGGGCCCTGGCAAGGCTCGCCGCCATGGGCAGGCAGAAGAGCTTCGGCCCGGGCGCCACGCTGTTCCTGGAGGGGTCAAGGGCCTCAGAGTTCTACCTGCTCATGGAGGGAGAGGTGCGCCTGTTCAAGACCTCGCCGGACGGCCAGGAGGTGGTGCTGCGCATCATCCGGCCGGGACAGGTCTTTGCCGAGGTGGTGCTCTTCGAGAATCCCCTCTACCCGGTGAGCGCATCAGCCCTGGGCCGGGTGCTGGTATTCGCCATGGACCGGGCAGCCTTCTCCGGTCTGCTCGACGATGGCGACTTCCGCACCGAGTTCATCGCCATGCTCATGCAGAAGCAGCGCTACCTCACCGAGCGGATCCTCTACCTCACGAGCCTGGACGTGGAGGAGCGGTTCTTCCGGTTCCTCATCGAGCGTTACGGCACGGGGGGAGACTATCGCGTGGACATGGCCAAGAAGGACATGGCCTCGGCCATCGGCACCATACCGGAGACCTTTTCCCGGCTCATCAACCGGCTGAAAAATCTGGGCGTGCTTTCCTGGGAGGGGACGAGCCTGTCGGTGAAAACTGACTACCTGGAGAACTTCATGGACCAGGCTCACCGGGACCCCTGAACCCTCAGGACGGCCTGCGCGAAATCCTCCAGAGCTGGGATATGAGCATGCCCGAGAACATGAGGGCACACCCGGCCATGGCGCGGCCGGTGAGGACCTCATCCAGGATGACCCACCCGCCTATGGCAGCGAAGACTGCTTCAAGGCTCAGGATGATGGCCGCGTGCGACGGCCTGGCCCTTCTCTGCGCCACCACCTGGAGGGTGTAGGCCACGCCCACGGACAGGATGCCTCCGTAGAGGATGGGGGTGGCGGCGTCGAGGTAGCCCTGGAGGGTGTTGTGCTCGAACAGCACGGAGGCTGCCATGCTCAGGGCCGAGCACGCCGCGTACTGCAGGAACGCGATCCGTACGGGGTCACCCCGGGGCGAGAGCAAGCCGATGACGTGCACGTGGCCTGCCCAGAAGAAGGCGCCGATGAGCACGAGCAGGTCGCCCCGCACGATGGTGAACTGCTCGGTCACGCTCAGGAGGTAGAGGCCGACCGCGGCCAGCACGGCCCCGGTCCAGGTGCCGGCATGGGTCCTGTGGCCGAGGAAGATGCCTATGATGGGCACCAGGATCACGTAGAGACCGGTGATGAACCCAGCGTTGCCAGCAGTGGTGTACACCATGGCCACCTGCTGGAAGGACGCGCCCAGGAAGAGGACGAGGCCGGCAAGGAAGCCTCCGCCCAGGCGGGACAGGGAGAACAGGCCGCCCGTGTTCACGGGGTTCCGTACGGGGCGGTCCCTGTTCACCAGGATCAGGGGCAGCAGCACCAGGCAGCCCAGGGCGAACCGGATGCCGTTGAACCCGAATGGGCCCACGTGGTCCATGCCAACGCGCTGGGCCACGAAGGCGGTCCCCCAGATGAGCGCGGTGATCAGCAGCAGGGCGTCTGATCTCAGTGTCTGGCCTGCATGGGGCGTCATCGCCATGGGCGGTCTCTCTCGGGTGAACTTCCACGCGCGTGGAAAGGTTGAATCAGGGCCGCACCGTGTCGTGTCCGCTTCCGGCGGCTCCATGGAAGGGATTACCTGCCCGGCGACCCCAAGTCAAGGGCCGAATCGTTTCAAAAGCGACTCTTCACATCCGGGACGTGGTGGTGTAAAGATAGGGGCCTTACCATCTCTCGAAAGGACCGGTCCCGTGAAGACGCCGAATCCCGACGACCTGCGCAAGGCGGAGAAGCAGGTCCTTACAGGCATCTACGTGAGGCTGCTCAAGCGCTACAGCACCCGCATGGGCACAGAGGACGCCAGGGCCCTGGCAGGCGCCGTGTCCGGGATCCTCCTGTGCCTGGAGCCTGCGGACGAGTCTGTGCGCAGGCTCATGGACGAGCGCAGCGACCTCGTCGAGAAGGAGCTGGCGCTGCTCGCGGCCGACGAGGAGATCCGGAGAATGGCCACAGACACGGTGGTGCTCAAGACGGTGTACATGAACCGCCAGAGGAGCTGCAAGGACGGGTCGGCCCTGGAACCAGTGGAGCGCCTGAAGCGGGTGGGGATCTACCTCCAGGGCGAGAAGGCCCCCACGGCGGCAGGCTTCGTCGAGTCGGCCCGGGCCTTCTATACCGCGACCCCGTGGTGACGGGGGAGCCCCTCCCGTCGGGACATGGTTTCCCGCAGGGCGTTTGTGTGCTATGAGCGGGAATACGCGCTGGTTTTCCGGCTTGCAGGAAGACAGACCGTTTGTGAGGGCATATGTTCCCGATCCGTGACGACAATCCGACCCTGCACCCGTCCATCGTCGCCTATGCCATCATCATCCTGAACGTGGCGTCGTGGATCCTTATCCAGGGCCTGGGCACGAACCCCCAGCTCGTCCGCTCGGTGTTCGAGTTCGGGGTCATCCCGGGCGAGCTTCTGGGGCTGGTCCCGGAAGGTACCAGGGTGCCGGTGGGTCCCGGTCTGCAGTACGTGGTGGAGGGCACGCCCAACTACCTCACCATCATCACCCACATGTTCATGCACGGCGGCTGGCTGCACATCATCGGCAACATGTGGTTCCTCTACGTGTTCGGCGACAACGTGGAGGACTCCATGGGCTCGGTGCGGTTCGCCCTGTTCTACCTGGCCTGCGGCCTCGCGGCACTGGCCCTCCAGATGGTCACCCACCCGGGCAGCGCGGTCCCCATGGTGGGGGCTTCCGGCGCCATCAGCGGGGTCATGGGCGCCTACATCATCATGTTCCCCCGGGCCCCGGTGCACATGCTCGTGTTCTTCGGGTTCTTCTTCACCCGCATCGTGGTGCCCGCATTCTTCATGCTGGGCTACTGGTTCCTCCTCCAGCTCGCGGGCGGGTTCTTCTCCCTGGGCGGGACCGGCGGGGGGGTGGCCTTCTGGGCCCACGTGGGCGGCTTCGTGGCGGGCATGCTCATGGCGAAGCCCTTTTGCGACCCGGATCGCACCAGGGCATGCAGCGAGCGCCGGGGCGTGCTGGAGGGGATGTTCAAGCGGTTGAAATAGCCCGTGTCATAGACGTCTGCCGCACGGTGCTTCCCGGGGGTGTGTATCCGTCCAGGGGAATACTCTCATCCACAGTTGTGTCCTCTGGACCGCACATGCCCATGAATGAAACCATGTATTGATTTGCCCGGACTGTTTCTATATAGTGTGCGGTTGTTTTCTTGACTGATAGTACAACTCGTAAGGAGAAAGAAACGATGAGTGCAGCCAGCAAACACGAAAGGCTCCAGGCATGGGTGGCAGAGATGGCGGAGATGTGCCGGCCCGATGCGGTCTACTGGTGCGATGGAAGCAGGGATGAGTATGACCGCCTCATGGCAGCCATGGTGGCCTCCGGGAGCGCCACACCCCTGAAGAAGCGGCCCAACAGCTTCCTGTTCCGCTCGGACCCGAGCGACGTGGCCCGGGTGGAGGACCGCACGTACATCAGCACCCCCGAGAGGATCGAGGCAGGCCCCACCAACAACTGGGTGCACCCTGACGAGCTCAAGGCAACCATGAGGAAGCTCTACGACGGCTGCATGCAGGGAAGGACCATGTATGTGATCCCGTTCTCCATGGGGCCCATCGGCTCGCCCATCAGCAAGGTCGGCATCGAGATCACGGACAGCCCGTACGTGGTGTGCAACATGCACATCATGACCCGCGTGGGCACGAAGGTCCTGGAGACTCTCGGGACGGACGGGGAATTCATCCCGTGCATGCACTCCGTGGGCGCACCGCTCACGCCGGGCTTACAGGACGTCCCCTGGCCCTGCGCCCCCATGGAGAAGAAATACATCAGCCACTTCCCGGACGAGAACCTCATCTGGTCCTTCGGCTCGGGCTACGGAGGCAACGCGCTGCTGGGAAAGAAGTGCCTGTCTCTGCGCATCGCCTCGGCCATGGCCAGGCGGGAGGGGTGGATGGCCGAGCACATGCTCATCCTGCGCCTGACCAGCCCCGAAGGGCGCCGGTACCACATCGCGGCCGCCTTCCCGTCCGCCTGCGGCAAGACGAACCTGGCCATGCTCCAGCCCACAATCCCGGGATGGAAGTGCGAGACCATCGGCGACGACATCGCATGGATGAAGATCGGCCCGGACGGCAGGCTCTACGCCATCAATCCCGAGTACGGATTCTTCGGCGTGGCGCCGGGGACCTCCTACGAGTCCAACCCCATGGCAATGGAGTCGTTGAAGGAGAACTGCATCTTCACCAACTGCGTGCTCACGGACGACGGAGACATCTGGTGGGAGGGCATGGACGGCGATCCGCCCGCCCACGGCATCGACTGGAAGGGCCGCGACTGGACGCCTTCGTCCAGGGAGCTCGGCGCCCACGCAAACGCCCGCTTCACCGCGCCGGCCTCACAGTGCCCGGTCATCTGCCCCGACTGGGAGAATCCCGAGGGCGTGCCGATCGACATCTTCGTGTTCGGCGGCCGCAGGGCAGGGGTGGTGCCGCTCGTGAACGAGGCCTTCGACTGGGACCACGGCGTGTTCCTCGGCGCCACGGCCTCTTCCGAGACCACGGCGGCCAACATCGGTGACGTGGGCGCGCTCAGGCGCGACCCGTTCGCCATGAAGCCCTTCTGCGGCTACAACATGGGCGACTACTTCCAGCACTGGCTGAACATGGGGGACAGGCTCGGCGAGAAGGCCCCGCGCATCTTCTACGTGAACTGGTTCCGCAAGAACGCCGCCGGCAAGTTCGTCTGGCCCGGCTTCGGCGACAACAGCAGGGTGCTCGAGTGGATGTGCGACCGCGTGGACGGGAAGGTCGGCGCCCGCAAGACCGCCATCGGCATGCTCCCCGAGGAGAAGGACCTGGACCTGAACGGGCTGAAGATAGCCCCGGAGAGCATACAGGAGCTCCTGAGGGTGGACATCGATGCCTGGAAGGCGGAGATCGCGAGCCTGGAAGAGCACTTCGCCCAGTTCGGCGAACGGCTGCCGGCACGCATGAGAAGGCAGCTTGACGCCCTGAAGGCACGGCTGGCTGAATAGGGCCACCTTCAACAGACCCCTGCACAGGGCTGCGTGACCCGTACGGGCTCTACGCAGCCCTTTTTTCACACTGACCCATCCGCCCCTCTTGACTTTCCAGGGGTCTCGATTGTAATACAATAAAACAATAAGGAGAGCTATGCACCCGCATGCCGCCATGGAGCCGTTCCTGGAAGCGGTGCAATACCGGCGCCAACGACTCGAAGGCGCCGTCTCCCGGGGCGAGAAGGTCATCGGATACTTCTGCACCTACACCCCGGTCGAGCTCATCCATGCATGCGGGTTCCTGCCGGTGCGCATCTGGGCAAGGACCGGCCCGGCCGAGAAGGCATGCGCGCAGGTGCCGGGATTCATCTGCCCCTACATGCAGCTGAGCCTGGAGAATGCGCTCTCGGGCGAGTTCCTGTTCCTGTCCGGCGTCGTCCAGGCGTACACCTGCGACGTGGCGTGCGGGTGCGTGAACATATGGAAGGCCACGTTCCCGGACCTGCTGGTCCACAGCATTCCGCTGCCGTACAACGTGTCCCCGGAGGCAGGGGCGTACCTGCGGTCGTGCCTGGAGGAAACCGTGGAGAAGCTCGTCTCTGCGGGCGGCACCTACTCCGATGAAGCACTTGCAGAGTCTCTGGACCTCTACGGAAGGATCCGGGGGATCCTCTCGGCGCTCCACGAGCAACGCGCCCAGGGCACGCTCGCCATGACTTCGGCCGACCTCAACGTGGTTGCTCAGGCCTTCTTTGCCATGGACCCGGTGCACTACCTCATGATGCTCGAGCGCCTGGTGGCAGATCTGAATTCCTGCAGATCCATCCTTGCGCCGGGCATTCCCGTGCTCGTTTCGGGAAGCGTCGTGGAAGACGCCGGGATCATCTCGCTCGTCGAGGCCCTGGGCCTGAGGGTGGCTGCGGACGATCTGTGCACGGGGCTGCGAGCATTCACGCCTGCCTCTGCTGCGGGGCAGAACCCCCTGGAACAGGTGGGGAACAGGATCATGAAGCGGTTCCCGTGTCCGGCGCGTTCCCGGCAGTCCCAGCGCATCCCGCTTGTCCTTGATCTGGTGAAGTCATCCGGAGCTCAGGGCGTCATCTTCCTGTTCCAGAAGTTCTGCACGCCTCACCTGGCCGATTACCCAGCGGTCTGCGGGGCCCTGAAGGATGCGGGTATCCCGAGCATCCTCCTGGAGCTCGACGGGAACGCCGGTATGGAGGCTCAGGCGCTCACGAGGCTGGAGACCTTTGCAGGCATGGTGGGGGCGTGATGGGCTCCACGGGGAAATCGAAGAAGCGGCTGAGCACGGCCCGCGAACTGACCCGGGTGGTGACCGATTACTACCTGGAGTGCCACCGGGCACGGGCCGAGGGGAGGCCGGTGGGCTGGATGCCGCCCATGAACGGCGGCATCGAGATTTTCTACGCCATGGACCTCCAGCCGGTCTTCCCGGAGAACTGGTCGCCGGTGTGCGCCGCCTTCTCCCTGGCGCCAGGGCATTTCGAGATCTCCGAGGGCATGGGGTACTCCCGGGACCTCTGCGGCTACCTGCGGAACATCGTGGGCTACGTGCACTCCGACATGAACGGGCCGGGCGTGCCGCTTGGCGGCCTGCCTGAGCCGGACATGCTCATGTCCTTCGGCGGCGGGTGCGTCCCTGCCATGAAGATCTTCCAGATCCTGGAGTCGCGCTTCCCTCGGGCGAAGGTCTTCCGGGCCGACGTGCCTCAGGTGGCCTGCGAGGACATCCGGGAGCACCACGTGGACTACGCGGTGAGCGAGATCCACCGGCTCATCGAGTTCCTCGAGAGGACCACGGGCAGGAAGCTCGACCAGGAGCGGCTGCACCGGACAGTGGAGCTCTCGGATGCGGCGTGCCGCCTCTGGGACGAGATCATGTCTCTGCGGCGCTGCAGGCCGGCGCCCATCTCGGCGTCCGAGATCGGCATCATGTTCGTCATGGTCACCCGGCAGGGAACGCAGACCGCGGTGGACTTCCTCACCCGGGTGCGCGACGAGGTGGCGGAGCGGGCCGAGCAGGGCATCGGCGTCATCGAGGACGAGTTGGTGAGGCTCTTCTGGGACAACATCCCGCTCTGGTACAACATGGGCCTGTTCAACGAGTTCGAGGGCCTGGGCGGGGTCGTGGTGGCCGAGACCTACTCGGCGGCATGGTCGCTCAGGCTCGATGCCTCGGACCCGGGGCGGGCCCTGGCCCTGAAGCGCCTCATGTCCTACTCGCTGGTATCCTGCCTGTCCATCGAGCGCCGGAAGGAAATGGTGCTCAAGGCCTGCCGCGACTACGGCATCGACGGCGCCGTGTTCCACCGGAACAAGTCGTGCGTGCCCATCACGTTGGGCCAGGATGAGATCATCAGGGCCCTGGACGAGGAGCTCGGCATACCGTCGGTCACCATCGACGCCGACCACATGGACAGCCGCAACTTCTCGCACGCCCAGTTCAAGGCTCGCACCGACGCCTTCATGGAGATGCTGCTGGCCAGGAAGAACGGGTGAGGGAGGGCAGGGGTCTTCTGGGGGGAGGGATGGCCACTATAGACCTCAGACAAAGGGATATTGACTAGAACAGGAGGCACTACTCCGAAGGATAGAGACCTGGATTAAAAGTGCGTGACATTCTTGACACCACCGAAGACACATCATTCTCGCCAGTTTCCATACACGTTCGCTCGGATTCAGATCAGGGCTGTATGGTGGCAGATACTCGAAGGGATACGATCAGCATGACCGTCTCTCCACACCGTATGGATCCTGGCATGGTGGTATCGTGCATTGTCAAGAATGACCACCGCCTTTCTCCTAGTGGGGGTGGTAGTGGTGACATCCCCAAACTCCCGTGACATGATGCATCATGGACATGGTCCATGACCTAGTTCCTTTACATCCTCCTTTTAAAATGTATTATTCTTCTGGAAGTAATGAGTATGGAGACGGGAATGGATCATCAGGCCGCCATGAAGCTGCACCCGCTGACGCTGAGGTTTACGGGAGACTCATCGAACCTCGAGGCCCAATTCTCTATCGAGAACATCAGGGCTTCGCTCCCGCAGAACCGTGTCGCCATGGTCACCGCCCTGTTCTTCTACTCCATCTTCGGCATCCTGGACGTGCTGCTCATGCCGGAGCAGAAATCCACCGCATGGTTCATACGCTATGCCGTCGTCGCCCCCATGATCGTCGTGGGACTCCTGCTGTCATACACAAAAGCCTTCGAGCGGTACGTGAACCCGCTGGTGGCCTTCGGCTCCATCGTGGCCGGAGGAGGCATCATCTGCATGATCATCACGGCCACGCCGCTGGTCAGCTACGTCTATTACGCAGGCATCGTGCTCGTCCTCATGTGGACCTACACCTTCGCGCGCATCCCGTTCCTCTGGGCGACCTTTTCCGGATGGGTGTTGGTGGTCCTGTACGAGATCGCGGCAGTCTGGATCAGCCAGACGCCCTTCGTGGTGCTGCTCAGCAACAACTTCTTCTTCATCAGCGCGAACATCATAGGGATGATCGCCTGCTATTCCCTGGAGTACTCCAGCAGGAGCAATTTCTTCCTCACGCGGCAGATCGACAGGGAGCGGGAGAAGACCGCCGGGGTCAACCGGGAGCTGGAATGCCAGAAGGAGGAGTACCGGGCCGTGAACCTGACGCTCGAACAGGAGGTCTCCGAGCGCAGGCGCGCAGAGGAAACCCTCACCCGGAGCGAGGCCCAGTACCGGCTGCTTGCCGAAAACGTGCACGACAGCATCCTGACCCTGGACCTGGACCTGCGGTTCACCTACGCGAGCCCGTCCGTGATGCGGCTCACCGGCTATTCCCCTCAGGAGATCATGCAGCTGCGGGTTGAACAGCTCTTCACCCCTGAGTCGTACGCGCTGGCCAGGCAGGTTCTGTCCGAGGAACTGGCCAGGAACCGCCAGCCGGAACCCATCGACCGGCACGTGCCCCGCACGCTGGAGCTCGAACTGCTCCGCAAGGACGGCGACACTCTCTGGATCGAGCTCACCACGACCTTCATCTGGGACGACCAGGCCAGACCCGTGAACATCCTCGTGGTCGCCCGGGACATATCCAAGCGCAAGCAGGCCGAAGGCGAGCGGGAGCGCCTCGTCCGCGAGCTGCAGCAGGCCCTGGCGGACGTGAAGACCCTCAGGGGCCTGATCCCCATCTGCGCCAGCTGCAAGAAGATCCGCGACGACCAGGGGTACTGGAAACAGATCGAGGGCTACATCTCCGAGCACTCGGACGCGGTGTTCAGCCACGGCATCTGCCCGGAGTGCATGGAGAAGCTCTATCCCGGCTTCCTGGAGAAGAAGAAGGATGCCGCACCCACCCCGGATCCTGCCGTTGAATCGAAGTAGCGCTCGTGTACTTTGCCTCCTTGGCTGATGCGTGGGCCAGGTGATATAGTGGCCCTGCAGGTGAGGGGGTTTCTCGGTCCCATCCGGGAGGTCATAACCGCAATCCTGTGACTGGAGGAGGTTCTCATCGCATGCAGGCAGGAGATACAGCACGCAGCACCCGCGGCGGGCGCATGCTCAGGTCCCTCGCCTCGATGAAGATCACCGAGGTGCTCCTGTCCTGGATCGCGCTGCTGTGCATCGCGGCCACCATCATACCGCAGGCTCCCTACCGGCCCACCGGGGGGCTTCCCCTCTCCCAGCGGGTCATGATGCTCCTGAGCCTCAGGGACGTGTTCCACTCCCTGTGGTTCATCGGCCCGGTACTGGCCCTCATGGTGAACATGCTGGCCTGCATGGCGGTGCGGATGAAGGTGCGCCCCTGGTCACGCAACACACCCATGCCTTCAGCCGGCCTTGCTGAGGTGAAGCTCCCCGGGGGCATCGATCCGCACATGCTGCGTCAGAGCCTGGTACAGGTGCTTTCCCGGGACTACACCCTCACCGGGCGCGGGGACGATGGGCCCGGGGTCATCACGGGAGAGCGGGGCAGGGCGCGGAGGTTCGCCCCGCTCATCGTGCACGGGAGCATCTTCCTTATCCTGGTGGGCGTGGTGCTCGCCTTCTCGGGGTACAAGGGCACCATGGAGATCCCTCAGGGGCAGACCCTGGACGTGGTCACCCTCTATGACGGCTCCCACGTGCATCTGCCCTTCGGGATCCGCTGCGACCGGTTCAACGTCGAGTACTACGCAAGCGGCATGCCCAGGGAGTACCGGTCAGACGTCTCCTTCATCAGCAACGGCAGCGAGGTTCTGAAGAGACCGGTTCTGGTGAACCACCCCGTGAGCTTCGAGGGCATCCTCTTCTCCCAGAGCGGATTCGGCGAGATCTCCGAGGCATCCCTGGCGGTGAGCGCGCCCTGGGGCACGCAGCGTTTCATTGCCGAACAGGGCTCGGTAATCGACATGGGCGGCACCGGCTACCGGGTGCATGTCATGCGCATCGTGCCGGACATGATGCGCATGGGCCCGGGCATGCAGCTCCTCGTGGAGACCCCGGAGGGCCGCTCCATGCTCTGGCTCTTCAGGGACATCAGGGAGATCTCCCGGGAGCACCCGGGCATTACCGAGGAGGTGCCCCAGTTCAACCCCTCGCTCATCAGACCCTACACCTTTGCCCTGGAGGGCATCACCCTCAGGCCCACCACCGTCCTGGGGGTGAACCGGGACCCCGGGGTGCCCCTGGTGGCTGGAGGGGCGGCGCTCTTCGTCGTGGGGATCTGCATGATCTTCCTCATGGCCCATGAGAGGGTGTGGGTCGTGGTGGAGGAGAACCAGGGCATCCTCACGGTGAGGCTCGCACAGCGGAGGAACAACAGGACGGTGCAGGCGGACGGGGGCCTTCTGGAGAAAATCGTGCATCTGGCGGGGGGCAGGGCGTGAACACCACCATCCTTGCCGTGGTCACCTTTGTCTACCTGCTCTCCTTTGTGCTGTTCCTCGCGTCCGAGACGGCGGCCAAGGGGGGCTGGGAGAAGGCGGGACGGTTCGTCGCCCTGGGCGGGTTCGTGCTCCACGCCGCCGGCATGGCCCTGCGCTGGGTGGAGTCCTACCATGCGGGCATGGGCCACGCACCGCTGTCGAACTTCTACGAATCGCTGATCTTCTTCTCCTGGTCCGTGGTGTTTCTCTACCTGGTCTTCGCGTGGAGACAGGCAAAGGGCATCATCGGCGTATTCGTCATGCCCGTGGCCTTCCTCCTCATGGCCTATGCCTCGTTCTCGCCCTCGGTGGACTCCCAGATCAAGCCGCTCATCCCGGCGCTCAAGAGCAACTGGCTCATCGTACACGTGATCACGTGCTTCCTCGGGTACGCCGCTTTCGTCCTGACATCGGTCTTCGGGATCATGACCCGTATGAAGCACGGCACCCCGGAAGGGGGCGCCGCGGTGCAGGGGATGCTGGAGGACTGCCTGAAGACCGGATTCATCCTCTTCACCCTGGGCATCGTCACGGGTTCGGTCTGGGCCCACGTGGCCTGGGGCCGGTACTGGGGGTGGGACCCCAAGGAGACCTGGGCGCTCATCACCTGGTTCATCTACACCCTGGCCATCCACGTACGCATCCGCGACAACGCCACGAGCCAACGGTTCGTAATCATCCTCGCCGTGGGCCTGGCCGCGGTGCTGTTCACCTACTTCGGGGTGAACTACCTGCCCGGTCTCCACAGCTACAAGTAGGCAGAGATGGAAATGCCCCTCAATTCCCGGTACAATGGGACATGGACAGTGCGATCCATGATGCCGCGACGTACCTGAGGGGAAAAGGAGCCCCATGGCCATATGCCTGAGAAGAAACACCTCAAGTATGTCATCTATGGGATTCTGAGCCTGAGTGTCTTCATGGCAGGCGTCATCGCCTATGCCTGGTGGTCGAACCACGAGCGCATGAGCGCCATGCGCCACGAGATCGACAAGCGCATGCTCGTGGTGGCCAAGAGCCTGAAGTACATGCTCGCACCGGATTTTCACGACCGGGCGGTGGACGAGAGGTCCATCGGCTTCGACGAGGAGCTCAGGAACCGCAGGGCGCTCTCCGACTTCGCCCTGCAGACCGAGTTCAAATGGATCTACACCCTGGTGGAAAAGGACGGCAGGTTCTACTTCTCTGCCCCCACCGTGTCCGAGGAGGAGGCCAGGCAGCGCAGATCCTGGTACTTCCTGCCCTACGAGGACATACCCCCGGAGTTCGTGGAGGCCTACCGGACCGGGCGCACGGTCTTTGTCGAGTACACGGACCAGTGGGGCCACTTCCGGTCAGTGGCCGTACGTGAGCGGTCCCCGGGCGGCAGGCCGTACCTGTCCTGCGCGGATTTCGAGGTCACCCATTTCAAGGCCCTGCAGAGGAGAAACCTCCTGGAGTCCATCCTCACCGCGGCTTTTTTCCTCCTGTGCTCGTTGCCACCCACCTTGGTTGCCTGGCGCTACTTCCGAACATCCACCCTGGATCTCAGGAACATGAACGAGGAACTCGCCGCACATCGGAACCACCTGGAGGAGCTCGTGAACATCCGCACTCAGGATTTGAAGAACGCCAATGAGCGCCTGAGGGAGGAACTCGTCCAGCGGGAGAATGTGGAGAAGGCACTGAACGGCGAAAAGCTCAAGCTCGAAGGTGCCCTGTCCCAGATCAAGACCCTGAGCGGGCTGCTGCCCATCTGCTCATCCTGCAAGAAGATCCGCGACGACAGGGGGTACTGGAACCAGATCGAGCGATACATCCAGGACCACTCCGAGGCCGAGTTCAGCCACAGCATCTGCCCGGAGTGCCTGAAACGCCTCTACCCCGACCTGGACATCTCCTAGGGGTGGGCTGCCGCATGGAAGGATACTGAAGGGTGAAGATCGCGCTCCTCCAGCTGCCCCTGCAGTCCCACGACTACGTCTATTCCCGGGAGAACGTCCCCTTGGCTGCGGGGTACCTCGCAGCGTATCTCGCCGCGCAGGGCGAAGAGGCCGAGGTGCGCATCTGCCCGGGGCACATCATGAACCTGGGTGGCGATGCCGCCCTGCTGCGCTGGATCGTCGAGGCCGAGCCCGACCTGGTAGGACTGAGCTGCTACCTCTGGAACGTGGAGCGCACCCTGCACCTGTGCAGCCTGATCAGGCAGCGCCTGGAGCGGTGCATGATCGTGCTCGGGGGTCCCGAGGTCACACCGGACAATGTTTTTCTCCAGGGTCACGGTTCCTTCCACTGCGGCGTGTGCGGGGAGGGCGAGGAGACCTTCGCAGAGCTGGCAGGGTGTGTG
>Ga0116186_1003113_pt1 | contig 14376 bp, 13 predicted proteins | sample AD_JPNNA4_MetaG_FD_89806 | JGI IMG/M metagenome (GOLD analysis project Ga0116186, IMG submission 89806) | Active sludge microbial communities of municipal wastewater-treating anaerobic digesters from Japan - AD_JPNNA4_MetaG | ecosystem: Engineered > Bioreactor > Anaerobic > Digestate | place...
AATTTCAATGAATAATCCGCTTATATCTAAAACTTTATTATCTTTTAAAACAATAGATTTCAAACTTGCCTCTCCTTTTAATTCTTTAATAGAGTTTTTATATAAAATTTCGATATTAGACATCAATTGAATTTGTTTTTTTAAATCGTTAGAGCATTGCAATTCAGGAGCCATAACAATCAAATAAACTTTTGGGCAAATATTGCCTAAATAAATAGCTGCTGAAACAGCTGAGTTCCCTCCGCCAGCGACTGCTACTGTTTTCCCTTTATATAATGGTCCATCGCAAGTAACACAATAGCAAACTCCTTTCCCAGCGAATTCATTTTCTCTAGGAATTCCTAATTTACGCCTTACCGTGCCAGATGCAAAAAGAATATTTTTAGCAGAAAATTCTCCATTTAAATCAGTTTTAATTTTATAAAAATCTCCTGTTTTTTCTATTCCATTTACAGTATCAACCATTATTTCTTCACCTGAATTCCTGACAGATTCCTGGATTTTTTTTGACAATTCAAAACCGCTGATTTTATTTTCTCCAGGCCAGTTTTCTATGACAGTTGCTTCAGAAGCCATGCCCCCGATAATATTACCTATGATTAAATGATTAATGCCATATCTTGAAGCATAAATTGAAGCTGTCATTCCAGCTGGTCCTGCTCCTATAATTATTAAATCGTAAATTTTATTTTCCATAAAAATTATTTGATAGGGTGAATATCCATTCCTCTTAATACCGCAATTCTTTCCTCTATTGGCGGATGCGTGGAAAAAAGTCCAATAAATTTTTTGCCTTTAAATGGATTGGCAATAAAAAGATGTTCTGTTCCATTGCTGGCTTTTTTAAATTCGCTTTTGTCTTGGGAAATTTTTTCCAAAGCGCTAGCCAAGCCTTCTGGATATCTTGTTAAAAGCGCGCCTGTTGCATCTGCGAGGAATTCTCTCTTTCGAGAAATAGAAAATTGTATCAACCTCCCGATTAAAGGAGATAATATAATAAATATAATTGATAAAATAGCTAACGGATTGTTGTCTCTATTATCATCTCTATCATTTCGAAAACCTCCTCTAAAAAACATATCTGCAATAATGCTGATAAGCCCGATTAACCCGACTATTATTGTCTGCAATAAAATATCTTTATTGCCTATATGCGCCAGTTCATGAGAAATCACGCCTTCTAATTCCGGTTTTTCCAATCTTTCTAATAATCCAGTCGTTACTGCTATAGCGGCATTGTCCGCGTTTCTTCCAGTGGCAAATGCATTTATTTGCGGAGTATTAATGATAAAAACTTTAGGCATGGGCAACCCAGCAGTAATAATTAAATTTTCTACAATTCTATAAAGTTCAGGATTGTCTTTTTTTTCTATTGGTTGGGCGGAAAACGATGCCATTATCAATTTGTCTGAATACCAATATGAAAAAAAAGTTTGAAATATTGCCAAACCGATTGCAAAAATCAAAAAAACATTATTGCCGTAATAATAGCTTATCGCCCATCCAATTGAAATTACTACTAAAGAAAACAGGGCTATTAAAAGCCATGTTTTCCTGTTATTCGAATCAATTTGTGTATAAAGAGTTGCCATTAAAATTTAACTGAAACATTTTCCCTTTCTTGCGCATTGGCAATTTCAAACAATGCCATTTTCTGGAAATTAAATAAAGAAGCGACAATACTTGCAGGAAAAATATCAATCTTAATATTTAAATCTCTTACATTTGCATTATAGAATCTTCTTGATGCCTGAATTTTATTTTCAGTATCAACTAATTCATCTTGAAGCTGCTTAAAATTTACAGCAGCTTTTAAATCAGGATAATTTTCCGACAAAGCAAAAATTGATTTTAAAGTTTGGCTTAACTCGCCTTCAGCTTTTGCTTTTTCCACCATTCCTTGAGCAGACATTGCAGCATTTCTTGCAGCAATAACTTTTTCTAATGTCTGCTGCTCGTGAGCAGCATATCCTTTGACTGTTTCAACTAAATTAGGGATTAAGTCATATCTCCTTTTTAATTGAATATCGATATCTGACCATGCTTCCTGGGCTCTGGTTTTTAATTTTATCAGGTCGTTATAATTAGCGATGATAAATAACGCCGCCGCTAAAATTAAAACTCCTAATATCAACAGAAATGACATATTATTTTTAATTTATTTTTATTTTTTAACCTATACTAACTTTCTAGAATTATAAGGCACAAAAAGATGTTAAACAAGATCTTTTAAATCATTAATACATCGGAGAATTAATGCTCTGGTCTTTTTTATCTTCTGGTTTATTAACAACTATTGTTTCAGTAGTAATTAAAGTTGAAGCTGCTGAAACTGCGTTTTCTAAACTTGATCTGATAACTTTTACAGGATCAATAACCCCTGAACCAATAAGATTTTCGAACTTGTCTGTAGCCGCATTATATCCATAATCGTCTTTTCCTTTCAAAACTTCATGAGCTATAACTTCTCCATCTTTACCAGCATTTTCAGCTATCTGAATAAGAGGCTGTCTCAAAGCTTTTTTCAAAATCTTTATTCCAAGAATTTCGTCTTGATCATCTGATTCTTCTTTAATCAATTCAGAAATCCTCAAAAGTGAGACTCCTCCTCCTGTGACAATTCCTTCCTGAACAGCTGCTTTTGTGGCATTAACCGCATCTTCTGCCTTATGCTGCTTAACTTTTTGTTCTATTTCAGTAGCAGCGCCTACTTTTATTACAGCTACGCCTCCTGAAAGTTTTGCCAGCCTTTCTAAAAGTTTTTCTTTATCGAATTCTGATTGTGAATCTTCTATTTGCTTCTTAATTTGAGAAACCCTTGCTTCAATTTCTTTTTTATCCCCTTTTCCATCTATAATCGTAGTTTTTTCTTTGTCTGCCTTTACCTTTTTAGCCGTTCCCAAAGAATCAAGTTCTATTTTAGTTATATCTAATCCAATCTCTTTTGAAATAACCTTTGCTCCAGTGACGATAGCAATGTCTTCCAAAAGATCTTTTTTCCTATCTCCAAATCCTGGAGATTTTATCGCTAAAGCATTAAACCCGCCTCTTAATTTATTAACAAGCAATGTCGCTAATGCTTCTCCATCTACATCTTCAGCAATTATCACGACATCTTTTTTTCCTGTTTTAACAATTTTTTCCAAAATAGGAAGAATCGATTCGATTGATGATATTTTTTGATCTGTTATTAAAATATAAGGGTCTGCAATTTCGGCAACCATCTTTTCGGTATCAGTAACCATGTATGGAGAAATAAAACCCCTATCAAATTGTAAACCTTTAACAATTTCTTTTTCTAAACCAAGCCCTTTAGACTCTTCTACTGTTATCACTCCATCTTTTCCAATCTCCTGAATAGCATCAGCGATTAATTGTCCCATTTCAGGATCTTCGGCCGAAATAGTGGCAACTTGAGCATATTCTTCTTTACTGGATATTTCCTTCTTCATTTTATTAAGCTCTTCTATAGATTGTTTTAAAGCTTTTTTAATGCCTCGATTTAAAGCTAAGGGATTGGCTCCTGCAGCTACATTCCTTAATCCTTCTGAAATTATCGCTTGAGCAAGAATAGTAGCTGATGTCGTTCCGTCTCCGGCCATATCATTTGCCTTCTGAGCGACTTCTTTTATTATTTCAGCTCCTAAATTCTCTGATTTATCATCAAGTTCTATCTCTTTTGCTATCGAAACTCCATCATTAGTTATAACAGGCGTCCCAAATCCTCTATCCAAAATAACATTCCTGCCTTTAGGACCCAAAGTCACTTTTACCGCATTAGCGAGTTTATCAACTCCTGATTTGAGTTTTTTGCGGGCTTCTTCTGAATATAAAATATCTTTTGCCATAATAGTATTAAAATTATTTTTAAATTTTATTCTATTGTTGCTAAAATATCGGATTCTTTTGCAATCAGATATTCCTTATCATTTATCTTAATCTCATGAGGTCCATATTTGGTAAATAATACCAAATCTCCTACTTTTAATCTTATCTCAGAATATTTTCCATCTTTTCCAATCCTTCCTGGGCCTACAGCAACAACCTTTCCTTGTTCAGGTCTCTGGCTGTTTGCTCCATCAGGCAACAGAATACCAGATTCTGTTTTTTGTTTTTGAGTCAATGGCTCTATTAAAATATTATCTGCCAATGGATTTATTTTCATAAATATTTTTATTAATTTTTTATTTTTAGCAGTCATAGCTCTTGACTGCTAAAAATATATTATCAATTTTCCAAACGCTGTCAACTTTACAAAAAAACATTTTATTTCATAAATTAAAAAACTAACTGTGCATAAAAAGCCCCTCCCCAAAATTGACTTTTAAGGCTTAAAATGGTATTTTTATTTATATTGATATGTTCCTCAGCAAGATTTTAGTTAAATCAATCTCTGCAGGAATAGCCCTATACCTATCGGCTATTTTCTTTAATATCTCAATACCAAGACTGCCTGAAGGAGTTAAAGAATTTTTATTCATATCCTTGACATTAGGCTTTATAAACTACATTATAAGACCGATATTAAAAGTTATCTCTTTCCCTTTAAACATCATCACATTCGGAATTTTCGGATTAGCGCTGAATATGGGTATAATATATCTATTAGATATGGCGTTTCCAGGATTAGAGATTAAAGGATTTTGGACGCTTCTATATACTACTGTATTGATATTAGTTTTCGATTCTCTCACAAAAAAATAAAATATGATAGATTTAAACATTTTATATATAATCCAAATAATATTAGCAGTTTTATTCTCTATAACTGTTCTTTTGCAGCAGAGAAATACTGCTTTAGGTTCAATGTTTGGCGGTTCCTCAGAAACTTATTCTACAAAGAGAGGGATCCAACAAAAAGTTTACATAGCAAGTATTATCTTTTTTATATTGTTTTTCATCAATGTCCTCCTCATCAATCATTATTCAAAATAAAGGATTAAACAATGCACAACTGGCCTAACTTCAAACAATGGATGAAACTTCCAAGTTTTTTAAATAAAAAAGAAAAAGTAACTCTTTACTCTTCTGTTGCCGTTTTTGTTTTATCATTCCTCTTTTTAGTGGTGTCTTTTTATTATTCAAACACTAAGCAAGCTCCTGCTTTCGGAGGGAAATATACTGAAGGAATAGTTGGAAAAACAGGATATATTAATCCTGTGCTTGCCAGCCGTGATATAGAAAGAGATTTGAACGAATTAGTTTTTTCCGGTCTAATGCGTTATGACAGTCAAGGAAATCTTGTAAATGATTTATTGGTCACTGACCCAGAAATAAAAGATAATGGAAGAACTTATGAAGTATATTTAAGATCAGATATTTATTTCCATGATGGTCATAAAGTAGACGCCGACGATGTTATTTTTACTATAAAAACAATCCAGGATCCGGAATATAAAAGCCCTTTAAGACCTAATTGGCTTGGCGTAACAGTAGAAAAAATTTCAGATGTTGGAATCCGCTTTAGGCTTAAAAATCCTTATCCTGATTTTAAAGAAAGGCTTACTGTAAAAATAATCCCTCAGCATATCTGGAATAATATAACTGCTTCTGAATTCTTTACATCTCCATACAATAACAAGCAAGCTATAGGATCAGGACCTTATAAAATAAAAAAATCAGGTTTTAAAAAAGATTTTTCAAAAGTTATAGAATTGGAGGCTTACGATAAATATCACCTTCAAAAACCTTATATAAAAGAATTAACTATTTTAGTTTTTTCCGATGAAAAAGAATTAATAAAATCAGCTAAAGCCGGAAAAATAGATGGATTCATGACTAGGCCATCGCCTGAATTAAAAATACATGGATTCAATGATTACCAATTTTTAATACCAAGATACTTCGCATTATTCTTCAATTTAAAAGACAGCGCCTTCCAAAATAAAGAATTTAGACAAGCTTTAAATTATGCCACAGATAAAGATGAAATAATCAAAAAAGTCTTTGGCGGAAAAGCACAGAAAGTCGATTCTCCTGTCTTGCCTGATTTTTACGGATTCCCTGCCCCAACAAGCACATATCAATACGACATAAATAAAGCCAAGGAAATACTCTTAGGATTAAAGTATGAATATAATCAAGATGGAAAACTTTTAAAGCCAGAATCTCAAAACTTTAAATTCAAGACAAACCTGGCGCAAGGATCTATAGGAGAAGAAGTTAAAATGCTTCAAAAATGTTTAGCCCAATTCCCTGAGATATATCCTGAAGGTAAAATTACAGGAATCTTTGGAAAAGGAACAGCCGATGCTGTTTCAAAATTCCAAGAAAAATACGCCCAAGAAATACTTATCCCCAACAATCTTGAAAAGGGAAATGGAAAAGTCAAAGGATCGACTCAAGAAAAATTGAATCAAATCTGTTTTGGCGATCCAAACCAAAGCAGAGAGGTTAAACTCACGGTTTACACCACCAAAACAAGCAACTATCAAAACGATTATCTAAGCGAAACTGCTCAAATAATAAAAGAGCAGTGGGCAAAAATCGGAATTGATTTAGAAGTAAAAGCCGTAGCCACTTCTCCAACTGAAAAAAGCTTAGAAATAGATATAATAAGACCAAGGGCTTATCAAACCCTAATTTTCGGATATGCTCTAAAAATGATGCCTGATCCATTCCCTTTTTGGCATTCCAGCCAATCGCAGGATCCTGGTTTCAATCTTTCACTATATGACAATAAAGCCGTGGATAAAATTTTGGAACAATTAAGAGAAGAAGAAAATGATTTTTCAAAAACTGAAAAATATGAAAAATTGCAGGAATTGATTTCTCAAGACGCGCCCTGTGTATTTCTTTATAATCCTCAAAACTCTTACATTGTCGACCAAAAAATAAAAGGCATAGAAAATGGGAAAGGAGCAGATCTTTCCAAAAGATTTTCTAATGCCTCGTCTTGGTACATAAAAACTAAGAGAATCTGGAAATAAAAAATAAAATATGAACCCAAAAATTGAAAAACTAGATTCTTACGTCCTTAAAACTTTGGATACTCTTTCGGGATGGAAGTATCCTGAAATTGATATTCCTAAAAGTGATTACAATGTATTCATGGGTAGCGGATCAGGAGCTTGTGTTGCTGAACTTTTCACTAAAAAATTCGGAGGTATATTTTTAAAAGCTCACGATTACAAAGATTTCTTGCAAAGAGGAATAGAAAAAAGCTGGAAATCAATAAATATCGTAAGCGCTTCTGGAGGAAAAGACGCAGTCAATATGGCAAAACTCTGCAAAGACATGGGATATGACGTTAATTTGATAACTTGTAATCCTAATCCTCCTTGCAAAGAATTAGTCAAAAAAATATTCTTTTTTCCATCTTTTTCCGACCCGCCGACTTACAATGTAAGCACGTATTTTTCCATGATCCACTGGCTTTTCAACGAAGATATTCAAGAAATAAAAATTTTCTTATCGCAAATAAAAAAAATAAATCTTAGAAAATATAAATACATATTTTTTGTAAGCGATGATAAATTCGCATCGATTGCGCAAATGGGTTATCGCAAAATCGGAGAAAGCCTCCAAGGATTAGGCGCAAACGGAGAAGGAAGTTCCCAAGCAGCCCACGGAGTGATTCTCCAACCAAACAAGAACAGACTTGTCATAAGACTTAACTGCGATTTTCCTGTCTCTGGAAATGTGACAGATATAAAAATTAATTCATATTTGGGTCTTTTATCTGCTGTTTATTATATTATTGGTCAAAACCAAAAAGATAGCGATATAAAAAATACTCTTGACCAATACGCTAAAACAGTAAAGCATAACAATTGGCAACTAAGTGAAAGACAATAACACTAAAAAGCCTTCGTGGCGGAATTGGCATACGCGTACGATTCAGGTTCGTATTCCGTAAGGATTGTGGGTCCGACTCCCACCGAAGGCACAACTAAAAAACTATGATACAAGATAAAAAAAATTCTCCAAAGGAGAATAATTTAAAAATTGTTTGCCTTGGAGGCTTAGGAGAAGTCGGTGAAAACATGACTCTCTTCGAATACCAAGGGAAAATTTTAATATTAGATATCGGTCTTATGTTCCCAGGAGAAAACATGCCTGGAGTCGACTGCGTCATTCCTAATATAGAATATTTAAAAGGAAGAGAAAAAGATATTGTCGGAGTGCTTTTTACTCATGGTCACTATGATCATATAGGAGCAGTCCCCTATATAATGAATAAAATATGGAGACCGGAATTGCCCATCTATGCCAGCGCTCTTACCAAGGCAATAATTTTGAAAAGACAGGAAGAGGTTCCAAACCAACCTAAACTCAATATAAATACTATAAAAGATGGGGATAAAATAAATCTTTTTCCATTCTCAATAGAATTCTTTCATCAAGCCCATACAATACCAGATAATTTAGGAATGGTTATAAAAACTCCTTTAGGAAATATAGTCCATACTTCTGATTTTAAATTCGATGCCAACCCTATTTATGATAAACCAACAGATTTCCAAAAGTTAAAGCTAATTGCGCAACAAGGCGTTTGGATTTTGATGTCTGATTCAACAGGAGCTGAAGAAGAAGGCCATTCACTTTCCGAAGAAACAATAATGAAAAATCTTGAAACGATTTTCAAGCAATCAAAAGGAAAAATTGTAGCTTCAAGTTTCGGTTCTTTAATAAACAGAATTCAACAAATAATAACTTTGTCTGAGAAGTATGGGAGATATGTCGCGATTGATGGAAACACAATGAAAACCAATATTGAAATTTGCAGAAATTTAAAATATGTGAAAATCAAAAAAGATACCATAATCCCGGCAAAAAAACTCAGTTCTTATCCTCCAGAAAAAATAACTTTAATCTGCACAGGAGCCCAAGGCGAAGAAAAAGCTGTTTTAGCAAGAATTGCTTCTGGAGAATATCCTAATCTAAAAATAGATCCTAAAGATACTGTAATTTTCTCCTCTTCAACTGTCCCAGGCAATGAGAGAACAGTGCAGGCTTTAAAAGATGAATTTTTCAGACAAAAAGCAGAAGTCTATCATTATAAAATGATGGATATTCACGCATCAGGACATGCCAGACAAGAAGAATTGAAAGAAATGATTTCTATAATGAAACCTAAATTCTTTTTCCCTGTGCATGGACAATTCTCAATGCTTGCTTCGAATGCTAAATTAGCGCAAAGCGTAGGAATAAAAGAAGAAAATATCATCTTTACTGAAAATGGACAAATAATAGATTTCTACAGAGATAAATTTGAATTCTCAAAGAAAAAGGCCCCATCGGAATATGTTATGGTTGATGGATTAGGAATCGGAGATGTTGGAGAAGTTGTTTTAAGAGACAGAAACATACTTTCTAAAGATGGAATATTTGTAATCATAACTATTGTCGACCATGCGACTGGAAAAGTACGCAACTCCCCTGACATAATTTCTAGAGGTTTTATCTATTTAAGAGAGTCAAAAGACTTGCTTACTGAAACAAGAAGGAGAGTCGTAAAAATAATTAGCAGATCCACTGGAAAAGATGGCGCTGTTAATTGGAATTACATCAAGAATAATATCCGCAATGAATTAGGCGAATATCTATTTAAAAAGACTCAAAGAAGACCTATGGTTCTACCGGTTATTATTGAAGTTTAAAAATCAAATTAATCAAATAAACGGCTAAGTTGGTTTGTCCCTGTCTTTTTAACGGTTAGCCGTTTCGCCAGAAACTCAATACTGTATTGAAAATAAACGGCTAAGTTCACTTAGCCGTTTATTTTCTAATCAATTAAGCCCTAAAATAGCCTTTTTGCGAGATTTTTTTATTGATTGCTTGAAATTATAGCTTCAAGCTCTTTTACTTTCTCTGGAATCAAATTTTCGTTTTTTGATTCAATAGTAAGTCTAATTAAAGGTTCGGTATTAGACTTTCTAGCCAAAAACCACCAATCAGCGAAATCTATTCTTATACCATCTATCTTTATTATCTTCCCGTCTTTATACTTTTCTTCCAAAATCGAATAAATATTTTTTATATCAGTGTTAGAATCAATCTTGATAGCTATAGGTTTTGAGCCATGATAAGTTCTGAATTCTTTCAAAAGATCTGAAAGATTCTGACCAGTAGCAATCATATGCTTCAAGATGGAAAATAAAACAAAAAATGGAGCTTCGCAATATTTATTATCTTGATAATAATAATGGCCGGATTTTTCCCCTCCAAAATATATCCCTTCAGCGCGCATTTTGCTTTTAATAAGCGAATGTCCAACTATGCTTATCACAGGGATTCCCCCATATCTTTCTATAGTTTCGGCAACCGATTTGCTGGAAGAAACATCATACAAGATCCTATCTTGAGGTCTTTCTTTTAAAATTATTTTTGAAATTAATGCAGTAATCAAATCTGGGACAATATCATTTCCAGATTCATCTAAAAAAATTATTCTATCTCCGTCACCATCAAATACAATCCCCAAATCATATTTTCCGTCTTTCATTTTCTCTTTTATAGCAGTTAAATTCTTAGGAATAGTAGGGTCAGCGGAATGATTTGGAAAATTACCATCTATTTCATCGAACATATAATCTGCATTAATCCCCATTCTTGAAAAAACGGCTCTGGCTGCGATTATTGGGACAGCATTAGCAGTATCAACGCAAATTTTAAATTTTGAAAAATTATAATTATCGAATCCTTTTAAAACATTATCTACATAATCTGAAAGCGGATCTTTCTTGATAATAGTTCCTTTTTTTTCAGAAAGCTGAAATTCGTTTTTAATAACCATATCCCTTATTTTTCCCAATCCTTTTCTCAAATCTATTGGCACAGCATCAGGTCCTACGAATTTGAAACCATTATATTCTTTGGGGTTATGCGAAGCAGTAATCATTATCGCTCCTACAAAATTATAAAACCAGGAACAAAAATAAAGGGTCGGAGTACTTGTCAAACCACAATCAACCACATTTATCCCCATATCAGTTATCCCTTTTACGCAAGCTGAAAATAAAGCCTCGGAAGACAATCTGGAATCTCTGGCAACGCCTATAATTGGATTATATTCTGGATATTTTTCCTTAATAAAAACAGCAAAAGCCATTCCTGATTTATAGGCAATGTCTTCATTGATTTCAGTAGGATAAATTCCTCTGATATCATAGGCTTTAAATATCTTATCCATATAATTATTAAACACAAAAAAACCGCTCCTGGCAAGAGATTTTTTTCATTTTTATAAAATATTTAGCAAAATAGTCAAATAATTCTAATTGACTTTTCAGGGTTAATATTATAATATAGTAGCATGAATAAAACAGAAATTACTATGAAAAACTACGAATTGACAATGTTATTAAAAATCGATTCGGAGGAACAAACAGCCAAGCTGTTAGGACAAATCAAAGAAAACCTTGAAAAAAATCAGGTTTCGATAAAGCATGATACCCTACCGACAAGAATCAAATTGGGATATCCAATAAAGAAAAACAATGAAGCTTTCATGGTTTCTTATGTTTTTGAATGTGAAGAAGAAAATCTTGATCCAATCAAAACTTATCTTGATTTTCAAGATAATATACTCAGATATTCATTAATAAAAGAAAAAATATTGCAAAACAAGCAAGTAAGATCAAGAAGGGATATAAACGCGCAAAAACCTTTAGATGTAAGCGAAATTCCTCAAGATCAAGAAGAAAACAAGGAAACGCCCGTTCAGGAAGTCGTTCAAGAAAAAAAACACGAGAAAAAAGCTGATTTGGAAGAAATCGACAAAAAATTAGATGAAATGTTAAATCAATAAAACATCTAAAAATATGAATCTTAATAAAGTTTTTATCATCGGCAATCTTACATCTGATCCAGAAACAAGGCATACCCAATCCGGACAAATGGTTTGCAATTTCACTATTGCTACCAACAGGACATGGAAAGGCCAAAATGGACAAAAACAACAGCAAGCTGAATTTCACAATATTGTTGCTTGGGGAAGGCTGGCTGAAATAATTTCCAATTACTTAAAAAAAGGAAACTTAGCATTAATCGAAGGAAGATTGGCAACCAGATCATGGGAAGATAAAAACGGAAATAAAAGATATACAACTGAAATAATAGCCGAAGGATTGCAAATGGGCCCTAAAGGCGCATCAAATCCAGGCGCTTTCTCCCCAGGGAAACCACAAGCGCAGGATTTCTCTCAAGAAAAAGAAGAAGAAATCCCTGTAATTGAGGAAGGAGAAGAAGAAATTGATTTATCAGATATCCCGTTATAATATTTATTAAAATAAAAATATGGAATGTTATTTTTGCAGAAGAAATATAAAAAATATAGATTATAAGAATAGCGTGACATTAAAAAATTTTCTGTCCGCTGCCGGAAAAATAAAAGCCAGGAGCAAAACCGGACTTTGCGCGATACATCAAAGAAATTTAGCTAGCGCTATAAAAAGAGCAAGGCAACTTGGAATAATATCGCCAAGTTCAAAATAATTATTTTGGCAAATAAAAAACACCTTTTTAATAAAGGTGTTTTTTATTTTTTAATTTATAATGGAAATCCTAAATAATATTGAGGATATTCCAAAATATCAAGAAAACCATTAGTGGCTAACATTAAAGCCCGATTAAAATCCTGCAATTTAGACCATTTTGTCGGCATCGCAATCACAGGCAGAAAAGCCATATCTCCAGAAATTACTCCTTCCTGACTATCTTCAATTACTCTTGAATCGCAATATTCTGCTCCAAAAGCTCTTCTCGCAGCTAAATATATCATAGGAGAAGGTTTAGAACGATTCTCAGCCTCTTCCCTAGAGAACAAAGAATCATCAGGAAAAAAATCGCTAATTCCAGCAGATTCCAATTTTTTCCTAAGGATTCTTTTATTAGCTCCAGAACAAACGGCCATTCTCACTTTCTTTTTTTGCATTTCTTCTAAAAATTCCTTAGCATAAGGCATAGTTTTCATAGCGCCTTTTCTATACATATTTGCTTCTTGTTCAAATATTTCATTATATGCCTTATCTGGATCAAAACTATGACCGTTTTTATTTTTGTTCGAGAGCCAAGAAATAATATGATGCAAATCTTTCCCAACGCAATTTTTCGAATATTCATCGAATTCTATCTCTGGAAGATTTAATTTTTCCACCAGATAATTATTACGAATTCCCATTCTCACATGCTCGCTTTGTATTAAGATTTCATCAACATCTAAAAAAAGATTTTTAACTGGCTTGAGGTCCTGACGCGTGACAAAAGAATTAATCTTATTTGTCTCCATTTTTATATCCATTATAGCCTCCTATCCCTTATATATTTTTAATTTGCAACTTTAATGGGTGTAATATTTGTTCTCCCAATTTTTATTATTAAATCACATTTATCAAAAAAAATCAAATCAAAAATAAAAAAAGCGCTTTCATCAAATGAGCGCTTTTTTTATTTAATTAAGAATTGAAAAATAATTTTAAACCTTTGCTTCTGATATTTTTAATATTTCTTTTTCTATTTTATTTGCCAAATCTTTATTTTCTTTTAACATTTGCCTTGTTCCTTCAGTTCCAGCAGCAAGTTTTTCTTCTCCAAAAAAGAAAGTGTTGCCTTTTTTTACAATAATATCATTTTTCAATGCCACATTCATAATATCTCCAGAACGAGAGATACCTTCGTTAAAATAAATATCGAATTCTGAAGTCCTAAATGGAGGAGCTACTTTATTTTTAACAATATTAGCTTTTACTCTTGAGCCTATAATATTTTCTCCATGTTTAATTTGAGCTATCTTTTTCAAATTTATCCTTACCGAAGCATAAAATTTCAAAGCCATACCTCCAGTCGTAGTCTCAGGATTGCCGAACATTATTCCAATTTTCATTCTAGTCTGATTTAAAAATATCACTATCGTTTTTGTTTTAGCAATAATCGCTGAAAGTTTTCTTAAGGCATGACTCATCAATCGAGCTTGCAAACCAACAGGCATTTCTCCCATCTCCCCCGCTATTTCATTTTTTGGCGTTAATGCTGCTACTGAATCAACAACAATAATATCAAGTTTTCCAGAATTAACTAACGTCTCGACAATTTGTAAGGCTTCTTCCCCTGAATCAGGCTGAGAAATCAAAAGATTTTTTGTATCTACGCCTATTTTTTTTGCATATTCAGGATCAAGAGCATGCTCTGCATCTATAAAAGCAGCCACTCCTCCCATTTTCTGAGCTTGAGCGATACAATGTAATGCCAATGTCGTTTTTCCCGAACTCTCGCCTCCAAAAATCTCTATAATTCTCCCTCTTGGCAATCCTCCCACTCCCAAAATAACATCCATAGAAATACATCCTGTTCTTATCACATCTACATCAACAGCTTTAATATCCTGGAGTTTCATTATCGATCCTTCTCCAAATTTATTTTGGATTTCTTCAATAG
>Ga0116186_1003118_pt1 | contig 14364 bp, 11 predicted proteins | sample AD_JPNNA4_MetaG_FD_89806 | JGI IMG/M metagenome (GOLD analysis project Ga0116186, IMG submission 89806) | Active sludge microbial communities of municipal wastewater-treating anaerobic digesters from Japan - AD_JPNNA4_MetaG | ecosystem: Engineered > Bioreactor > Anaerobic > Digestate | place...
AGAGTGACAAAAACTAATGGTACTATTATTACAATAAATCCTGTTAGCTGGCCTTACCATGAAGCACCTATAGATTGTTGGAGAATCTTTCCTTCTGGAATTGAAGCACTCGCTGAAGAAGTCGGATTGAAAATCTCTCTGTGTCATTTTGAATCATTAGAATTTGAACTTTTAAAACAAAAAGATCCGAATATTGTAGTTATACCCGGAAAATCATATAAACAGGCATACGATCCAACTATCTTGACTAGGCGCATATTTTTAAACAAATTATTTAGGAAAATGCATATTCTAGAGAGATATCTTTCATCACCCTTTGAAGTTTCTTACGATTGCATATCATTACTAAAAAAGGCAGAATGAAACTAAAAATTCAACATTTTTATTTTAAGGAATTATTTGTTCTTTTTATAGGACATGTTTTTTATAAGATTTTACAAAAATTTAATTATGAAAAAAAATATCTTCCATTAAAGGAGGAAATTAATAGCTTATTGGAGGAAAATTTTGAAATTCGAAGAAAAGACAACTCATTATTATTAAGAAAACCTGGCTGTTGTGGTGACAAAAAAATTTTAATAAGACCATCTACGAGTGACAGGTTTGTACTACGGCAAGTAGTAATTGAAAATGAATATCTGCCTATTATTAATTTAATTAAAGACAAGTCAGCGATCAATTCAATCAGACTAATTGTTGATGCGGGGGCAAATATTGGTTTAACTACTATGTTTTTTAATTCATATTTCACTGATGCCAAAATAATAGCAGTTGAACCCGAGGAATCAAATTTCGAACAGTTATTAAAAAACATTAAGATAAATAAACTTAATGATCGCGTTATACCGATTAAAAAAGCGTTATGGATAAACAACACGGAACAACTTAGTATCAATAATGAATTTAGAGACAGAAGACATTGGGCTAAAGCTGTATTACCTTCAAACCTTGATGGTGAATGTGTTCTACCAATCACATTAATGAAAATTATAAACTTATATGCTAAAAATCAAAATATCGACATACTAAAAATAGACGTTGAAGGTACGGAAGCCTTGCTTTTTAAATCTGATGAATTTTTAGACACACTGGTTGAACATGTCAGTTTCTTATGTTTTGAGATACATAAAGAGTTTATGAGCAGAGATTTATTTCATGGTATTCTAAATGATATAAATTTTGAATTTATAGATATTGGTGAAACAACTTTCTGTTTCAATAAATCAATGTTGAAAAATAAAGCTCATTATTAATTTACTTTCTTTAACATCATTCAATCTAATAATCACATACATATTATTATGAATAGCCCATTGATTTCAGTTATTATACCTTGTTATAATCACGGACAATATATTGATGATGCTGTTAAAAGCGTGAAAGAGTATAAAAATGATAATTATGAAATAGTTATTATTAATGACGGTTCAACAGATGAATGGACAAACAAGCGGTTACTTGAATTAAAAAACGAAGGGTATAACGTCATATTTCAGGAGAATCAAGGGCTAAGCAAAACAAGAAATAATGGAATAAGAATAGCGCGGGGTAAATATATACTCCCGTTAGACGCTGACAATAAAATAAAGCCCGAATACATTATCCGTGCAATTGAAATATTAGATAAAAATTCGGAATTTTCTGTGGTATACGGCGATGCTGAATTGTTCGGTGACAGAGAGGGCCGAAAGAGTATTGGGGCTTTTGATATTAAAAGATTATTGAATGTAAATTTTATTGATGCTTGTGCTGTTTTCCGAAAATCAGCATGGGAGAGATGTGGCGGTTATAATTCAAACATGATTTATGGTTGGGAAGATTGGGATTTTTGGTTGAACCTTTTTGAAATGCATTTCAAGTTTTATTATATCCCTGAAGTTGTCTTTTTATATAGGTTTAGAGAAAATTCTATGATGAGACTCATGGATCATGAAAAACAAAAATACCTGCGAAATATTATTTTTCTTAATCATTTAAAACTTTATGCTAAATATCATTTTATTCCAAAAGGAATATATAAATTGGAAATAAAAATTACAATAAAAGTTTGGTTTTGGTATTTCCTTTATAATCCTCCTATCAATAAAAGAAATTCTGCTCTTCTTTATTCTCTGATAAAAATTGCTATTCGTCAAAAAATAGCAAAAAAACATCCTGAAATAAGTATAAATAATCCATTATGGAATTCGTTTAAATATATTTTAAAGAAAAAACTGCGATGCCATAATTACGAATCATAGTTTCTTAATATAATCAAGACAGATGGCTCAGGCAGTGTCTGAATAGCATTTTAATCGTACCTATAAAGAATAAAAAATATTAAATGAATAAAATTGCATTAATAACAGGGGTAACCGGTCAAGATGGGGCATATTTATCAGAGTTCTTATTAAAAAAAGGGTATATTGTCCATGGTATAAAAAGGCGGAGCTCGCTGTTTAACACCGACCGCATCGATCACCTTTACCACGATCCGCACGAAAAATCCAATTTCTTTCTTCATTACGGAGACCTGACCGATTCATCCAACCTTATCCGGATCATGCAGGAAGTTCAGCCCGATGAAATATACAACCTGGGGGCCATGTCGCATGTAAAGGTCAGTTTCGATACGCCTGAATACACGGCAGATACTGACGGGCTGGGAACCCTGAGGCTGCTGGAGGCAATCCGCATCCTGAACCTTACAAAAAAAACAAAAATATATCAGGCAAGTACCAGCGAACTATATGGTAAAGTGGTGGAAACCCCGCAAAGCGAAAAGACACCCTTTTATCCGCGCAGCCCTTATGCCGTGGCAAAATTGTATGCTTACTGGATCACGGTTAACTACCGCGAAGCCTATAACCTGTTTGCCTGCAACGGCATTTTGTTCAATCACGAAAGCCCGGTAAGGGGTGAAACTTTCGTAAGCCGTAAGATCACACGCGCCGTCGCAAGAATCGCGCTGGGGCTTCAGCAAAAATTCTTTTTAGGCAACCTCGATGCTAAAAGAGACTGGGGGCATGCCAAAGATTACGTGGAGGCCATGTGGCTGATGCTGCAGCAGGATGTTCCGGATGATTACGTGATCGCTACCGGAAAAACAACCAGCGTCCGGGATTTTGTCATAAAATCATTTAATGAGGTCGGAGTAGAACTTGAATTTTCAGGCAAAGGCATAGACGAAAAAGCCCGGGTAAAGAAATGCAACAAGCCGGACTATAATGTACCCATCGGACAGGAAGTGTTAAGCATCGATCGGCGTTATTTCCGACCGACTGAAGTCGATCTCCTGCTGGGCGACCCCACCAAGGCCTTCAGCAAGCTGGGCTGGAAGCCAAAATATTACATAGATGCCATGATCAGCGAAATGATGGAATCAGACCTGAAGATCATGTTAAAACAAAAGTACTTGCAGGATGGTGGGTTCACAACAAAAAACTATTATGAATGATGGAAAAAAATGAAAAAATTTATATTGCCGGTCATAATGGCATGGTGGGTTCGGCCATACTGCGAAGCCTGAAAAGAGAAGGCTACTCGGATTTTGTTTTTACTCCCCATCCCGAATACGATCTGACCGATCAGCAAATCGTTGCCAATTTTTTCTCAAAAGAAAAACCCGCTTATGTATTTATGGCTGCTGCCAAGGTGGGCGGCATCTATGCAAATAACACATACAGGGCGCAGTTCATATACGAGAACCTGATGATCGCTTCAAATATCATACATCAGAGTTATGTACACCAGGTAAAAAAACTGATGTTTCTCGGCTCAAGCTGCATATATCCCAAAATGGCCCCGCAGCCCATCAAAGAAGAATACCTCCTGACCGGCCTCCTCGAAGAAACCAACGAGCCTTATGCCATTGCAAAAATTGCAGGCATCAAATTATGTGAGGCCTACCGCGATCAGTACGGCTGCAATTTTATTTCCGTGATGCCTACCAATCTCTACGGATATAACGATAATTACCACCCCGACAATTCTCATGTGCTGCCCGCCCTGATACAAAGATTCCATGAGGCTAAAATAAATAAACGTCCCGAAGTATCCGTCTGGGGTACGGGAAATCCCAGAAGAGAATTTCTTTTTGTTGATGACCTGGCTGATGCCTGCGTTTTTCTGATGAATAAGTATAATGGAAGAGAGTTTGTAAATATAGGATGTGGCGAAGACCTCACCATTAAAGAACTTGCGGAGCTTGTCGGGGAAATTGTCGGATATCAGGGAAAAATGGTTTTTGACATGACAAAACCGGACGGCACCCCTCAGAAACTACTTGACATCTCAAAACTTACAGCGCTTGGGTACACCCCGAAGATCCCCCTCAAAGACGGTATCCGCCTGGCTTATGAGGACTATTCCAGCAAGCTTTAATAAAAAGCTATTCAGGTTTGAAAAGCGAATACAGATAGTGCCCAGATCATAAAAGATGAAAAACAACGATATCATAAAATAACATGAGATACTCTGCCAACCAGCTATTAAGCAAAACAGGATATAAACCAGGATTGTCCTGTTTCGTAACATCAAAAACGCGTAGCCGGCATGCAAATTATAATTTGTATATTTGCTGAACCTGATTGTAATAGAAAGCAATATAAGCATAGAATGAAAGAAAATCAACACATAGAATTTAAACTTATTTGGAAAGATGACTTTTTAAAAAATGTTTGCGCTTTTGCAAATTCTGAAGGCGGTATTTTATACATCGGAATAAATGATAAAGGAGAAGCCATTGGCGTTAATGACGCAGAAAAGCTACTTGAAACACTTCCCAATATTATTAAAAATAAAATTGGAATTATCCCTTCTGTGCTTGTAGAATGTATTGATAAAAAACAAATTGTAAAAATAATTGTTCAATCATCTTCGGTGTCAATTTCATATAACGGGAAATATTACATGCGAAGTGGTAGTGTTGTATTAGAGTTACATGGAAGGGCGCTTAGCGACTTTCTTCTTAAAAAAAGCGGAATAACATGGGACGCATTAGAGATTAATGCAAAATGGAACTTCGAACCCGACGCTGTAACCTTTGAACTCTTTAAAAAGCTATCATATGATAGATTGCCCTTTGCAAAAAACGAAAATGATATACATGTTCTTATTAAAAAGTTGAATTTAATAACTCCTTCATTATTGCCAACCAACGCGGCTATTTTACTATTTGATAAAAATCCTCAACTTTTTTTTCCACAAGCTGTAATAAAGATAGGGCGCTTTATTAATGATTCTGAAATTGTTTCTTCTGATATTGTTGAAGGTAATTTATTTCAACAAGCCGAAAACACAATGGCGATTTTAAAAACAAAGTACCTTTTAAGCCCAATAACTTATGAGGGTATGCACCGGCGCGAAAAATTGCAATACCCTTACGAAGCATTACGCGAAGCCATTTTTAATGCACTTATACATCGCGATTACAATACGACTTCAGCGATACTAATAAAAATTTATAACAATAGTTTAAGCATTGCAAACGAAGGTAAATTGCCGCCCGAAATTACCATTGACGACTTAAAACGTGAGCATTTATCAAAGCCACGAAATAAATTATTGGCAGATGTGTTTTATAAAGCCGGTTTTATTGAAAGCTGGGGAAGAGGAACACTTAATATTATTAAAGAATGTAAGGATGCACTTCTGCCTGAACCAAACTTTTATGAAGACCATGGAGTTGTTAAAATTGTTTTTGAATTGAATGCAATCCCAAATACTTTTAAGAATGGCGAATTAAATGGCGGATTAAACGGCGGATTAAACGGCGGATTAAACGGCGGATTAAATGCGGGACAGAGAAAGGTGTTTTTATGTATTAAAGTAAATAAAGGAATAAAAGCTAAAGATATTTCAATTGAACTAAATATGCCAATTAATACAGTTGAGAAACACATGAAAGTCTTAATAAACAAAAATTTAATTGAACGCCGTGGCAGTAAAAAAACGGGAGGGTATTATGCTATTTAGTTCCTGCAAGAAAACTCGTGTTTGCACAAAGAAAACGTCAAGTTCGAGGCCTGCCCGTCCGTCCGCCAACTGGCGGATCAGGCGGGCCTGTCCGACTGGCATCGGCCAGGCGGGCTTTGGCGCCTCATTGGTAAAATCACAGGGTAAATTGTTCAGGTATACAAATTACAATTTGCATATTTGCCGAGTTTTACTAATTATACTTTGAATAAAATGAAAAACACTAACAAAAAACAAGATAACAAGTAACCCTCGCTACGCGAGCGTTTGTAACGCGTGCATTTTTTGCAAAATTCAAAAATGACGATATGATCAATAATGAAGTTATAAAATAAAAGTATAATGTCAATTTTGCCATTATATTTTTCAATAAATTAAATACATGTCCGACACAGTAATTCAGGTAGAAAATCTTAGCAAGCAATATCGTCTGGGAATTGTAGGTACAAACACCATACGGGATGATGTCAGCCGTATATGGGCACGCCTGCGCGGCAAAGAAGACCCGACACTTAAAATAGGGGTTGCGAATATCCTTGATGAAAATCAAACAGAAAAAAAAGGTTTGAGGTCCGACTATGTTTGGGCTTTGAGGGATATTAATTTTTCGTTAGAGCAGGGCGAAATTCTTGGTATCATTGGAAAAAACGGCGCCGGTAAATCTACCTTGCTGAAAATATTATCAAAAGTAACAGCCCCCACTACAGGGAAAGTCAAAGTAAAAGGCCGTATCGCCAGCCTGCTCGAAGTAGGCACCGGCTTTCATCCGGAACTCAGCGGCAGGGAGAACATTTTTTTGAACGGCGCGATACTGGGGATGACCAAGGCGGAAATCCGCAGCAAGTTTGATGAAATTGTGGATTTTTCAGGCGTGGAAACATATATCGACACTCCCGTAAAACGATACAGCAGCGGTATGTATGTGCGGCTGGCCTTTGCCGTTGCCGCCCATCTTGAACCCGAAATACTCATTGTGGATGAAGTGCTGGCTGTGGGTGATGCGGAATTTCAGAAAAAAGCCCTGGGGAAGATGCAGGAGGTAAGTTCCGGCGGCGGCAGGACCGTATTATTTGTAAGCCATAATATGGCCTCGATCAGCCAACTGTGCTCAAAAGGAATATTACTGAAAAATGGCGGAATTCATTCTACGGGCGAGATACAGAAGGTGGTAAACGAATACATTGATATGCTCGATGCCGGGGCCAGTGTTTTAGATCGGGAGATTTCCGGTTCTTTAATTTATTTCAAAGATATCGCCTGCTGCGACAGTAGCTTAAATGCCAGGTCGAATTTCCAGCACGATGAAGATATTTTTGTAAGAATCGATATTAAGATTAATAAATGGCCCGGGAATACTTTTTTGGGATTTTATATTGAAGACATAAAGAAAAGAAAAATATTTACAAATAACAACAAACAATGGGAACAGATCAGCGAGCCAACAACATCAGAGATTACAACATTACTGAAAATACCCGGTAATTTTCTCGTTCCGGGATCATACCGCCTTTCATTTGCTATTACCTCGAAGCAGAACACCACCCTGGAGTTTTTGGAAAATGCAGTATCTTTCACCATTGTTGATGCAGGAACTGTTTTCAATAAATATTCCGGATATGATTACGGATGCGTGTTTGCGAATTGCGAATGGTCTTTCACAGATTAATTATATAACAAATAAAACGATGCCTGTTGGCGTGCTAATGAAATACATAAATACTTTTTAATTACAAGTTATAAAGGAATATAAACGAACAATAATTTAAAAAATGTACACGGAAATTAAAAAATGCAGGATCTCCGGCAGCACCAATCTTGTAACGGTACTTTCTCTTGGTGAACAGTATTTATCGGGTGTTTTCCCGAAAGACAAAACAGATAGTATCACCAAAGGCCCGCTGGATTTGGTCTGGTGCCCCGACAGTGGCTTGCTTCAGATGAAACAGACGTACAACCTGGACGAAATGTACGGTGATAATTACGGCTACCGCTCAGGCCTGAACAGTTCGATGGTCCGCCATCTGACAAATAAGATACACATGCTTGAACGTATGGCCGGACTGCAGGAAAATGATCTGGTGATCGATATCGGAAGCAATGATGCCACGGCATTAAAAGCATATACCGGTAAGCATCGCAAGGTAGGCATTGACCCTACAGGCAGCAAGTTCAAAGAATATTATACCGACGATATTTCTCTGATCCCCACCTTTTTTTCTGCCGCTGTTTTCAATGAAAAATTCCCGGGTGTCAAAGCCAAAATAATTACCTCCATTGCTATGTTCTATGATCTGGAAAACCCTGTTGCTTTTGTTAAGGACATTGAGCAATGCCTCGCTGATGAGGGTATCTGGCATTTTGAACAAAGCTATATGCCTTCGATGCTCAGGACAAACTCATACGATACCATTTGCCACGAACACCTGGAATTTTACTCTTTTAAAGTGGTGAAAAACTTGGTGGAAAGCTGCGGCATGCGTGTGATCGATGTTCAGATGAACTCGATCAACGGCGGAAGTTTTTCTGTGACGGCATGTAAAAAAAATGCGCCTTATACCTCAAATATCCCTATCATTAACTGGACCATAAAACAGGAAGACGATATGGGACTGGATACTCCGAAGCCATACCGTGATTTTGAAGAACGGGTCTTCAAACACCGGAAGAATCTGACCGAACTGATCGAAGCACTGGTTGCCGACGGAAAAAAAATATTCGGCTATGGCGCGTCAACCAAGGGAAATGTGCTTTTACAGTTCTGCAATTTCACATCGGCCCATATACCTTATATCGCTGAAGTGAACGAAGACAAATTCGGCAGCTATACCCCGGGCACGCATATTCCGATCATTTCGGAAAGCGAAGCAAAAGCATTGAAGCCTGATTATTTCTTTGTATTGCCCTGGCATTTTAAACATAATATTCTCGAGCGTGAAAAAGACTACCTGGCAAACGGAGGAAAATTCATTTTTCCTTTGCCGGAAATTGAAATTGTATAAAAAAAATCATATGATACGGAAACTAAAAAATTTGATCCGGAAAATAGTATTCACATTCATCAAACCCGAGGTACAGGTCAGATACAGGCAAAACACTTACAGTCAGGCGGGTGAGGATGCGGTACTGACTTTTTTGTTTGCCGACAAAAAAAAGCTGTCTGTTACCTATCTGGATATCGGAACCAATGAACCTGATTCCTGCAATAACACCTACCTGTTCTATACCAGGGGAAACAGAGGCGTATGCGTGGAGGCGGATAAAACGCTGATCGCGAAAATTCAAAATACCAGGCCGGAGGATAAAGTGATACATGCCGGTGTTGCTGTCAGTGAAAAAAAAGAAGCGGATTTTTATATCTTTGACGCCAAAGGCATTAATACTTTTGATAAAAGCGAAGCTGAAAGAAGGGTTGCCAGCGGTACTTACAACATCACCGCGGTGGATAAAGTGCCTTTAATGGCCATAAACCAGCTCATCAAAGATAATTTTGACACCTATCCTGATTTTCTGTCAATCGATATCGAGGGTTTTGACCTGGAGGTGCTGAAATCCCTTGATTTTGAAAAATATCCCATACCCGTGATCTGTGCGGAGACCTGCGTGTACAGTGAGAATCACATCAGGCCAAAGGATAGATCTATTGAGGCATTCCTGACATCAAAGGGTTATGAGATCTATGCGGATACCTATATAAACACTATCTTTGTCAATAAAAACTGGTTCTATACAACAGGATGAAAGCGGTCGTTTTTGGAATCCACGGGCAGGACGGTTATTATCTGAATAATATTCTGCAAAAAAATAATGTTCAGGTCATCGGCGTATCGCGTTCTGAAGGAAATTGGGTGCGGGGGGATGTTAGCAACAGGACTTTTGTAGAAGAGCTCATCAGAAATCATCAGCCGGATTATGTTTTTCATCTGGCGGCAAATTCCACGACGCGGCATGATGCATTATTTGAAAACCATGAAACGATCAGCACGGGCACGCTGAACATACTGGAAGCGGTTTACAGATACAGTCCCGGAACAAAAGTGTTTTTATCAGGGAGCGCTATGCAGTTTGAAAACAAAGGCCTGCCCATTGATGAACAAACGCCCTTGTCCGCATCAAGCCCTTATGCTGTAGCCCGCATACAATCTGTATATGCAGGAAGATACTACAGGAACCTCGGGATTAACGTATATGTCGGTTATTTTTTCAATCACGACAGCCCCCTGAGGCCGGAACGGCATGTGAATCAGAAGATCGCCATCGCAGCCAAAGGTTTTACTTGTGGGAGGCAGGATAAACTCGAACTGGGAAACATCGATGTGCAGAAAGAGTTCACCTTTGCCGGTGATGTGATGAAAGCAATCTGGATACTGGTTAATCAATCTGATGTTTTTGAAGCCGTGATAGGCTCAGGACAGGCATACAGCATCAAGGACTGGCTGGATTGTTGCTTCAAAAAAACAAACAAAGACTGGCGTGATTATGTCATCATTAAAAAGGACTTTATTCCTGAATACAAAATATTGGTCAGCAACCCCAAATTAATTAAAAGCCTGGGCTGGCAACCAGAAGTAAGTTTTATTCAATTAGCAAATTTAATGATGGAGGACAAATAATATGGCAGAAACATTAGGATCGCTCTGTGATAAACTGACAATCGTAAAACTCAAACAATACCATACGGAAGATAAAGAACGCTTGTTGAGTTTACAGGTGCAGCAGGAGAACCTTACAAACGAGATCAACGAATTTGTATCTGATGCGATAAACGGCCTGATCCCTGTGAACAAACTGACATTCAATGCTAACAAAGTATACAGGCAACAAGGCAACGAGATACAGGAGATAAAAGGCAGCATCGGCACTGTCTTCGGAAAACTGGCCGAAATCAATTGCCTCTTATGGCATGAACAGGAAAAGGTATATGATTTTGAAAGCGTTCCTGAAGCGGAAAAAAATTCAGTCGTAAAACAATTAGCCATCCTGAATCTGGAACGAACTAAATGTATTGATGAAATTGACAAATCTTTTTCTGAGATGATAAAAAACAAGTAATCTGAAATTGAAAAAAAGGTTCCTCATAGGACAACTGGCCCGTTTCGGGGATTGCTTGTTTGCAACAACTATTGCCAGACAGATAAAACACGATTACCCCGGCAGCCATATTACATGGGCCGTAGCTGATACCTATAAGTCTATACTTGAATTAAACCCCTATGTCGATTCCATATGGGTAATACCTGTCAGTGAAGGAGATTATTATGACCTCAACTGGAAAAATTTTGAAAAAGAGGCTTTGCAGCGAAAGCAAAAGGGAGAATTTGATGAAGTAATTTTCAGCCAGATATTACCCCTGAATTGTATCCGTTTTAACGGGACAATAAGAGGGACGATCTTGAGCTCTTATAAAAGACCGATCACGGTGCCTGTAGCGCCTGTCGTAAGATTATCAGCAACGGAAATTGAAAATGTAAAATTATTTGCCGCACGAAATAATTTACAGCAATATAAACATGTTGTGTTGTTTGAATGTAATCCCGGAAGCAATCAGTCAAAAATTACTCCCGAACTTGCTGTTCAGATATCCGAAAAAATAACACAAAACAACATTGATGTTTGTTTCATTCTTACAAGCCCCTTTAAGATCAATTCTGGCAATGCCCGCATCATTGATGCCTGTGAATTAACATTCAGGGAAAATGCCGAACTCACTAAATATTGTTCCTTATTAATAGGCTGTAGCAGCGGAATCACCTGGATTTCAACATCCGATTGTGCTAAACGATTGCCTATGCTGCAATTGTTGAATCATAATCCGGTTTCTTTTGCCGGGATCCATTTTGACTTCGAAATAAATGGACTGGATAATTCGACGGTCATAGAAATGATCAACTATGATCCCGACATTGTTTGTAACTGTGTGCAGTCCTTACTTACGGAAGATTTTTCAAAAGTAAAGAAAAGGTATCATCAGGATTACAAGCCGGGTAAAGAACATCTATACGCCCATGTAAAGTTGCTGCTGAATATGAATTACAGTTTATTTAAAATTCTGAGGTTCGTATCAGCGTATAAAAAATATAACTCCAGACACAATAATCATAATATCGAGGTGAATCTGATCGGTAATAAGGAGTTGTTTAAAATTTATTCTAATTACTATAAGGAATTACCAAGAAAATATATCAAAAAAAATCATCCCGAGATCAGCATTCATAATCCCCTGTGGAATTCATTCAAATATATTCTGAAGAAAAAATTCAATCTGCTCCCTGAAAAAACCTGTTTAAATAAGGAATTTCTGATCGTTTATACCTATCCCAACTTTGCCTATTCGCCGACTACCCTGAACTTGTTTTATGAATTAAAAAAACATTATTCTGTTGAACTTGTTATCCCCCGGCCGGAAAAGACCTATTCGCTTCACGAAATTGATGATCCGTGTATAAGATATTTTGATGAGATCGGTGAACTGACGATTTTTGAACACCTGATAAAAACTTTAAAAAAAATAAAGGACCTGTTTATAGAGCCATCACCCCGACGATTATATGAAAGAGAGATCATTGCTTATATTAAGAAAAGGAAAAACAAGCAAATAATCGCTGTTGACTTTATGGCTTTATGGTGTGCGCAAATGGCGGGAAGAAAGGCTCATCTGCTGTCTTTAGAAATCAATAAATATTACAGGGATGTAAACTTTGATGCTATTCTTTCAGTAATCATTCAATCTGAAGAAAGGTTGAACTACCTGTTTCCTGAAGAAAAACCCCGACATTTTATAGTGCAGAATGCGCCTATATTTACTGATTTTATCCTGCCCATTGAATCAAGAAAAAAAACAGACCTCATCTATTGCGGCAGCGCCATGCTTGGGTTTGGAATAATAACTTGTCTGGACTTTATTAAAGATTATAGGGAATATACCCTGACCTTAATAGGGGCGCTGCCTGATGAAACAAAGGTAGTAATCGATCAGTTTTATAGCGATCTTATCGCAGAGGGTAGATTGTTTATAAACAACGATTACTTAACACTTTCTGAACTGACACATTTCGTTTCCAAATTTAGGATAGGATTAGCCTTTTACGATTTTTACCGGTTTCCTCATCTCAGAACCTTTAATTATTATAGCGCCCCATCGGGTAAAATATTCCAGTACCTCAACAGCGGGGTGCCCGTAATTGCCAATAAAATATCAGGTTTTGAATTTCTTGAGGAAAAGCAGTGCGGGAAAACAATAAATTATCTGAGCAGCGATCAGATTAAAACCGCCGTTGATGACATTGAATCCAATTATGAATTTTATTCAAAAAATGCAAAATCCATTTCTAAAAAAATGGATTTTGAAGCACAGATTAATCCTTTCATCAAATATTTGAAAGGTGTTTGAGCCGTCCGGCAAGCTCACGGTATCAACTGTCGGAACTTCACTGAGGCACATTATAGCTATGGCTTTACAGAACATCAAAAAATTGATTTGCCATTATTTTGCAAAACTTTAGTTGTTGAAAAAAAGTTATCTTTGAAATCGCAAATTCAGAACAATTAAAAATGCCTTTTATTAGTGTTGTAACACCTGTATATAAATGCGCCGGTTCTATTGAAGAACTATATTCACGCTTAAGCCTGGTATTACCCCGGATTGATGAAAATTATGAAATAATTTTCGTCAACGATGGCAGCCCCGATGATGCCTGGGAAAAGATTTGCGTTCTGGGAAATAAAGATAAAAAGGTCAAAGGCGTCAATCTGAGCCGGAATTTTGGCCAGCATTATGCCATTACTGCCGGTCTTGATCACGCGCAGGGTGAGTGGGTGGTGGTGATGGATTGCGACCTGCAGGACCAGCCGGAGGAGATCATAAAATTATATGAAAAAACAAAAGAAGGATATGATATTGTTTTTGGCAGAAGATATCTCAGAAAAGATACTTTTTTCAAAAAACTTTTTTCAAAATTATTTTACTTTCTCTTCAGCTATCTGACAAATACAAAACAGGATTTTACTGTTTCAAATTTCGGCATCTTTCATAAAAACGTAATAAAAGCCGTGCTCGATATGGGGGATTATTTCAGGGTTTTCCCAATTTTGATCCAATGGGTGGGTTTTAAAAAAACACTTATTAATATCGAGCATAGCCAAAGGACCACAGGAAGATCAGGCTACACATACAAAAAACTTTTCAAACTTGCTTTTGATATGATCGTATCCTTTTCAGAAAAACCACTAAAACTTGGATTAAAACTCGGAATCCTGGTATCCTGTACCTCTTTTATTATCGGCGTTTATTATCTTATCATGTATTTATCAGGCAGGATTTTAGTCCCGGGTTATGCCAGCCTGATCATTACTATCGCGTTTTCTACCGGGATGATCATGACATTTTTAGGATTACTGGGCACCTATATGGGA
>Ga0116186_1003127_pt1 | contig 14328 bp, 19 predicted proteins | sample AD_JPNNA4_MetaG_FD_89806 | JGI IMG/M metagenome (GOLD analysis project Ga0116186, IMG submission 89806) | Active sludge microbial communities of municipal wastewater-treating anaerobic digesters from Japan - AD_JPNNA4_MetaG | ecosystem: Engineered > Bioreactor > Anaerobic > Digestate | place...
CATCGCTGGTGACCTCATCACCGCCGAGACCGCCACCTACCGCGCCCTCAACCCTCGCGGCATCCACTGGGCACCCGTCAACCTTGCCTGCGACGACCACGACACCAGCGACCTCGGTGAACGCATCCCTTGCCCTGGACGGATGTGGGCCAAGGTCGGCACCGAAGTCATGCCTGACCTCGTGTGTGACCACAACCCTGAGCACACCGTCGAACCCGGCACTTGGGAACGGCAAGGGTGGCGCCGGCGCCTACGTCAGCCACTGCACCCGAGCGGCATGGCGAGACTCGCCCAACGACTCGCCCGGTGACGGTGATACTTGACAACAAGCCAACCGATAGTGCCTACTTGACACCAGAGTGTTTCGATGAGACCTCCAACCCTGAAGCCCCGAGAGCCACACGGCCCGGGGCTTTCCCTTTGCCCTCCTCGTGCCGCCCAGGACCCACGACCACAACCCCTGCGGATCATGCGTGGCGAGACCGACGACACGAGGAGTCAAGAGTGCCCGACCCGTGGACGTGCGCCCGGTGTGGTGCCGTCTACGTGGTGCCGAGTCTGGCCCGGCTGTGTGAGGACAGACATGGCACTGCGCCCTTGCCTTGACTGCCGTAAGCCCTCGACGTCGAGCCGCTGTCCAGACTGTGCCCGCGCCAAGGACCAAGCCCGAGGCACCGCAGCCCAGCGAGGGTATGCCGGACGAGGACACCAGTCCTTCCGTGTCGCAGTGCTCGCACGCGATCCGATCTGCAAGGTCTGTCGTCGCGCACCGAGCACCGTCGCAGACCACTATCCGACCAGCCGACGCGACCTCGTGGACCAAGGACTCAACCCGAACGATCCACAGCACGGTCGCGGGCTGTGCCATCGCTGCCACTCGCAGGAGACGGCGCGAAACCAACCAGGCGGCTGGCGCATCTCACCAGCCGACTAGACCGAAGCGACCGAGACGGGGGATGCCCCCTCGACGCGCTCACGACGGGACCGCCGGGGAGCGCTCCGCCATGTGCGGAGGGTCAAAGCATTTCGGCACATAGCACCAGTCGCATGGCGCAATGTCATGCGTTCACCTGAGCGGCGCAATGCCGGTCTGGAGTTGATCGATATGGCTCGTGGAGGACACGCGAGGTCTGGCCCACCCCCGGACCCAAACTCTGAACGTTCGGATCTGCGCGGCATCAAGTTCACAGCGTTGCCGTCCGAGGGCTACTCGGGTCCGGTGCCTGACTTTCCCCTGCCGCGCAGGCTGGCGTACTTCGTCACCGAGAAGGTGCGGACGCTCGACGAGGACACCACGGAGATGGTCGCTGACCGCGAGGCCGAGTTGTGGGCGTGGGCGTGGTCTCAGCCTCAGGCGTGGGCGTGGTCGCAGGCGTCTGAGTCGTGGCGTGTGCCGACGATCGCCATGTGGGTTCGGACCTACGTGCTGTGTGAGTCGAGCGAGGCGACGGCGGCCGACAAAGGCAGCCTCCACCGTTTCCAGGACCAGATCGGGCTGTCTCCGGCTGGCCTGAAGGAGAACGGTTGGGCGATCGCCAAGGACGAGGTTGGCGCGAAGCGTGCCGAGTCGAAGCCTGCCCCGTCGAAGGCGGCACCAAAGCGCCGGATGCGGGTCGTGTCCGGTGGCTCTGCCTGAGTATGTCGTCGACTTCCCGACCCTCGGTGACTTGTGGTCGTCGTGGATCGAGCAGCACTGCCATGTGCCTGACCGGCATGAGCGGGGCGCGCCTTTCCGCGAGTACGACTATCAGTTCTGGTGCACTGCGAACATCGGGCGCATCCGTGAGGGCGTCACGTTTGACCCTGCGAGTCCGCCTCTGAATCAGGCGTTCACCTACCGTCGCTGGCAGGTGATCGCGCCGCAGAAGGCTGGCAAGGGTCCGTGGACCGCGGCTCGGGCGATCCTCGCGGCGGTCGGACCGGTGGAGTTCGCCGGCTGGGCTGTCGAGGGCGACGCCTACCGGTGCGAGGACTTCGGCTGCGGTTGCGGCTGGACATACGCCTACCTGGCTGGCGAGCCGATGGGGATGCGTCATCCGTCGCCTCTGATCCAGATCGCGGCGACGAGTGACGATCAGGTGATGAACATCTGGCGTCCGCTGATGTCGATGATCGCGTTGGGTCCGTTCGATGACCTGCTGTTGCCGCGGGGCGAGTTCGTGCGGATCGTGGGCACGTCGGGCGACCGGAACATGGACCGGATTGACCGCGTGACGGCGAGTGCACAGTCCCGGCTCGGTGCCCCGATTTCGGAGGCGCTGCTCGATGAGACCGGGTTGTTCCTGAAGTCGAACAAGCTCATCGAGGTCGGGGAGACCATGCGGCGGGGCGCGGCTGGCATGGGTGGCCGTTCGGGTGAGACGACGAACATGTTCGACCCGTCGCAAGGCTCGTATGCGCAGCGCACGCATGAGGCTTCCGCGAAGGACATCTTCAAGTTCTGGCGCGATCCTCGACTGCTGACGCACCGGGACGGGTCGGCAATGAACTTCAAGGACAAGCGGGACCGTCGCCGGGTCCTCGCGCACGTCTACGGCGGAATCACGCACATCTCCCTCGGGTCGATCGAGGCTGAGTGCAACGACCTGATGACGGTGGATCCGGCGCAGGCGGCGCGGTTCTTCGGGAACCTGCCAGAGCGTGGCCAAGGCGCGTGGATGCCGGACGGGTTGTGGGAGGGCGCATATGGCGCGCCCCTGGCTTCCTGAGCCGCCACCGGGCACGCAAGTCGCGCTCGGGTTCGACGGTTCGGACGTGGACGACTGGACGGCGTTGCGGGCTGAGACTCGTGACGGATTTCAGTTCACGCCGCGGTTCGGGCCGGCCAAGATGCCGACGATCTGGAAGCCGTCGCTGTCGGGCGGTCGGGTTCCTCGCGCCGAAGTGACGTTGGCGGTGCGGGAAGTGTTCGCCCGGTTCGACGTGGCGCTCATGTACGCGGACCCTCCCCGGTGGGAGACCGACGTCGACCAGTGGGCGATCGAGCATGGGGAGAAGGTCGTCCTCGAGTGGGCGACCTACCGGCCCAAGCAGATGCATGAAGCCCTCGAGCGGTTCCTGACCGACCTGCAGGCCGGACGTATCCGGCACGACGGGTGCCCCGACACCGACCAGGCCATGGCGAACGCTCGCAAGGTCGCCCGAACCTCTGACCGCTACATCCTGTCCAAGCCTTCGCAGGTGCAGAAGATCGACCCCGCGATGGCGTCCGTGCTCGCCCATGAGGCCGCTGCCGAAGCGCGTGCGGACGGCTGGGCTGACGCACCGTCTTACGTCTACGTGTCCTGACCGGAAGGAGGCCGCTCGTGGCATTGACCGCCCAAGAGGCCGCGCAGAAGGTCGGGGAACTGCTCAAGGAGCTCGGTCGTCGTCGGCCGGACGTGGACAAGCGGGATCGCTACTTCGAGGGTGAGCAGCCGCTCGCCTACGCCTCGGACGAGTTCAAGAAGTTTCACGGGTCACGGTTCGCGGGATGGTCGGACAACTGGTGCAGTGTGGTCGGTTCGGCTGCTGCGGAGTTGACCGAGTTTGCGGCGATCCGTCTCGGGGATGACGTGACCGCCCTTGACGCTGAGGAGCGGTCGCTTCTGCTGGACTGGCAGCGCCTCGACGGCCCGGCCTTGCAGGCTCAAGGGCTCCTGTCGAGTGCGGTGACGTCTCGTTCGTTCGCGCTCGTGTGGGGCGACCGGGACGGCGAGCCGCTGTTGACGTGGGAGCACGCCTCCCAGGCGATCGTGGACTACGACCCGGAGACGCGGCGCGCTGTGGCTGGGTTGAAGGCGTGGCGAGACGACAAGCGCGAGCACGCGACGCTCTACACCGACGACGAGGTGTGGAAGTTCGAGCGCGACCTGAGTGTGTCCACGGACAGCGGCCTGATCCTGCCGTATTCGCTGCCCGGTGGGTGGCGGTTGCGGGAGACCAGCGAGCCGAACCCGATGCGCAACCCGCTCGGGGTGATGCCGCTCGTCGAGTTCGGGAACCGCCCGGTGTTGGGCAAGGGCCCCGTGAGCGACATCGCGGGGACGATGGCCATGCAGGACGCGATCAACCTCATGTGGGCGTACCTGTTCGGCGCGGCTGACTATGCGTCGATGCCGGCGCGGGTCGTGATGGGTCAGGAGCCGCCGAAGGTTCCGATCCTCAACGAGCAGGGCCAGAAGGTCGGCGAGCAGACCGTTGACCTCGAGCAGTTGAAGAAGGGCCGGCTGCTGTGGCTGACAGGTCAGGGCACCACGATCGGGCAGTGGGACTCGGCCAAGTTGGACGTGTTCACTGAGGTCATCAAGGTGATGGTGAAGCACACGGCGTCGCAGACGAAGACGCCCGTCAACTACATCACTGGCGAGATGAACAACGTCAACGGCGAGGCGCTGACAGCGTTGCGGCTGCCGTTGGTGATGAAGGTCCGTGACGGTCACAAGCATCTGCGTTCGCCGCAGCGTGAAGTGTTCCGACGCATCGCGCTGGTACGCGGCGATGCCGCCGTGGCTGAGGCGTGCCGGACCGCTGACATTGGCTGGACTAACCCGGAGACCTCGAGCGACTCCCAGACCTCTGACGCGGCGTTGAAGGACAAGCAGATCGGGTGGTCCGCTGCGGGCATCCTCGAGCGCCGCTACGGGATGAACCAGACCGAGATAGATCGTGAGTTGGCGCGCCGGATCGACGAGGCCAACGACCCGCTCCTGGCTGACTTGCTGCGTCCTCCGGTGGCTGCCGGTGTTGGCGTCGGCTGAGGCGCATTACGTCCGTCAGCAGCGGATCACGGCTGCCGCGCTCACGGCGGCTCGTCGGGCACGGTTTGGGTCGCTGGATCGGCTGGTCGCGGTCGTGGCTGCGGGGCAGGTGTTGGCGGCGCGGGATTCTGCCGCGTCAGTGCCTCTGATGCTGGCGGAGCAGGGCATCGAGACAGACGTTGCCGGGGTGGTGTCGGCTCGGGCTCTGGCTGGGTCGGCCTCGGATGGTCGCGGCCTGCGTGGGCTGTTGGACTTCACACGGGATCCGCGAGTGACGGACTATCTGTTCGGGTTGATCGTCTCGACCCAGTTGCAGGACGCGGCCCGTGGGGCAGCGTCGGTGGCGATCGCTGCCCGTCCGAAGGTGACCGGCTACGTGCGGATGCTCAACCCGCCGTCATGCTCACGCTGTGCGGTCCTCGCGGGTCGCCGGTATCGGTGGAACGCGGGCTTCGAGCGGCACCCGAAGTGTGACTGCCGGCATGTCCCGGCGAGCGAGGACACCGCTGGCGACCTGACGACGAACCCGCACGCCTACTTCGAGTCGCTGTCGAAGGCTGAGCAGGACAGCGCGTTCACGAAGGCTGGGGCGCAGGCGATCCGCGACGGTGCCGATGCGGGGCAAGTCGTCAATGCTCGCCGCGGGATGGAGACCGCCCAGAGGGGCCGGCTCACCCGAACGAAGGCATTCGGGCAGGACCTGTACGTGACCAGCGAGGGCATGACCAAGCGTGGGACTGCCTATGCGGCTCGTGGCGGCAAGAAGGTCCGCCTGATGCCCGAGTCGATCTATGAACTCGCCGAGGACCGGGCGGACGCGATCCGCCTGTTGAAGGCGCACGGCTACATCACGTAGCCCACATGAGCCACCCTGCCGCGCAAAGCGGACGGGCCAACCCGCAAGGGGAACCTGATGAGCACGACACCGACCGCTCCCGCCGCTCAGTCGACTGGCGACGGCAGCACGCCCACCCCGCAGGCACCCGCCGCACAGGCCACTCCTGCGGAACCCACGTCCACGTCCCCTGCTGCCGACGAGGCTGCGCTCGGGGATGCGGGCAAGAAGGCGCTCGACGCCATGAAGGACAAGTGGCACGCATCACGCGACGAGGCGGCGAAGTTCAAGGCCGACCTCGAGGAGTTGCGGGCCAAGGTCGACGGCAAGGAGAAGGAACTCGCGTCGGAGCGGGAGCGTGCAGCCGTGGAGGCTGCGGCGCTGTCCAAGGCGAACGAGCGGATCCTTGCCGCCGAGATTCGAGCAGCCGCAGCGGGGAAGTTGAACGACCCGGCTGATGCGCTGCGCTACCTGGACACCGCGAAGTTCGAGGTGTCCGACGACGGGTCTGTGGACTCTGCCGCCATCGCGGCGGCGATCACGGACCTCACCAGTTCCAAGCCCTACCTGGCCGTGCAAGACGGGACGAGGTTCCAGGGCGGCGCTGACGGTGGACCTCGCAACGGGGTCACGCCACTGACGGCCTCCGAGCAGATCAGCGCAGCCGAGGCGGCTGGCGACTGGACAACGGCTCGGCAGCTGAAGGCGGCGAGTCTGGCCAACCTCAAAGACAACCAGTCAGCCAACGGCTGACTCTTCCCTGAAGGAGAAACACCATGGCATCTGTTGCCGGGCAGGGCACCACGTACAACCTGCCGAACTACACGGGCGAACTGTTCCAGATCAGCCCGTCCGACACCCCGTTCCTCGCCGCGATTGGTGGCCTCAACGGGGCCGCGACGACGTCCTCGACCGAGTTCGAGTGGCAGACCGCGGACATTCGTGCGACCAGCGCGGGGAACACTCAGGTGGAGGGTGCCGACGCGCCCACCGCCAACGAGCAGTCCCGTGCCAATGTCACGAACGTCGTCGAGATCCACCAGTCTCAGGTCAACGTGTCGTACAGCAAGCAGGCTGCCCGTGGCCTGAAGGCGGGCTCGAACAACGACCTGACGGACCCGGTCACCGACGAACTCGGCTACCAGATCGACCAGGAACTCATGGCGATGGCGGTCGACGTCGAGAAGTCGTTCGTGTCGGGCGTCTACGCGAAGCCTGCGAACAACTCCACTGCCCGGAAGACCCGCGGCATCCTGTCGGCCATCTCGACCAACGTGTCCGCGAACGGCGGCACGGGCCGGGCTCTGTCGAAGACGATCGTCGACACCTTCCTTGCGACGATGTTCACCAACGGGTCTCCGCTGCGGCAGGCGACGACCGTGTTCATGGTCGGCTCGGGGCAGAAGATTGCCCTGTCCAACCTGTACTCGACCGCCGTGCTCAACGCCCCGACTCAGACCCGCAATCTCGGTGGCGTGGCGATCGACACGATCATCACAGACTTCGGCACCTTCGGCGTGATGCTCAACCGGTGGATGCCCGCCGGGCAGATTGCCGTCGTTGACCTCGGCGTCTGTCAGCCGGTGTTCCTCGAGGTCCCCGGCAAGGGTCGCCTGTTCGTCGAGCCGCTGGCGAAGACGGGCGCGTCGGACAAGTACCAGCTCTACGGCGAGGTTGGCCTGAAGTACGGGCCGGAGATCTACCACGGTCTCATCAAGGACCTGACCTGATGGCTGAGTTCAAGTCCCCTCACGCTTTCCTGATCCTGCAGGACGAGGACGGCGTGTGGGGGCAGTTCGTGGACGGCTCGCTGGTCACGGACGACCCGGCCATAATCAAGCGCCTGGAGTCGGCTGAGGGCGTGGAGCGGGTCGACGCTCCCGCCCGCAAGCAGGCGGCGAAGAAGTGACGAGGGGAGGTCGGTCATGGCTCTGACTCCGTTGGCTGGTATGTCCGACCTCCTCGCGCACGCTCCTGCAGGGTTCTCCCCCGACATGTCGAAGGCGTTTGCCAAGTTGGATGCCGCGTCCGACGCGGTGCGGGATGCTGCCGGGTCGCCGATCACGCAGGCCGAGTCGACGGTGAGGATCGTTGCTGCGGGCTGCGGGTCGTGGCTGGACCTGCCGGGTAAGCCGGTCGTGTCGGTGTCGTCGGTGACGATCGAAGGCGAGCCGGTCACCGGGTGGCGGCTGCTCGGGTCGCGCCTGTATCGGGCGGGTGAGTGGGCGCATGGTGGCCCGGTCGAGGTTCAGGTCACGATGGTGCACGGCTTCGCGGAAGCGCCCGCTGACGTTGTTGCGCTCGTGTGCGACTTCGCCATTGCGGCGCTGTTGAACGAGTCGGGTGCTCGGGCTGGTGTCACTTCGCAGGGCTACTCGATCGACGACTACCGGGAGAATCTGGCATTCGACCAGGGCCCGCACGGGACGTCCTCGGTGATCGAGATTCCTGCCGGGACGCGGGCGATGCTGCGACAACGCTTCGGTGCTGCCGCGTTCGTCACGGGCGCGTCATGACTTTGCTGGCGCGTGGCCGCAGTCGCGCTGAGTCGCGCATGGCCACGCCCTGCGCGGCCAAGGTCGCTACGGGCGTCTCGTCGGATGATGACGGCAACGACGTTGTCACCTACTCGGCCCCCGTCTATGACGGCCCTTGTCGGATCCGCAATCGTGGCAACGCGACTGGCCGCGAGGTTGAGTCGGGGTCGCAGGCCGTGGCGATCACCGTCGTTGAGTGGCACATCCCGATCGGATCGCCCGTCGTCCCGGTCGGGGCGGTCGTCTTCATCGACAACATCGCCCGCTACCGGATCACTCAGCCGGCTGACGGGGACGACATGACTGCGCGCCGCTACCCGGTGGAGCGCGTCGAGTGAGCACGGTTGAGTTTGACCTGACGGCGCTCGTCGCTTTCGGTCGGGACTTGTCGAAGGCGGGCGACGGCCTGCTCGGCAAGGTGCGCCCGGTTGTGTCCAAGGGTGCGCTGAGCGTCAAGAACGCGATGCGGGATGACATGTCCAAGTCGGCCCACTTCGGCCAGGTGGCGCGCTCGATCACCTATGACACCCGCTCAGGTGCGTCATGGGCTGAGGCTGAGGCTGGCCCGGTCACTGAAGGGCGCACGGTGGGCGACCTCGCACACCTCGCCTACTTCGGTGGCGCGCACGGTGGCGGCGGGACTGTGAGGGATCCGCAGGATGCCCTCGACGACGAAGCGCCCAAGTTCTTCAAGGCGATCGAGGATGTCATCGGGGGCCTGCCGTGAGGGCTCACGCTGCCGCGCTCGAGGCGGCACTAGATGGCCTTGTCGCTGGCGGCGCTCACGTCGGTGAGGCTCACAATGCTGCGCTCCCTTACGTCGTCATCGGCCTGCCCGGCTGGGGCTCGCCTGACGAACTGCCGCTGTGCGGGCACGACTTCACGCTGGATGCCCGGCTCACGGTGAAGGCCGTCGCGGGCACCACCGAGGGTTGCTATGCCGTCCTTGCGAAGGTGCGGGCGCGACTGTCACCGGACATGCGATGGACGCCGCTGGCAGTCGAACACCGCGCCGCTGAAACCAAGTTCGTCCGGGCGGAGTTCGTCGCGCCCGACACGTCCTCGACGATCACGAGCACCGACCGTCATCCCGTGCAGGGCGTGGATACGTACCGCCTGCACTCCCAACCTGCCTGACCCGCCAGTCCCCTTCTAGGCCCTCGCAATCGCGGGGGCCTTTGCCATGCCCGAGGAGGCACCCATGCACAACCTCGACGACTTCATCGAGGTCGCTGTCAAGGCGACCGGTGAGAAGCAGCAGATCCCTGTCCATTGGCTCGACAACCCCGTCTTCGCCGAGCAGTTCCGCGAACTCCCTTCTGCCACAGCGGCGAAGGGGAAGGCCAAGTCGACCGGCGAGGCCACCACTCCCAACAACGCGCCCAAGTCGGGCGAGGAGGACTGACCCATGCCCGCAGATCGCTTGCTCTCGGATGAGCGAATCACTCTCACGATCCTGACCGCGAAGCCCGCGGATCCCCTCAACCCGAAGATCGCGGAGTTGAACGCGGTCGGCGCGATCAACGCCTCGTGCCTCGTGTACGCCGACGACTTCACTTGGACCGCAACGGATTCGGAGCGGGTCGGGGAGCGCGCCCTGTGCGAGACCTCCACCTCGGAGTCCCCTGGCGTGGGTGCCTATGACCTGTCGTTCACGGCGTGGCGCTACTTCGACACTGCCACGCTCGCGGTGGACGTGACTGCGGACAAGCTCTTTCAGGCGGTCAAGGTCAAGGGAACCCGCATCTACCCGTACGTGCGACGCGGCGGCAAGAAGTACGACGCCATCTGGGCGGTCGGTGACGAGTTCCAGTTGGGCGGAGAGGTTCTCACGGACACCCCGCAGTCGCCGGACAACGGCGGCTTCATCAAGTACAAGATTCCGCTGCTGGCTCAGCGGATGAAGGACTTCGGGACCATCTCGGCTTGATCCCTCGACGCCTGCCGCGCCTGCTCGACGGGTGCGGGCGCGGCAGGTCTCAACCCGTCACCCGTCGAAAACCCTGTCAGGAGAATGCAAGTGACGACTGAGCGCAGCCTTGGCGACCCCGCGGAGCACGTGGGATCGGAGCGGGACGTGTCGTTGGATGAGTGGGTTGATGGTGTGCGTGGCTTCCGCGTGCCCGTTGACCTCGTGACGGTGCATGACCCGGACGGGTCGGGCTCGGCTCGACTGGACGAGATCGCCTCGGTCATCGACGGCTTGCCGGATGGGCCGAAGGTGGATGCGCTAATCGAAGAGGCCGAGGGGATCCAAGCCCGCGTGCTGTGCCGGCGTCGGTTCGTCCTCGAGCAGCGCTCGGCTGAGCGGATCGAGGCGACGCGCCAGAATGCGATGGAGTCAGTCGGGGTCGAGCAGGGTGGCGACTGGTCTCCCTCGCAAGTCCTTGACGTGACTCTGATGCTGATCCTCGATCAGGTCGTCGAGCCCGAGGGTGTGACCTTGGAGCAACTACGGCGCGTCCATGCGGCAGCCCCAGACCAGGTGGACTTGCTCGCTGACGGGCTGAAGCGTGCAAACGCTGGCGCTGCCGGCAGTCGGTCGGTGGTGCGGGATTTCTCTGCGAGGCGGCGCAGCGTCCCGAGAACGGCGGCATCCTGACCGCTCTACGGTTCGCCAACCGGCGAAACCTGCCGCCCTCGCGGGTCCTTGGCCTGCCTTGGCCGGAGTGGGGCGAGACGGACATTCTGCTCGGGCTCGCGGCTGAGGACGTGGACGCGGCGACGTGCTCGTGTGGGTGCGGCTATCCGAAGGCGATCGCACATGATCCGGCCACGAAGGGGCGGGTCGTGGTCGAGACGGAGACGTGTCAGGTCCGCTCGGCTGTCGAGGCGTACCGCAAGAAGATGGCGCTGGACTCGGATCAGATCGTCACGACTCGGCTACTGGCCGAGGGCGAGAGTCTCGAGGACCTTGACCGCAGCACGTATGAGGCTTTGCAGGCTCGGCTCCCACACCTGAGACTGGCTACGCCCGCGCAGCCCGAGTCGTAATCGCACCAGCAACGCCCGTGAATGCAGCGAAGGCCCCAATGAAGGCCACGAGGCCAACCTTTGCGATGGCTGCGAATCCGACGAGCACGGCCCCGATGAGCAGCACGAGGAGCCAGTGTGTGCGTGCGAGTCGGCCCCGGAGGACGTACCCGACGACCAGCCCGAGCAGTGGGGCGAGGACTACCAAGTGCCACGGCTTCATGTGGCCCATTGAACCGCACCGGAGGGAGTCGCAGTGACTGAACGCAGCATCGTCGCCAAACTCCGCGCCGAAGTCAGCCAGTACCTGTCAGGCATGAAGTCGGCGGCGGACGCCACCGCGAAGGTGGGCGACTCCGCTGAGCGGTCACAGTCGAAGGCCTCTGGTGCGTTCGGGAAACTCTCCCAACTGGCCAAGAAGAACAGCGCCGACATGGACCGTGTCGGCAACGCCGCGATGGTGGCCGGCGGCGCGATCGTTGCTGGCCTCGGGGTCGGCATCAAGGCTTTCGCTGACTTCGATCAGGCCATGTCCGCCGCGTCGGCTGCGCTCCCGCAGGCTGGGGCGCAGATGGAGTCGCTGCGGCAGTTGGCGATCACCCTCGGCAAGGACACGCAGTTCTCGGCCACTGAGGCCGCGCAGGGCGTGACCGAACTGGCCAAGGCTGGTGTCGAGGCCGGGGACATCATGGGCGGCGGGCTCAAGGGTGCGCTGGACCTCGCGGCGGCTGGGCAACTCGATGTTGCGGAGGCTGCGGAGACGGCTGCTACGGCCATGACGATGTTCAAGCTCTCGGGCAAGGATGTGCCGCACATTGCGGACCTGCTGGCGGCTGGTGCGGGTAAGGCTCAGGGCTCGGTGCGGGACATGGGCATGGCCTTGAAGCAGGCAGGCCTCGTCGCCGCTCAGACGGGGCTCACGATCGAGGAGACCACGGGCGGGCTCGCGGCGTTCGCGTCGGCTGGGCTGGTCGGGTCGGACGCGGGTACGTCGTTCAAGTCGATGTTGCAGCGCCTCAACCCGCAGTCCAAGGAAGCCCAGAAGACGATGAAGGACCTGGGCATCAGTGCGTACGACGCTCAGGGCAACTTCATCGGCCTCTCTGCTTTCGCGGGCAATCTGCGGTCCTCGATGAAGGATCTGACGACCGAGCAGCGCAACGCCACCATGGCGACGATCTTCGGGTCCGACGCGGTGCGGGCGGCGGCGGTCCTGTATGAGCAGGGCGCGGATGGTGTGCAGTCGTGGATCGACAAGGTCAACGATGCAGGGTTCGCGGCGGATCAGGCACGCAAACTCACGGACAACTGGAAGGGCGACCTCGAGCGCCTCGGTGGCGCGTTCGAGTCGGTGTTTGTGCAGAACGGCTCGGCTGCCAACGATGCGCTCCGGTCGCTGACACAGACCGCTGAGGGTGCGGTCGAGGCCTTCGGGTCTCTGCCGTCGTGGGTGCAGCAGGGCGCGCTCGGCCTCACGGGCCTCACGGGCGTAGCGCTGCTCGCGGGCGGCGCATTCCTCAAGGTGGTCACGTCGGGTCGGGAACTTCTCGACTCCCTCGATGCGATCCACATGCGCGGCGGGAAGGCTGAGGCCGGGCTGAATGCTGCCGGTCGGGGCGCTGCGGCCCTGGCCAAGGGCATCGCCGCGGTGGGGATTGCCATGCAGGCGACGCGCTTCATGGACGGTCCGAGCGAGATGGGCACGCAGCAACTGACCCGCGACCTGCTCTCGTCCGCGAACGCTGTCGACGCGCTCAACAAGTCCGTCAAGGGAGCATCGTCCGATTCGTGGGTCGTGTCCTCGCGGGTCAAGGAGTTCGGTGACGTTCTCAAGTACTCGTTCGACCCCAGCATCCTCGACCACGTCGACGGGATGTTTGGGTCGATCCAGTCCTTCTTCACCGGGCAGGACTTCTCTGACATTGGCGTGGCCGGCGATCGGCTCAAGGAGCTCGACACCACGCTGGCGTCGATGGCTGCGAGCGGGTCGGCGGACAAGGCCGCTGAGGCGTTCCGTCAGATCGCTGCTGCGGCCAAGGCTCAAGGCATCGACGTCGAGGAACTGAAGAAGAAGTTCCCCCAGTACGCCGAAGCGCTGGCCGCTGCCGAGGTGCAGTCGACGTCCACGAAGGGCAAGATCGACGAGATTGGTGCAGCGGCGCAAGGTGCGCAGGTCGACATCAACGAACTTTCGAAGGCGATCAAGGGATTCGGCTCCGCGGCACTCTCGGCCGAGGCTGCCGAGTCGGCATTCCAGGACGCGATCGACAAGGCTGCGGCGTCGATCACGAGCCACGGGGCGACTCTCGACCTTGACACCGAGGCGGGGCGGGCGAACTCGGCGGCGCTGCGTGACCTCGCGTCGGACACGCTCGCCAACTCGGCGGCCACGCTTGAACTCGGCGGGTCCGTGGATGAGGCAACAGCCAAGGTGCAGGTGGGTCGTGACGCATTCATCGCCGCCGCTACCCAGATGGGCTTGACCGAGGACGCAGCTAACGCCCTCGCGGACCAGTACGGCCTCATCCCGGCGAACGTCGCCACGAACGTGACCGTCACGGGCGTGGACGACGCCAACGGCAAGGTCTCCCGACTGGTCTCCCTCATCGACCAGGTGCGGGCGATGAACGGGACGATGGCCACGGTCGGTGTGCGCTACGTCGTTGAGGGCAGGCTCCCCAATGGCGGCGTCAGTTACGGCGGCGGCTCGACAGCAGCCGACGGCGGGGTGTTCTCGCTGGCGCAGGGGCGTCTCGTCAAGGCGTATGCCTCGGGCGGGATCGCGTCGATCGGTGCTCAGCAGCCACAGATCCGTCCCGCTGGTGGTGCGGGGATCTTGTGGGCTGAGGACGGAGCGGGCCCGTGGGAGGGCTTCGTGTCGGGTCATCCGGCCAAGCGTGGTCGCTCGCGCTCCATCAGTGAGGACATCGTGGGTCGTCTCGGTGGCACCGTCTTGTGGGGTCAGCCTCGCGCCTTCGCTGACGGTGCGCTGATGGCGCGGCCCTCGTCGCGCAGCGTCGCATCGTCCGCGCCCGCTCTCGACCCCCGCGCCCTGGCCTCCGCTGTCTCCGCTGCCCTCGACGGAAGTCGCCTCGAGCTCACCGGCGTCGACCGGATCACGGGTCACATGTCTGCGCGTCTCGTCGGCGCTATCGGAAGGGTGTGAGCCGCGGTGGCTGTCGGTGTGCGGGGCTTCATTCAGGGCCAGATCGCTTCGGCGGGCACGGTCCTGTCGTGGCCTGCG
>Ga0116186_1003130_pt1 | contig 14324 bp, 10 predicted proteins | sample AD_JPNNA4_MetaG_FD_89806 | JGI IMG/M metagenome (GOLD analysis project Ga0116186, IMG submission 89806) | Active sludge microbial communities of municipal wastewater-treating anaerobic digesters from Japan - AD_JPNNA4_MetaG | ecosystem: Engineered > Bioreactor > Anaerobic > Digestate | place...
GCGGAAGCTAAAGCCTTTTGTATTGCAGAATCAAAAATTCAAAATAAATCACTTTTCGGGGTAACTGACGGAAAAGCAGTAGGGACACATATCGAGCATAAATTTCAAGAGCAACTAAACTCAAAATACAAAACTACAATTGGTTCGTCTGCAAATGGAATTGATTTACCATCTGTTGATATACTTACAGATATTAAAGTTACATCAATAAAGCAACCACAATCATCTTGTCCGTTTAAAGATGCTAAACAAAAGATTTTTGGACTTGGGTACAACTTGCTTGTTTTTGTTTACGACAAAATAGATGACCCCAAAACCAAAACCGCTAAACTTGATTTTGTTAGTTGTTCTTTTATTTCAAAAGAACGAACAGCCGATTATACAACAACTTATCGTTTACGTGAAATGGTTAAAGATAATGCGAATATAGAAGATATTGTTGCATACTTAAACGATAAAAATATTCCAGCCGATGAAATTACTCTCAATCAATTAGCAAAGCAAATTCTAGAAACACCGCCAGTTCAAGGATATTTGACTATTTCAAACGCTTTACAATGGCGACTTCAATACCAAAGAGTTGTTACGCTCGACACGTCAGTACAAGGAATTAGTAAAATAATTGATAAGGTACCCAAGCAATGAGAATATTTGAAGCAAATATTTCATTGCAAGTTTTCAAGTTTTTAAAAGACTTTATAAACAATACTTTGTCTTTTGAAAATGCCAATCAAAAAATGTTTGATGCCTTCGGCATCAAAACTTTTTTTGAAAATAAAGATGATTTTCAAAAACTGAAAGAATCTGTTTCTATTGTTACCATAAGTTCAGTTGAAAAACCTGACCGTGCAGAATATGGAGATTTCCAAACTAATAAAGATTTAGCAAATAAGGTAGCAAAGCATCTAGCAAAAAGAAATATATCACCTGAAATTGTTATTGAACCGACATGCGGAAAAGGTAATTTTATAATTGCTTCTTTATCTAATTTTAAGTCGGTTAAAAAGGTATTTGGAATCGAAATCTATAAACCTTACGTTTGGGAAACTAAATTTAGTATTCTCGATTTTTTCCTTTCAAATCCCAACAATAACAAACCTGTAATAACAATTACACATTGCAGTATTTTCGATTTCGATTTTAAAATTATTTCTAAACAGTTTCCAACTGAGAAATTATTAATCATTGGAAATCCGCCTTGGGTAACAAACTCAAAATTAGGTAGCCTTAATTCTTCAAATCTTCCCAAAAAATCAAATTTCAAGAATCAAAACGGCTTAGATGCAATGACAGGCAAAGGTAATTTTGATATTGCCGAATATATTACTTTAATGCTTTTAAATGCTTTTCAAACTCATAACGGATATTTGGCACTATTGGTAAAAAACTCGGTTGTAAAAAACATCGTTTTCGACCAAAAAGACAAAAAGTATAGAATTGGTGAAATAGAAAAATATTGTATTGATAGTAAAAAGGAGTTTAATGCTTCAGCTGAAGCGTCTTTGCTTTATTGTCAACTCAATTCAACCCCAAGTTTTGAATGCAATGAATTTGATTTTTATAGTTTAGAGAAAAGATTGAGTTTTGGTTGGCTTAATACTAAGTTTGTCTCTAATCTTGCTGATTATAATGAAACAAAAGAGATTGATGGAGTTTGTCCTTTTGAGTGGAGACAAGGGATAAAACACGATTGTTCAGCTATTATGGAATTAGAAAGAGTAAACGGACATTTTATAAATAATCAATCTGATGAAATTATACTCGAAGAAGATTTGGTTTATGGCTTTTTAAAAAGTTCTGATTTAAAAAATACTGTAATAAAAAGTACAAGAAAATATACTATTGTTACACAAACAAAGGTTGGACAAGAAACCTCATATATTCAGCATTTATATCCCAAAACATATTCTTATTTAAAAAAGAATATTTCCAAATTTCAAGCAAGAAAATCAGGCATTTATAAAGGGAAGCCTTTGTTTTCAATATTTGGAATCGGAGATTATTCATTTAAGCCATTCAAGGTTGCAATTTCAGGTTTGTATAAAACATATCATTTCACATTAGTTTTGCCTCAAAACGACAAACCTGTAATGTTAGACGATACTTGTTATTTTATTGGTTTCGACAAAATTGAATATGCAGCTTATGCTATTATTCTTCTAAATTCTAAAACGACTGAAGCATTTTTAAAATCAATTACTTTCTCCGATGCTAAAAGAGTTTTTACCAAAGACATTTTAATGCGTATAGATATGTTAAATCTTGCCAATTTAATTCCCCGAACTGAAATTGAAGAGCAAATAATTTTCTTAAACGAAAAGTATAATTTGGATATTAACCTATCTCAATGGGACAATTTCATTAGCGAAATGAGACCAAAGAAAGAAAAACAATTGACAATATTCGATAGTGTCCCCAAAAGTGTTTAAAGCAATATTATTCTTCTTTTTGAGCCGGGCAATTGCGTAATTGTTTGAGCAATTCACGCTTAAACATACGGTCCGAAGTATAAAGAATCATTACTTTTTGTATAGGAAGCACTTTTTTAAATTTCAGGTGATAATCGGCTAATAGCTTTGCTTCCGCTTGCTGAACATCAATATATTTATCGGCTAAATCAGACTTTTCTTTGTCGGTCAGATTTTCTGCTTTCATCATTTTTTGGGCTATTGTTTTTTCGGCATCAAACAATTCGTCTTTCTTTTTTTCAAACTCATTATATATGGGCCAAAATGTTTGTGCTTCTTGTACCGACAAATCAAGCTTATTTGTCAGATACGCTATTTTCTGTGCTTTTATTTGCTCCTGATGCCTGCACGAATTAGGTTGTGCCATCATAGAACCTGTTAAAATTAAGAACAATAGTAAATATAATGTTTTCATAACTTATTGATTAAAATAATCGGATACAACCGATTCGTGAATATTTTCGTTAATTAAATAATCTTCAACTTGCTCTGGATTCATGGGTTGTTCTTCGGCAATCATCGTTTCCATTAAATCTTTTTCATTTACATATTGCAAAACGGCCTCTTCGTATGTCGTATTTTCAGCCATTTTTCTTGAGTCTTGATGTCGCGATATGAGTGTAAAAAAAGTATAAGAAATCAAAAAGAAACCGATAAAAGCTGCAGCAATGCTAAATTGTCTTTTAAATATTAAACGCGGGGTTGTTGGTTCATGCTGTTCAGGTAGGTTGTTTATTTGCATCATTACCTTATCGGGAAAGTTCTCAAAATAACCATCGGGGACGGTAAAAGGACTTTTTTTATGTAACGATTCGAATTTCATATCTATTTGACTATTCATTTGAACTAAGGTTTAACGACTGCTTTAAAAGTTTTTCAATTTTTTGCACCGCATGATGGTATGACGCCTTAAGTGCTCCTTCTGAAGTTTCTAAAATTTCGGACATGTCTTTATACGAAATTTCATCGTAATATCGCATATTAAAAACAATGCGTTGTTTTTCGGGCAATGTTAAGATGGCTTTTTGAAGCACCAACTCGGCTTCGTCGCCGTTAAAGTAGGGGTCCGATTCTAATCGTGCATCCCATTCTGCACTAAGACTATCAATATTGAAAAAAGTTCTTCTATTTTTATTTCTTAAAAACGTAAGCGATTCGTTGGTAGCAACTCTATATAACCATGTATAAAGCTTCGACTGCTGCTTAAATTCGCCTATCGATTTCCAAACTTTTATAAACGTATTCTGCAAAATATCATCGGTGTCGTCGTGATCGATAACAATTTTGCGAATATGCCAATACAAAGGTTGCTGGTATTTTTCTATTAATTCTCTAAAAGCGAGGTGCGAGTTTTCAGCTCTTTTAATATCCTCTATAATCTCGTTATCGCTTCGGAATTGTTTCATTTAAATTCAACTATTCTTTCGGGCAACAGCTTTGAGCGCTGCTTCAACAATTGCTTCAGTAGTTAGCCCGTACTTTTGCATCAACTGGTCGGGTGTTCCACTTTCCCCAAAACAATCGTTCATTGCCACCATTTCGATAGGAGTCGGCTTAGTTATAGCTAAATATTGAGCTATTGCATCGCCCAAGCCTCCATTTCGCAAATGCTCTTCGGCCGTTACCACACATTTTGTTTTTAAAACCGATTCTAAGACGCATTTTTCGTCTAAAGGTTTAATGGTGTGGATATTTATTATTTCGGCCTTTATTCCTTTTTCGTTCAATATTTCCCATGCTTCTAATGCTTTCCAAAGCATGTGTCCGGTAGCAAAAATGGACACATCCGTTCCTTTTTCAAAAACTATTGCCTTACCAATTTCAAGTGGTTTATCGGTCGAAGTAAAATTGGGCACATTAGGACGTCCAAATCGCAAATAAACCGGTCCTTTGTATTCGGCAGCAGCCATAGTAGCCATCATGGTTTGGTTATAATCACACGGATTAATAACCACCATATTGGGCATCATTCGCATAAGTCCAATATCTTCCATTATTTGATGTGTGGCTCCATCCTCGCCCAAGCTAATACCGGCATGTGAAGCTGCTATTTTAACATTTTTATTTGAATAGGCTACCACTTGGCGGATTTGGTCATAAACCCTACCGGTAGAAAAATTTGCAAAAGTTCCAGTAAAGGGGATAAAACCTGCATTTGCCAAACCGGCAGCCAATCCTATCATATTCGCTTCGGCGATTCCTGTTTGTATAAAACGCTCAGGAAATTCTTTGGCAAAAGCATCCATTTTTAATGAGCCCGTTAAATCGGCACATAAAGCAAGTACTTGGGTGTTTTTCTTCCCTAATTCATAAAGTGCGGCACCAAAACCGGAACGCGTATCTTTTTTTTCGTTTGCAATGTATTTACCCATAATTTTATTTATTTCACTATAATTGGAATTGAGGTATCACTCTTAATTGTAAATTTTTTTTCGATAGAATATACTGTTTTTTTGATGTTTTTGCTTCTCCACACCACTCTGTACGAACCCGGCAACAAAACAAATGTTTGTCTTGTGCTTTCAGGATCTAAATTTACTACCCATTCTAATTTATTGTCTTTTTCCAATAAAATAGAGCCTATTCCGGGTGCATCAAACATAAGGGTTACCATACCCGGATTTGGAATTTGTACGGTTGTTGTATGATTGGGACGAATATTTACGTCGTTAATATACAATCTGGGTAAGCTTAAAATTTCTAAATCATAATTCCCGATCAATAATTTTGATAGCTCGTTTATTCCTTGTACATGCAAGATTAGAGAATTGTTTTTTTGTCGGATTAAACATTTTGTTTCTTTAAAATACTGTATATTTGCCTTAACGGTTAAAAAGCCTTGTGCTGCATTTGTCCCAACTACAGTGTGTTTACCGGGAGTTAATTTTATGCTATCTATAGAAACCGGCGGAATGGTATGTGCTATCATTTTATACGTCATTAATGGGTCTAAAACAAGCGTATCGGGATTTCCTTTATTGTTCAATGTATGTACAAAATTATAGATTATTTTACCTGTGTTCTTTTCATAAAATGTAATAGGAACGTCTGTTTCGGTTGGGTTTTCGTTTATATCCAATAAATTAACCTGTAAGGTTGTGTTATTTAAAGCCTGAGAAATAACGATTCCCATAACATCTTTAAATTGTTTTTCGCTCGAAGCGTCGAAATACTGTCCAACACATTCAAATGTTTTTTTAAAATCGGCATCCAATCCAATACCAATTACAAATGGCTTTAGAATAATCCCTTGTTTTTGTAATTCGATAGAAACGGCACAAGGGTCGCCATCACATGCTTCGATGCCGTCTGTAATTAAAATAATAATATTTCGACTTGGTGTACTTTTTGGAAAATCGAGTGCAGCTGCTTCGAGAGAACGTGCAATGGGAGTTGTTCCTTTGGGTTCTATTTTTTGTATTACGGACTTAATTTCATCAATGTTATTTTTTCTGAACGGAACTTCTAACCTTGTATCACTGCAATCTTGAGGCGGTACAGGTTTTTGATGCCCATACACTCTAATTGCAACTTCTAAATTATCTACACATTTTAAGCTATCGAGCATTTGTGAAAGCATTCGCTTTGCAATATTAATTCGCGTATCCGACTCCCATTTTGAATACATGCTCTGCGAAGCATCAAAAACAAATAGGATTCGGGTTAACGATGAATTGTTTTGGCTGTTTACACCTAAGCAAATAAAAACAAAGAATAATATTACAAGCAGTCTTTTCATTAATAGTCTCCGATGGTTTCATTTAGTTGAGCGAGTGCCTTTGCAGCTTGTTCATCGTTTGGAGCATTACCGTGCCATTTATGCGTTCCCATCATAAAATCAACGCCCATACCCATTTCAGTCTTCATTAAAATTACAATGGGTTTTTGTTTCCCAGTTAGGCTTTTTGCTTGATTTAAGGTATCAACGACCTCTTTCATTTTGTTTCCATTCATTTCTAAGGTACACCATCCGAAACTCTCCCATTTTGCTTTTAAATTGCCTAATGACAACACCTCATCAACGGGACCATCAATTTGTTTTCCATTATAATCAACCGTTACAATAAGATTATCTATTTTTTTTGCAGCAGCAAACATAACAGCTTCCCAATTTTGCCCTTCCTGTAGTTCGCCATCACCTGTAAGAGCATAAACGATATGATGATCATTTTTTAGTTTTTTTGCCAGAGCAGCGCCGGCAGCAACCGACAATCCTTGTCCCAAGGAACCGCTTGCTACACGAACACCCTCGAGGTGTTCGGCAGGCGTTGGGTGTCCTTGTAAACGAGTATTTATTTTTCTAAATGTTGCCAATTCTTTAATGGGGAAATAACCTCTTCGAGCTAAAACGCTATACCAAACCGGAGAAATATGTCCGTTTGATAAGAAAAACATATCTTCTCCATCTCCTTGCATGGTAAATGCTTCGGGCTTTGCTTCCAACACATTAAAATACAATGCAACCATAAAATCTGCACAACCCAACGAACCACCCGGATGACCTGATTTTGCACCATGCACCATACGAATAATATCACGGCGAACCTGAGTTGCCATTAATTCCAAATCTTTAATTTCCATATAAAACAACTTACTTTTTCTTATTTTGTTTTCTTTTTCTCATCTTATCCTGAAAATACTCACCACTTTCGAGCAATTTTCTCAACAAATTATAATAAACAGAGACAAATAGCAGTACAGACATTACAAATACCATTAAAATATTATACCAAAAAGTGTCGATATAAATTCCGTAAATGTTTTTTCTTGGAGCATAAAAATGTGCAGCAAAAAAACCGGGTTTGGGATCTAAAAATATTGGATCGGATTTTTGATATAAATGATGCTTGTATTCTACTATCTTGTTTAATTCAGTTTCGTTTCTTACAAACTCTTTTAAATTATCATTAAAGTAGTCTTTTTTCAATTGTAAAAATGCCTCTTTTTTCTCCGGAGTATCTTGCAATGAAGTCATTAAAATATCTCGTTCGTTACTGGCTTTGTTATACTTATCGATATAATGGCGATTTATCTTATCAAAATATCCTTCTAAAGCAACCAATGTATTTTCGTTGATATTAGAATAATTTACTTCGTTAATATTAACCGGGCATTTTATTTTTTTGTTCTTTTTAATTTCATCGTTGATTTCGTTTTTAAGTAGCAATATTGCATCTTCAATCATTTGTTTTTTTGTCGGGTCTTTTTTGTACATTCTAATATCAATCACTTTATTTCGCAATGACCTTAACCAAAAATCTTTTCTAAAATTTGCATAACTTGTAATTTTATCGAAAGCGTAAAATTGTTTTTCGTATTTATTTTCTTTGAATTGGTAAACTGCCAATGCTTCGTATGCCCAACGTGCTGTAATGATTTGCCCGTAAAAAGGAATAGAACTCGGGCTACTGATATCGGGGTTTAGTTTATCGTACTTAACAATAATACCGCTTAATATCAACTGTGGAATAACCAAGAACGGGATTAAAATATAAATCGTAACGGCTGAATTAAACGCATCGGAAATATTTAATCCCATTAAATTGGATGACAGCCAAGTTATAAACAACACTAACCAATATTGCCAATACATGCCGTGTATTCCAAGTATAGTGTTTCCCACTAAAACAAACACCAATGATTGATACGCAGAGAGTATGATAAGAATAAATGTTTTGCTAAATAAATAACTTCCCCAGCTTAAATGCAAATACTTTTCGCGTTTCAATATTTTTCTGTCTCTGAAAATTTCTTCGGCACTAACAGTCAAGCCTACAAAAATTGCAACGATAACCGACATAAAAAGATAAACGGGAATGTTGCTGTTTTCGCTAAATTTATATCCCACATCGTTGGATGAGGCATCTACGCTGTAAAAACGAATAATAAATGAAAGTAAAAATGCTAACAATGGCGATTCTACAAGATTAATAATCATGTATTGCTTGTTGGCAAGCTTTGCTAACATATCTCGTATAGCAAAAATTCTAAATTGCTTTATTGCGCCCGGAATTTTAAAAAAGATAGAAGGGATTTTGAAGGAATGATCTATTTCGGGTTTCGCTGTTATATTATTAAAAATATCAGCTTCTTCAAAATGATGGTGCCATTCAACGGGAGCAATTCTTCTTGTTCGAGTTGGATTTCCATACTCGTCGAGTACAGGTGCTTCGACAATATTAAATATTTGCTCCGGATTTACATTTCCACACGTTGGGCATTCGCTTTCGCTCCAATTTGCCTGATGAGTTTTCGATTTAAAATACATTATAGATTCAACGGGATTTCCATCGTATATTAGATATCCCCCTGTATCTAAAATTAAGAGCTTATCAAACATCTTAAAAATCTCGGAAGATGGTTGATGTATTACAACAAAAATAAGTTTCCCTTTAAAAGAAAGCTCTTTTAGTAAATCCAAAATATTTTCAGAATCGCGCGATGATAGCCCCGAAGTGGGTTCGTCTAAAAACAAAATAGCCGGTTCTCTGATTAACTCTAAGCCTATATTTAATCGTTTTCGTTGCCCGCCGCTAATTTTTTTATTAAGCGGAGAACCTACTTTCATGTCGCGTATTTCGTATAGACCAAGGTTCTGTAATGTTTTTAAAACCAAGCGAATTATTTGGAATTCGTTTAAGTTATCAAAACAGAGTTTAGCGTTGTAATATAAATTTTGAAAAACGGTTAAATCCTCTATAAGCAAATCGTCTTGCGAAACATAACCAATAAGCCCTTCCAGTTCTTTATTGTTTTCGTCATAAATACTGAGATTATTTATAAGCACATCTCCGGAAGTTGGTTGATAACTACCGTTTAATACATTTAATAAGGTTGTTTTGCCGGCTCCGCTTGCACCCATAATGCCCACCATATTGCCCGATTCGGCAAAGAAATTCATTTTATGAAGCCCAATTTCTCCCCCTTTAAACTGATATTCAATGTCTTTTGCTTCAAAAATAATTCTCGATTCTGATAATTGCTCATTAAAAATTGCAATAATATCGGAATAATAAATGGGAGCAAATTTAGTAGAAGCCCTGAGAGTACTTCCGGGAGTTAGCACGTATACTTTTTCGGGTTGTAAGAGTTGGCTGTTTAAGAACAATTCTTTTTCGCCAAGACATCTTATTAAATAAAGATTTGCCGATTTAATTTGAAAAAAACGAATTTGTCCTTCAAATCCTTCCCTGTATAAGTGTTTTACTTTTGGATGTTCAAAATCTTTATTATTATCAACTATTAGAATTCTCGATGAATTCGGAATAGTTTGATAATCGTAAAGTATAAAGGCTTTTAACCTTACAAACTCATCGTGTGGAATAAGGAACGTATCGGATACGGCTTCAACAAACTCAATTTCCTGGTCAGAAATGACTTCTGAGTCTGACTTAATAAATTCAAACAAACGAGTTAATACGATGACCTTTTGTTTTGCAGTAAGTTCTTCATTAATTGCAGTACAAATTTTCAATACTTTAACAGAACTTCCGGCGATACGCTTTTTTTTCTTTGTTGAATCTTCGTCAGAAACTTGATATTGTTTATAGAAATCGTCGAAAACTTCTATATATTCGTTAACTAACTCTGTATTCAATTGTTGTTTCAAAAACGAGCCAACAACGAGCTTTCTTTCTGCTAAATTGCTGTCGGGTCGAGCAATTATTGCAAAAAGCTGCATCAAGGCTTTTAAAATTCTTTCACTCATATATCCCTTTATTTAATAATAAAGGGCATTGTAACAGAATACAATGCCCATTTATTATAAAGATTCAACATACTTTTTTATTGTTGTTTAAACCCAATAAGCATATTTACTAATCCAGACCCATTGCGAGCCGAAGGATCTAATTCTGCTTCTATAATACAATCGATGGTAGAAGTAAATTTAAAGTCCCAATATGTTGTATTTTTATAATCTCTATTGGTAAATAAAAGATGACGTTCTTTATCGTAAAGTGAAAAGATTAAATTTCCTTCTGTTTGTCCCGAGGCAGCAGCAATGCGATATATTGTTCCACCATAAAAGGTGATATGAAATTCTGCAATTTCATCCCCTGTTATTAATGCTTTATATACTTGCCCATCTGAAATATAGGGTGGAGTTATGTATTTAGAGCACAATGATAGCGTTACATCACTTTGAGCGAATAAATTTCCGCCCATTAAGCTCGCTATAAAAATGATTAAAATAGAAATTTTTGCTCTTTTCATATTCTTTATTTTACAATATTGTTTCTAATTTTTTCTAATTTTTCGGTAATTGTTTTTAGCTGTTGATCGCTAAAATTCACCTGCGACTTACTATTTATAATGGTCAGCTTATTCTGTTCGTCCACTTTTGGAGGAGCGTATGTATAAGATATGTCGATACCGTCAAAATCGTAAGCTAAATCAATCAATTGGTCTGTCATTTCTGCATATTCTTTTGAGGTATTATAGTAAGGCGAAAGCAGTTTGATTAAATTATCCAACGGGTGTTTTTGTTCGGCTATACGAGTTAATATTTCGGGTTTATTAGATTGTTTTGCCAATTGAGTAAGCATATAAGTACTTTCTATCCAACCACCTGCTAAAATAAGTACACCAACATCATTTCTGTTATTGTCTTTAAGATATTGGTCTGCTTTTCTATATGAAGTTGATACAATGTACATTAATGAATCTTTATTTCCAATATTCGATTCAATGCGAGTAACGGTTTTCTTATCAAAAGCATTTTCGATATTTAATTCTTGAGAAAGTATTTTAACAACAGAAAAATACTGTATAGCATCTGAGTTTTGTTCGTAAAGTGTTAAATATCCTAAATCTGAACCATAAATACCCATATTGAGGGCTTTATCAAAATTTGTTACATAATTATGAGATTTATTGTATGGGTTTAACATGCCTTTATTGTATTCAAGATTGGCTCTTTTAACTAAAAATGCAATTTCGTAGGGCGAGGGCATGCTAAATAACGTATTATCAAATTTAACCAAGGTCGATGCATTTGAATCGATGCTGTTTGATATTTTATTTTCTATTTGATCGTCTTTAGTATCGCCACCACACGAAAAAAGGACTGTAGTTATTACCATAATGCCTAAAATAGGCAATGCAAATATTCGTAAATTCCTGTAAAACACCATAGTACTGTTTTTGACAAATGAATATGCAAGTAAGAAAAAAAACTCGAAACTTCAAAATATTTTTTCGTTATGATTGAAATAATCTTTTTGAAAATAAATTGTGATTAATAATATATAATTATTTTAATTATAAAAAAAGCCACCAATATGGTGGCTTTTTTTATAATGTTGAAATAATTTATAGCCTGTCGATAACCATATTAACATGAATAAGTTTATCACCCATTTGAACAGTGATTCTATAAACTCCCTTTGCGATAGTTCTTAAATCCATCGGGATTTGCATTTTAGCAGTAACTTTATTCATGTCATTGGTCATAACCTTACGACCATTTTCATCAAAAACATTAATTGTAATCTTACCTGTATAAACAGATGATAAGTTCAGATTAAATTTACCATTATTTGGATTAGGATAAGCACTTAGGCTTAATTCATTGCTGGTAACAGCTATATTGTCAATTATTACATTAATATTTTGACTTGCTGTATCAGATCCACAAGAATTGGTAACAACTAATTGAACATTGTACATTCCATCTGTAGTGTAATTATGAGTTGGATCTTGAACATTATCTGTATTTCCATCACCGAAATTCCAAGACCAAGTAGTTGCATTTGATGATGCATCGGTAAATTGAATTTGACCTTGACCTAAGTCATTGTAAGTGAAGGATGCTTGTGGCAATGGATTAACAGTTATTGTAATAGAGTCAGATGATGAGCAAGCTCCATTGGTTCCAGTAACAGTATAAGTGATGGTTTGGTCAGGTGTTGCATCAACTACAGATCCTGTAGTAGAGCTTAAATAAGTAGATGGAGACCAAGAATAATCATTTGCACCACTTGCTGTCAATGTTACGGTTTGACCCATACATATCACATTTGCAGAAGCTGATAGTGTAAGAACAGGAGCACCGTCTTCAAGTATCTGAGCTTGAGCCACTACGGAGCAATTTCCATCATCAACCGTTAAGAAATAAGTTCCTGCTGCTAAACCTGTTGCTAAAGCTGTCGTTTGACTTCCGGCATTTACATCCCATAAATAGGTGTAATTACCGATACCATTGCTTGCAAATGCTTCAGCAGTACCGGTTGCACTACCACAAATTGTATTCGTTACATTGATCATTACGCTTGGAACTTCATTTACCTGAACAGTAACATAATCACTGGCCTGACAACCATTCGCATCTGTTACTGTTACATAATAAAGTGTTGTAAAGTTCGGAGAAACTACGATTGATTGAGTTGTTTCTGTTGTGCCCCATTCGTATGATACACCACCATTTGCAGTTAATGTTGTTGATTGTCCTTGACAAATTGAAACATCTTGACCAGCATCAGCGGTTGGTAAAGCATTTACCGTTACAGTTACATTGTCTGAATTAGAACAATTGTTTGCATTTGTAACCGTAACATAGTACGTTGTTGTAACAGTTGGTGATACTGTTATCATATTTGTAGGATTACCCGTATTCCACTCATATGAATCGCCACCTGTAGCGGTTAGTGTAATAGAACTACCCAAGCAAACAGAAACATCCTGACCTGCATCAGCAGTTGGTAAAGGATTTACAGTTACGACAACACTTCCTTGATCTGAACAATTGTATGCGTTTGTAGTTGTTACAGAATAGGTTGTAGTGGTTGTAGGTGAAACAATAATAGATGCAGTAGATTCATTTGTACTCCATTGATATGTATCACCTCCACCTGCTGTTAAGGTTGCAGAAGAACCTTCACAAATTGCCAAATCTGATGTTAAAGTAATAACCGGCACTGGATTTACTGTTACAACAACATTGTCAGTAGCAGAACATCCTTCTGAACTGGTTACTGTTACTGTATATGTAGTGGTGGTTGTAGGATTAACGTCAATGGAAGCAGTTGTTTCAGTTGTACTCCAATTATATGTAGTACCACCTGTTGCTGTTAAAGTTGTTGTTTGTCCTTGACATATTGCAACATCTTGACCTGCATTTGCTAAAGGTAAAGCGTTTACAGTTACAGTAACAGATGCTGTTATCGAATTGAATCCATCATTTACTGTTACAGTATAAATAGTGGTAGAAGCAGGACTTACAGTTGGATTTTGATTATTGGAATTAAGTCCTATGGGATTAGATTCCCATGAATATGTATATGAACCTGATCCTCCACTTGGGGAAACAAGCAATTGAGTTGAGCTACCACTGCAAATAATATCAGGAGTTGCAGAAACACTTGCGGTTAAAGGACCACCTGTAACGGTTACGACTACTTGATCGGTTGCAGTACAACCTGTTACTTGATCGGTTGCCGTTAATGTAAATGTAGTAGTTGAATTTAAATTAATTGTATTTGTATTTGCGATAGTTGAGTTAACAACTGATGCAGCTGGATCCCAAGCAAAATTATAGAATCCGGATCCGCCACTGGCTGAACCATTCAGTGTTGTAGTTGTTCCATAAGGAATTGTTTGGTCAAGTCCTGCATTTACTACCGGTAACGCATTGACTGTAACCATTGCACTGGCGGTTGAGGTACAACCGGCGGCATTCGTTACGGTTACGGTATAGGTCGTTGTTGTTGTTGGATTTACAGTTATAGCGGCAGTATTAGCTGTTGTGCTCCATAGATAGTTTGTACCACCACTGGCTGTTAACGTCGTGCTTGAACCATTACAGATGCTGGCACTGGCTGGAGTTATCGCTGCAGTCGGTAAAGCATTCACTGTTAC
>Ga0116186_1003157_pt1 | contig 14227 bp, 8 predicted proteins | sample AD_JPNNA4_MetaG_FD_89806 | JGI IMG/M metagenome (GOLD analysis project Ga0116186, IMG submission 89806) | Active sludge microbial communities of municipal wastewater-treating anaerobic digesters from Japan - AD_JPNNA4_MetaG | ecosystem: Engineered > Bioreactor > Anaerobic > Digestate | place...
AACCCCCGGGACAAGGCCAAGGTGGAAGAAGCCGTCCAGATGGTGGAGCGCTGGATCGTGGCCCCGCTTCGCCATCGCCGCTTCTTCAGCCTCCACGAGCTCAATGCCGCCATCGCCGAAAAGCTCGCCGCGCTCAACGAGCGGCCCTTCCAGAAGCTCGAAGGCAGCCGCCGAAGCCTCTTTGAGGACCTCGAACGACCCGCCCTCAGGCCCCTGCCGCAGGCGCCCTACGAGTACGCCGAATGGAAGAAGGCCCGGGTCAACATCGATTACCATGTCGAGCTGGCGGGTCACTACTACAGCGTGCCCTATCAACTGGTCAAAGAGCCGGTGGAACTCCGGTACACGATGAACACCGTGGAGATCCTCTTCAAGGGACGCCGCGTGGCCTCGCACCCGCGAAACGCCAAGCGGGGCGCCCACACCACGGAGCCCTCGCACATGCCCAAGGCCCATCGGCGATATCTCGAGTGGTCCCCGTCTCGGATCATGGCCTGGGCCGCCCGGACGGGGCCGATGACCGAAGCGCTCGTCACGGCCGTCCTGGAGTCCCGCCGGCACCCCGAGCAGGGCTTCCGCAGCTGCCTGGGCATCCTGAGGCTGGGCAAACGCTACTCGCCCGAGCGGCTCGAGGCGGCCTGCGCCCGTGCCCTGGCCTGCCGCGCCCTGAGTTATCGCAGTGTCGAGAGCATCCTCAAGACCGGTCTGGATCGTCAGGCGATCCCTGAAACGCCGCCGTCGCCGCCGGCCGTCATCCACCCCAACATCCGCGGAAAGCAATACTACAACTGAAAGGACCGCCCATGCTCAACAACCAGACCCTCGAAAAACTCCACGCCCTGAAACTCCACGGCATGGCCGACGCCTTCCGGGAGCAGCTGCACAGCCCCGCCTGCGATCCCCTGAGCTTCGCCGAACGCTTCGGCCTGCTGGTCGACCGTCAGTGGGACTGGAAGGAGAACGCCCGGATGCAGCGATACCTCCGTGCCGCCCGGCTCAAGCTGCCGGCCTGCATCGAGGACATCGACTTCCGAGCGCCGCGCGGCATCGACCGCGCCGTGCTCATGGCGCTTGCCTCCTGCGACTGGGTCCGGCATCACCGAAACGTCCTGGTCACCGGCCCCACGGGCGTGGGCAAGACCTTCATCGCCTGCGCCCTGGCCCACAAGGCCTGCCGCGAAGGCTACCGCGCCCTCTACATCCGCTGCCCCCGGCTCTTCCAGCAGCTCGCCCTGGCTCGCGCCGACGGCAGCTACGGCAAGCTCCTTGCCCGGATCGCCAAGGTCCATGTCCTGCTCATCGATGACCTGGGGCTTGCGCCCATGAGCGACAGCGATCGTCGGGATCTCCTAGAGATCATCGAGGACCGCCACGGCGGCGCCTCCACTATCGTCACCAGCCAGCTTCCCCTCGAGCTCTGGCACGACAACGTCGGCGACCCCACGCTCGCAGACGCCATCCTCGACCGGCTCGTACACAATGCACACCGAATCGAACTGAAAGGAGCTTCCATGCGAAAACAGAAGCAGTCTTGACCAAACCGGCTCGTTATGAGAAACACCAAACACCAGCGTCGCTTCGCTCCGAGGGGGTGGCGGCTTCACCCGGAACACGGTGGCGGCTTCGCTCGGAATCACATGGCGGAATCAGCGGAATAGGCAAGTTGCGTAGGCCACACTTTAAACTTATCAATCTCAGGCTCGGCCATCATTCCTTTGTTGAGCGTATATGTTTCACATTCTTTGGCTAGGTCCTCGCAGCCTTGTACGCGGCAGTAGTCACGAAAAGCAGATAAAAATAACTGCAGTGTAATAAGCCTTTGCTACCCGTCGATTACCTGTCGTTTTTCCACATGAGTCGTCGGTGTTTGTTTTTGGTCCAGCACCATGGCACCCAGGAAGTGCACGGGTGCGTCTCTTCTCCCATTGAGGCACTCCTCATACTTGCGTGATATATCTTCCCAGAGCGGCTCCCACTGTTGCTCTCGATTCCATACATACTGGCGTTGAAAAAGAGGCACTTCTATGCGCATTTTTTTCTCGAAAATCGCCAAGAGCGGGACTGCGTTTGCATTCATGCTAGCCTCCGGTCATTCTGAACGGTAATAATGAAATAACGCCGAACCAGTTAAGCTACAAGTACTCGTATTATTTAAGTATATTTCTAATTTCACTCGCTGCTGCTTCGCGATCGGGAGGGAAAAACTCGACGTCAAGCTCTTCATAGCCCCCATCGTTGAATACCTGATGAACGGAGGTCTCGATTTTCTTGATGGCCGCCTCTTCGCTTAAGTGCAGAAATACAAACAACCAGATAGTGACATGACCGCATTGATGTGACGGACTGATCTTCTTCAGCCAGAGGTTCTTCTTTCGCGGTAGTCCATAGTGATAATTCGCAGAACCCTGATCATGCCACCCATCCGACTCAAGTCTTTCCAGATTGACAATCTTCGAATGAAACAGCTGTGATAGTTCTTTGTCTTTATAGGGCATTTTACCTACCATTAATACACGCGTATTTTCCTCGATGTTGCTACCACATAAATATCGGATACCCTTAGCATTGTTAAAGCACTGAACGACGACCATTCGTCGCCAATAATTAGCAAGGCTCATTCCGACGATGCCATCCGTCAGCGAGTTGAGGTCAGTCAACTATCACCTTGGCCCTTTAGGACGGCATCCGAATTATTTCAAAGAATCTTTTCGGTGAAGTAAAAGAGTTTCTGTCTTTCAGCGGCGGGTTGATCTTGTAATTCTCATCTTTCGAACTTAATTTCCAATAACCCATGTCGATATTATGCAGTATATCGTGCTTATCAAATACCCATCCATCTCGTCCGGACGTCAGCAGAACAAGGTAATATGGGCTGCTTAGTTTGTTTAATAAATCGATGTATTTTTTTCCGACACCCCAAAACGGCTTTTCGGTTCTGCTAACTTTCACTATTATCAGACAGTCATTGAGAAAAAAATAATTTGATCTTTTAAAGAATTGTCTGAAGCGCGCATATACCGCGTCGCCCTCCCTCGGTTCATGCGCCCCAATACTTTCCACAAATTCGCGAACTTCTTTATCCATTTAAACACCCTAGGCTGAAATATTATTACGTGCAGATACAGTATTTTGCCAGCGGACCTGACCATCTATCATCATAGAACCACTCTTGCTCTTAAACAGTCCAGGCTAAAGAGCCACAGTCAGTAATTTAACCGAATAGCTGTGCTGCGATTAAAACAATTTATGTTGCTTTCCATCCCCTTCATCTAGCAGCAATGCTTGTTCCGGTTTACCCTTCCTATATGCCGCCCATCTTGATTCAAATTCGGCGTCCAGCAGTTCTTTGTATGCGGAGACAGCGGCATCCATTTTCTTTATCTGCTTAATTTCCATTAACCGACTCAGATTACCGCGTGTAACCAACGCAAGTGGAATGCTTGTATCAATATTATTCTTGATAGCACGGCACGCCCTGCAAAGAATACTTACAGACGAAATATTTCCGCTTACGACGATCAGATGCAAATCCTCTATGGATTTACAACCGGCACATGCCGGAAACATATTTTCAGACGCTGGATCATTTTTAAAATCCAACTCTAGTTGAAGGTCTATGAGAATTTCACCCGGCCCTGTCCCACTAGTATACACATTGCCGGACCGGTAAAGATCTAACAACAGTGCGCGGGTAAACTGCTGTCCTTCCTTTATCCGAGCTTCCTTTAATATCCTTTGTCCATCCTCTGTTAATTGAAAGGTTATGATATTTCCCCTAATTCTTGTAAGAATGTAGTATGCATCTCTATCCTTATATTTATGTAGCACTGGCATCCAACACCCCCAATATGAAATATTCCCGCTTCACACCAACGCCTCACTGCATATGATTCTTGGGAGCTCTTCGCTCGCCTGTTCGTGAATACGCTGCTCATCGTAAACCCTCTCATGCAGACCGTGATCGTGATAAAGATCGGTTAGCGCCCTAACGAGGGGAATACCAACAACCCCATTTCGCCTGAGAGTATTCAACTGCCGTCTCACAGCTGCAGTGACTGGTCTCTTGAATGCCTCCTCCAATTTCACAACCTGTGCTTTCAGATCGGTATCAGCGTCTTTCAGCTGGCTATAATAAGACCGCAGCTCTCGTAGCACATAACTTTGCGCCGTACTTAATGACAGCCCATGCTGCACCTGAGACCTTCGGTATTTGACTTCGTTCGAAAATGCCTTGAGCACATCCATAACGACTCTATTGTGATTATTTGGGAGGACGGCGGCTGGTTCGCCTTTAGAACACTTTATGCGGCTCAGTACAAATGGAATATCTCGAGATAATATCTTGCCTTCCGGATCCGTATATATGAGCTGTTGGTATTTACCCGCCTGGCATAGTACATAACGTCCCGTGCCTGAGAACACGCCACGTGCCGATCGAATACCATCTCTCAATTCTGCAATTCTATTGAATTCGTCAGGATCATTGGCTCTTAAATTTCTCATCATTTCTTCTGCTTCGCTGATATCCAAAAACTCTCCTTCCTCTTCGTCAAAGAGAGAGAGTTGGGCACCGCTTTTCTTCTCGTATATTGCGAACATGGCTTCTTCATTGATCTGTTCATCTTTATCGAGAATCGCAGCATCTTCGCCTATGCTGTCGTGAATTTCCTGTATACGCTTTCTTAAAATGTCATGGAGTCCAAGATTTTTCTCGAGTTTAAGCTCCGGAAGGAAGTTGAACGCCCACACCCGCTCATTTTCAGATCCGATTCTGTCTATGCGGCCGAGACGCTGTATTAGTCTTACAGGATTCCAATGAAGATCATAATTGACCACAACGTCACAGTCTTGCAGATTAAGGCCCTCTGACATGACATCCGTTGCAATCAGGATATTGACCTGCTCTTCACTACCAAGATCGATATGTGGGTTGGAAAGAGGCGAAAATCGCGCGGCCATGCGGGCCTTGCTCTTTCCTGTTCCGTAGATGGACTCGATGTCCTTCCGCGCCCCATTCGGGTTTATGTTGTCGTACAGATATTGGGCCGTATCCGCATACTGGGTGAAGATCAGGATTTTCCCGCGTTCCTTGGCTATCCCCTTCTCTATGCCAAAAAGCAGCACCTGGAGTTTTGCATCCATCGTTGGCTTTATGGGCTCAACGAGCTCTATCATTTTTCGTATCAGTGTCAAATCAGCTGTCAGATGCTTTCGCAGGAGGTCCTCATCGAAGTCTGCTACAGCATACTTATCTGAGAGCTCATAAAGTGCATCCATCAGGCCGACATCGTCATACTCGTCAGATTCATATAAGAGCTGCTGAGCGTCCTGCCCTGCCGGAACAAACCCCTGATCAAGGGCTTCAATGAAAAGTCTGTGTATCTTTTCCAATCTCTCCAGCGTCCTGCGGAACGCGTAAACACTGGATTCAAATCTTTTAAATACCATTACTCGGATCAAACCTCGCAGGTTGATACCCGCGCGCTGTAAATCCCTATATGGCACTTCCTTTTGCTTTTCCGGCTTCACGTAGTGCCACAGGCCGTACCTTGCGTAAGTCAGCGCCTGTCCGGGCCTCAGATTGTTGTTGCCCTCTCCAGCCGGGCCTCCCAGAGACTTGCGGATTTGCTCATAGAGGCCGGAATATGTATCTTCTATGCTGTACCGCAGGGTTTCCAATTCCCGAATCGGGAAATATTGATGCCGCCCACCTACCATAACATAGGCTTTCTTCTCTCCGTTCAAATATAGTCGTGCTTTCGCATCAGACATTTCTTTCAGTGGCTGCCCCGTGTCTTGTGCGTAACCATACCATCTCAAGATATGTCTCCGGGTGCGCCGGATCAACAGATGAATCAGCAGGTCTTGAATGCGCTTTTCTTTTTTTTCGACCATTTTAAAATATTCTTTCAAATTGGGGGGATCAATCGGAAGCTCCGTGATGTCATCCTGATGAAAGAGCTTTATCTGGTTATAGATATCCATTGCACTACGGTTACGGGGAGTCGCAGTTAGCAAGCACACTTTTTTCAGGCTGCTGGCCAGAAAATCGGCCAATACTTCATAGCGCTGTGATGAATGGTGCCGAAAGTTGTGGCTTTCGTCGATCAGCACGATATCGCGGTCTTTATATGCTTTGCCGTCAAGCACAGACTTGGCACCCCCATGATTCGGTTGCTTTAGAAGGCTCATGGGCAGGATCTTTGCGTCCAGTGAAAATTCGTCATTATACCCCTGCCACATCTCCTCTAGTGGCTTAGGACATATGATTAACGGCTTTGCCCCCTGAATTCGGACGAAGTGCTTTAGTACTGCGGCACCGATGTAGCTCTTGCCGAGCCCAACGACATCCGCCACAAATGCCCCGCGATTGTCACGGATCATCTGCACGGCCTGCCGGACCGCCGTCTTTTGAAAGTCCGCCAGGCTTCTCGTCAGCTCGTCATCCCACAAAATCTCACCACGCTCCCCCTCGTCGAGCCGATCAGCAACCAGCGCATAGAGACTTTTCATGTAGATGTCATAGGGTGTCACCTTCGCTGCCGCCCATGACTGCTCAAGCTCCCGAACTAGCAGAGTATCAAAGTCCTGCGCCTCAGCCCACAGGCTGTCGAACCACTCGGTCAATTTCGCATGATTTTCGTTTCCGTGGACGACGACGTTGAGTTCGGTGTTGTGTGTCAGCCCGCTTAGTGTCAGATTGGATGAACCTACTACGGCAATGCCTTTTTCGAACCTTCCGTCATTCTTGTAGTCAAAAATATAAGCCTTTGCGTGCAGCCGTCCTTTTGTGAATACCTTTACCTGCAGGCGCTTCTCCTTTACCATTTTAACTAGGTTGTGAACTAGCGACTGAGCATCATCCGTTTGGTCCATCCGCTCGATCGTCTGACGCATATTCTTCGCAGTATTCTCGGCACGGCTCTTTTGCTCTGTGCGCTTAATAAACCGCTCCCTCTCCTCAACCGCTGATACGAGTTCGAGCCTTTGATATCCTTCGGCAATCTGTTCAATAGTTTCTCGATTTGTCGTATTGCCAATCAACAAGCGCAGATTCTTAACGCCGTCCAAGTTCTTAGCTACAGCCTCAAGGCCGGAAAGGAAGAAATACCCTACAGCGAATTTGGCAGACTCCGTGCTACTTAGTATCTGATTAATATGATCAACGAGCTTCTGGTCGCTATTGTCGATTATATCGTGCGTTATCATGTCTTCAATCCTTCCTATGCGAACTGCACAGCGTCTTTTTAACAGGCCTAAGACCTCGTAGATTTGGCGGGATACTTCCCTACGCAGTCGTGTTCAACGTCGGATTCAGGAACTGTTATGTTCTGGCCTTTTCTGCTCTTTCACGAAGCCGGTTTCTCAGGCTGTCAACAATCTGGTTCCGCCTGTTAGCGCGCAGATCGAGAAAATCAAAGACAAGATTATCGAGTATCCGATGCTCTTCAGTGTCCAATTCGAGTATTGATTCTCTTGCCTCGCGCATTTCTAGTGCACGTGCCAGGCGACGGAGAATATCAGTTTCTTGAAGCTCTAAATACAATGGCAAGGCAGCCAGGTCAGTTGCCTCTGCCTTCAGCATCCCTCCACCGAGATTCTTTCTGCCTGCGACCTCACGAAGCAACCAGCACACCGATGAATTTAATACTGCCCAAAGGTTAAGCACTAGTTCCTCGGCGACTTTATTTATCGGAGCATAAATGTCGACTCCGCTCGCAGAATACGCTTTTATTGAATTAATAGCACAGAAATGCCTTCCAATGCCTCGCGGGAGAATCAGGATAGGTGGATGCTTGCTTGTTGTGCGAGAATCGAACGCTGCATAACCCCGTCTCTTCAACTCACGCACATCCCCCTTGGCGAGCTTATGGACGTCCACGAGATGGTAATGCGTTTTGCGGATGCAAAATGGAGCACCATCCTTAGCCGAAAAAATTGGAATCAGGGCCTTTCGCAGATTAGGCATGTTATCCAATTGTGGTGGATCTACAAGATGTGCTTTTGTCAGATTGAGCCCCTGCCCAATGGTAAGTCCAGCGCCGTGCACGTCTTCTATTATAGTGCCTCGCTTCTCGAGAATAGAAAGTAAATCCAATGCGGCGGCATCTAAGGAGAGAAGCATACCCCACTTCGTGGTCTGGAGTATCTGACTGCAATATGGATATTGGTGGAATCTGGCATTGGATATATGCTTGTCCACTGTCTCACCATTGGATGGGAAGACAGCAACCTCAAAATGGTCACGGAACCGGACGAAAGTAATGTTCTTAGTAAGGTCCGGTCTGCGACCCCGGAAAAATGTGATGACCGTGTTGATATTCGGACCATCTCCACTATCGAAATGTTTGAAGTCACTGTCAACAACGAGGCTCACATGCGTATGTTTAAGAAGGAACTCTTGAAATTTTTTTCCATACTCAGTATCCAACCAAGCATTTTGAGTAATTAGCACTGTGCAGCCGTCAGCATTTATCAGAGATACACCTAATTCTAGGAAATATACCAAGAGATCCGCACCTCGAGTGATGAACTTTTCGATATCAACATCCGGCCAACGTCGAACGAGGGCTTCCCTGATGCTGTCCTTAAGTTCGTCCGAGAATGCTGGGCTTCTGGACTCAAGATATGGTGGGTTGCCCAATATGACATCAAACCCCTGACTTACGCCAAACATCCATTCCGGATCAAAGAACTCCGATGATGCGTTTTGGTCATAGGGGTCCCAGCCTGCCAGCTTCTTTGCAGTCCCATCGTCCCAACCGTCGCTCTTTAGAAACTCCGCAATCACGTTGCGTAGTTTTCTGTCTTGTTCCCGACACCTGGTCTTCGCAGCTGGAGTACGTGCGAGGAAGTGCCGTTCACGGACACGCCTGAGTTCCGCTTCCTTTGCTTCGATCTGCGGATTACGCAAGGTCAACTGCTTGGGCCGATCTATGCCTATTAGCGTGTTTGCCGCGACGAGTTTGGTCTCGAGATTTGGAAGAGGTCTAACCCCAAAATTCTCTGCGTCTTCGTCAACCCTTTGATCCGCAATAAGAGAAATGAAGAATCGCATCTTGGCAATCTGAACGGCGATAGGCTGGATATCCACACCGTAAAGACAATTTTCAATCAGATAGAGCTTTCTGCCGTAATCCAAAGTATTCTTCTCAAATGCCTCTTCGATGCCATCAATCTGCTGTTCCAGTTCGCGAACAGTTTTTTCCCTGATCGTCGCGTCCTCAATTCGTTCTGCAGTGTCAATCGCCGCCTGCAGCCGTGCTTTCTGCCTCTCCTTCCACATTTTATTATTTGGATCGAGCCGCCCAAGGATGAATACGAGCTTATGAAGAATTCCCATTGGAAAGGCTCCGGAGCCGACAGCCGGATCAAGGGCTTTCAGTTGATCAATAGCGGTTATAAGAACTTTCGTCTCGTCGGGTGTAAACCTATGACTCTCCTCCTCATATGAAAATAGATGCCGAAGCCGTGACTCGACCTCTATGACATTTGGCGCCGTTTCTTCGAGTTTGTTCCTGAGATAGGCGATAAGCGCCTCGTCCACCATGTAGTTCACGACCTCACGTGGCGTGTAGAAAGAGCCCGTCTGCTTTCTAGCGGTGGCTCCCGTTTCGGGGTTGTATGCAGCAAGCAGATTTTCGAAGATCTTACCTGCTAGCTCAGGATCAAGTGCTACTTCCTCTTCAAGAGGTGTGCTCTCTTCCACCGTAAATCGATAGTGATTCAGCGTATGAATAAGGCCGCGGACCTTTACCTTCTTAAATTTCTTGTCACCATAATCAGCGCTAAGATCCACTTCGGTTTCCTCTCCAAAAAAGAGGAAATCTGGCACAGTGGGTTGGCTATCAGCGCGGTCAGAAAAGCCGTCTATGCGCTGATACCGAGGAGAATCTTTATCCTCAAGAACTTTGTCGAGACATTCAAACAATCCGCCGTTGAGAAACGGAATTTTCTTGAATAACGCCATTGCGTCATCTGGCCGGGAAAAACAATCCTTATACCGATAGAGGCTATGCGCCATGAAATTCTGGCCGTTTCGCCTCCAGTTTCGCTTTTCCATCTCAGTATTCAGCGTCGCAAAGAACAGGTTCTGAAGAATAGCCCTGTAAAACACCGATTCTTTCTTCGTCACTTTATTAGGTGCAAAGCCTATCAGCAGGGTTGATAGACGGCGCTCATCGAATAGTTCGGCAGGAATCAGGCCCTTTTCTTTTACGAACCAGCAGAAGATCAGCCTCGTGATCAATCTGATCACGCTGACATGATCGCGACCATCCTTTTCCTTTGGGGCATCTTTTGGAAATCGCGTGTGCTTGAGTGCCCAGAAATACCAATTGGCAATATCTGTAAAGAATGCTCTTGTTACCGCTTCCACATCAAATGCAGCATCGTTTCGTCTCTGCAGATCATCTGCCTGGACGGTGGCCTCCTCTGATTCGTCAATTTCGAGGGTGGCTAATCGTTCTGTCACCGTTCGCACGGCATCACTGCCTACCCGCATTCGCCGCAGAATGAATCGCCTTGAGTTCTCTCCATGGGTTTTGATATTGATGAGTTCCCAGGCTTGCTGTGCCCGATCACTGGCCACGATCAGCCCCCTGAACGTCGGATCATCTTTGTGAATCCGCTGAATAACCTGACGTTGCGAAGCTTTGCGCAGCCCATCCGTGGCTATCCGCAGGTATACGATTTTGAAGCCGTTCTTGGCCGCAATCAGGGTCGGCTGGCCAACTAGCAGAGAACGAGTGCTGTCAGGCCAATTTGCAGTTGGTAGTTCACTAGCTGCGTAATCGTAATTCAAGACATCGCAGAATAGCCTACGCGCGTGCTCTAGGGTGCGGAAATTACGCAAGAGCCCCTGAATAATCAGCATTTTCGAAAGCTTGTCGGCCTTCTTTATCGAAGTCGGGTGGGCTATGATACTAGGCTTTTCGGTTGAGACCACGCCTTTACAAGCGCAATTTTTTTTTGGCTTGAGATCCGACCGGGTGTTGGGCCACAGTGCGACATTCAAATTGTCGAATGCACGGAGAACGCGATCCTGGGTCAATTGGTTGGCAATATCCACGGCCAGTCGATCCACGTCTTCCTGATGCTCCTCGAGCGAGTCACTTGAACAAAATGAAAATATATCCGTTACCTCTTCTCTGGCTATTGTGCCGTCGGGAAGACGCCAATCGCCCGATATCGTAATCTCCGCATGCCCACCGAACCAGTTATCGAAATGCTGCTTGACCTCTTCGATCACTTTGGCCCGAAGGGCTTTAGGCAGGACTCCGGTGCAAATGCACTGCGAAGGGATATAAAGATCGACTCGGTGGTTCATTATGATTGGTTCCGCTTTGCTACTCATCTGCTCTCTCCCTCTTCATTTTTCGAAATACATCCATAGCTCAGTGCTGTCCAAAATAACCTGAGTTTGAGGGACGGACCCTTACAGAATCAGCCTTTTGGACGGGTTCTTTGACGTTTTCGAGATCAGGTTGCCCTCTTCTTTTTTTTCTCGCTCAGGATGCTGTCCAATTCAGCTCCGGCTGTTCCTCGAAAGGGACAACCGGCGGGGGTTCATAGGGCTCATCGATCCAGATCCATAAATCGCGGTAGTTGAAGAGGTTAAAGCGCAGCATCGCCACCAGGTTTGAAAGCGACCACTGAAACTGGGAGCGGTGCTTCAGATACTTCAGCACGAGGATCGCGATCAATGCTGTCCAAATCTGGATCAAGAGCGCATTCGGGGAAGTCCCCACAAAGGTCTTGATCTTCAGATTCTGTTTGATCGTCTTGAAAAAGATCTCGATCTGCCAGCGGTCCTTGTAGATCGCCGCAATCGTCGTGGCCCCGAAGGCCAGGTGATTGGTCAGCAGCACGATAAGCTGTTCGTTTTCCTCGTCCCAGACCTCCAGCCGCCTCAAGGGGCCTGGATAGTTCTTGTGAGAGTAATACCCTTCGAGCTCAATGAGCTGCTCGCTCAGGATATGTCGGTTTTGCGGGACGGCCCGTTCTTCAATAACGCGGTAATCGGCATTGTCCTTCTGGCGGGTCACAAAGAAAACCCCGCCCTGCGTCCAGGACCAGAAAAGCTCGTAGTCGAGGTAGCCCCGGTCCACTGCCACGATCGAGCCGGCCGGAAAGCTCAGGGTCTGGGCAATGCGAACCTCGTGGATCTTCCCGGTCGTGATACAGGCAAAAACAGGCAGATAGCCCTCATGGTCGAGCAACAGGTGAAGCTTCACGGCCCCCTTGGTCTGTCGGTACTTCGCCCCGTCAAACAGAGAAGCGCACAGCTTGATCACCGTGGCGTCCAGACTGAAGAGCCGGTTCTTGAACCGGAACTTCCGCTTGCCGAACTGAAGCTGCTGGCAGCGGCCAAGAAGATGATAAAACAACTTCTCGTAGAGCTGCCAGGGCCGGTGCTCGTTGGCGTAGGACAGGGTCGATCGTTTCGGGGCATCCTGGATGCCCAGGTGCCTGGCCTTGCCGAAACAACTGGCCAGGCCGCCGCAGATCTCCCGCAGCGAGTGGGCCTGTCCCAGCTGGCAAAACATCATGGCCACGAACTGCTCCCAGCAACTGAACCCCTTGGCGCCTCTTTCGGCTTGGGTTGCCTCCACGGCTTCAAAGAACTCGCGTCTCGGAAATAGGTGTAGAATTTGACCGAAAATGCTGCTAAATCGGTTCATGAGGGTGCCGCCTTTCAGGATTGAATTTCTTGTCGCAAAGAAACCTTTACCTGATCGTGTGCACCCTTTTCAATTACGAAAACTTTTGGACAGATGTGTCCATAGCTAATAGCACACACTTCCTATGCTCTATCACATGCAAAAGTTAATGTCGTCCTGCAGGTGATGTCATATTACGTACTGGACGTGCATAGTCGTTCGATGATGCCCTTCCTGTTCAACCAAGGTATAAACAGGACCTCCCTTGCCCTTGTGACGGCCACGTAGGTCAGGTTCTTCGACACCTCGGCCGGCCACTCCCCTACCTTCGGCGAATCCAGCCCCAGCAGGAACACGCAGGCGTAGTCCAGGCCCTTGGCGCTCTGGACGGTGGAGACGGTCACGCGGTTGGTGGTGATGTCGTAGCTCTTCTTGGCCTTGTAGTCCTCGGAGATCCAGTTGGAGAGGATGCCCTTTGCTTCGAGGGCATGGCCGACGAGTTCGGGGATGGGCTTTGTTGTGCCGTCGTAGGGCTGCTTGACGGTGTAGAGGACGGCGATCTCGGAGAGGGGCATGCCCTCGTCGGTGAGCGCCTTGATCTTGTCTGCCACATAGTCGACGATGGCCTTGGTGTCGGGCAGCTGCCTTATCTCGGGCTGCGGGCCGTGGTAGTCGAAGTAGTCGGGGAAGAGCTCGGGTTGTTTGTTGTCCGCCAGTTCTGTTTGCTTGTCGCCTTCGCGCATGAACCGGGCGGCGAACCGGGCGATCTCGACGGTGTTGCGGTAGACGTAGTTGAGCCTGTGCACCCGGCCCTGGGCCCTGATGCCCAGGTTCTTCCAGGCCTGGCCGCCGCGGTAGATGTTCTGGTTGTCGTCGAGGGCGATCATGAGGTTGTCGGTCTTCCTGTTCAGGAGGCTTATGACTGTCTTGAACATCTCGTCGCTGAAGTCCTGCCCCTCGTCGATGAGGACGGCGTCGTACTGGGGGCTCTTGCCCTGCGCCTTTTCCAGGGCGAGCTGTACGACCGCGTCGTAGTAGGCCTGGTCCTGCTTCTCGTAATCGACCTTTTCATCGAGGATCTTCGAGCAGAGCTCGAAGAAGTGCAGCACCTCGACGCCGCCTTCGCCGAGGGGGACCTTCTTGTCGGAAAGGAGGCGCTTGATGTAGTTGACGAGGGTGATGTTGTAGCAGACAAAGAGGATGTTTTTTATTTCGGGGTTGTACTGCTTGAGGAGGGCCGCCCGGTGGACGAGGACGAGGGTCTTGCCGCAGCCCGAGGGGCCCGTGACGATGCGGTGGCCGCCCTCGATCCTGCGGGCCAGGGCCTCCTGGTTGTGGTCGAGGACCCGGAGGCGGCGCCTGTCCTCCTCCCGCCTGTCCGCCGTGTCCCGTGCGGGCAGCTCGATGCGCACGACGGGGAAAAGGAGGGCCTTGAGGCGCTCGAGCTCTTTTGGCGTGACACGGAAGCTGAACTGGGGGACGAACATCCTCTTGAGGGCATCGAGGAAGCACCGGCCCGAGGGGTCGGCCCAGTGGTCCGACTGGGGGTGCAGGTCGTCGCAGAA
>Ga0116186_1003163_pt1 | contig 14210 bp, 16 predicted proteins | sample AD_JPNNA4_MetaG_FD_89806 | JGI IMG/M metagenome (GOLD analysis project Ga0116186, IMG submission 89806) | Active sludge microbial communities of municipal wastewater-treating anaerobic digesters from Japan - AD_JPNNA4_MetaG | ecosystem: Engineered > Bioreactor > Anaerobic > Digestate | place...
CGAGCGATCGCCGCACTGCGCCCGATGGAAGAACTTCGCCGCATAGGTTCCAACGTTCTGGGAGTCGTCGCCAACAAAATCCCCAGAAATCGTGACTACTATTATGGTGGATATAACTACTACTCACCCTACAGTAATCACTACACCTACCATACTGAATCCATTATCCCAAACCCTGAAAACGAATCAGAGAAACCGGCAAGGATACCGTTGGTTTCTATCTTCACCAAAAACCATAATAAGGATTAAAGTCTCAGTCATTTCCTGAGAAATTTTAAGCGAGGTTAGTTTGCCAAAAATCGCTTTTGTATGTACCAGGAACCGATTTCGCTCTCCTCTGGCAGCAGCCATACTCCAGCGCGAATTGGCTGGCCGCAATATTCCTGGGGAGTGGGTTATTGAGAGTGCCGGTTCCTGGGTGCACGACCTGGTTCCACCCACGCCTGAAGCTTTCATCGAAGCAGCCAAACGCGGTCTTGATATCTCTTCTCATACCGCACAGGGCATCGAAGCCCTCGATCTTGATTCCATTGACCTCTTACTAGTGATGGAACAGGGTCAAAAGGAATCAATTCTGCTCGATTTTCCACAACTAACCAACAGGACCTTTCTATTGAGTGAGCTTTCAGGTCCAGCCTTCAGCATCCCCGACCCGTATGTAACCAAAGAACCCTGCGATGTCATCGCCCAGGAAATCGAGACTATCGTCAAAGACAACTTCGAAGCAATCATTAGCCTGGCAGAAGGGATCAGCCAACTGTCGCAAAAAAAGAACAAGTAACTACGCGGCCATCATCGCCTGTGATGGATTTGATGAACCTTCAGACCTGTCAGAATGATGAACTAATAATTTTCCTAAGGCAATTATCCTGAATTTTTTTACACAGCTGTAGACTAATCGAGTAGGGAGCGGCGACTAACCGCCCCCTCTCACACCACCGGACATGCGGGTCCGCATCCGGCGGTTCATCGAGAAACACATAGTTCTTGGTACCGACCTTTTATGCTCTTCAGCCCTAAGTTATGAAAATATTCATTGCTTAGGGCTTCTTTTACCACAGGTGAGGTGGACATTCGCCAGGGGCTTGTTCCTCCTGCCCCTTCTTGTGCCCGCCACTTCGGAACTCCCAGTCTCACCAACTCTCGGAATCGGGTTGTCCCTCTCTTCCATCGTTTCCAGATCATCTGTCTAAGCCTTCGTCTGATCCATCCGTCCAGTTTTTCATAAACACTCGGCGTATTCGCCTGCCGGTAGTATCCTATCCATCCCACTATGTAGGTGTTTATTTCTTGGATGATCTCTTCCAGCTTGCCTGTCCGGGTACGCTTGGTCAGGCGGCGGAGCTTGTCCCGAAATCTTTCCAGACTCCGGTTCGCTACTCGTATGAGCATTTCCCCTTTGTATTTGTAGAAACTGAACCCTAGAAACTTTACCCTTTTGGCTCGATCTACTTTGCTTTTCTTTGGATTGACTTTTAACTTCAACTTCTTTTCTAGAAACTCTCTCACGCTCTCCATAACTCGTTCACCTGCCCGCTGCGTTTTGACATGGATGTTACAGTCATCTGCGTAGCGAACAAATTTGTGCCCCCGCTTCTCCAGTTCTTTATCCAGGTCATCCAGCATGATGTTCGAGAGTAACGGGGAAAGTGGCCCACCTTGCGGTGTCCCTTCTTCCGTTTCCATTACCACTCCATTTACCATCACACCGCTGTTTAGATAGGCTCGGATCAGTTTCAACACTCGTTTGTCTTTCACCTCGCGTGCCACTCTGGCCATTAGCATATCGTGGTTCACTCGATCAAAGAATTTCTCCAGATCGATGTCCACCACCCATTCATATCCCTCTTGCACATATCCCTGTGCCTTCAAGATGGCATCGTGTGCACTTCGTCCGGGTCGAAACCCGTAACTATATGATGAAAACTTGCGCTCGAATATGGGCGTGAGCACCTGTGCGATCGCCTGTTGGAGTAGTCGATCAATCACTGTCGGTATCCCTAATAATCGTACTCCCCCGTCTGGTTTGGGTATCTCTACCCGCCTCACCGGGGTTGGTTTATAGGCTCCGCTTTCGAGGGCTGCCCTGATCTCCAACCAGTGTTCTTTTAGGTACGGCCGCAGGTCTTTCACCGTCATCCCGTCTGTGCCCGGTGCGCCTCGGTTGCTCTCTACTCGCTTTAACGCTGTGGTCAGGTTTTCCCGTGCCCATACCTGCTCCCACAACTCTACGTTGGACTTTCCTTCGTCTCGCGTTGGGGACGGCTCGGCCCTCGGGTCAGTCTCAGGAAGCTTCACTTCCCATCCCTGTCCCGCAGTTCCCCGATCTGGGGCAGGCTGCCTTCTTTGTTCGTCCCTCAAGCTGCTCAATTACTCATCCTTTCTCGATGTTCAGCCCTTCCCTTCGCGACGGCTCCGGTACTATGGCTTCGGCTGACTCCTGCCATCTCAATCTGACCTTCCAACCAGGGTTACCGTTTCCGGCTCGATGACAGGTCTCCCCAGGTAAGTGCGTTGACTTTCCCTGCACACTTGTCCAATTTACTGCTTCGGCTTTTGGTCGCATTGGGCTTCGTTGTTATTTGCCAACTCGCCCAGCCTCACAGCCTCTTATCGGCTTCATGTCCTTCAAGTCGCAGGTTTGCCTCTGGCTTCCTCCAGACCCCACCTCGCAGTGATGCCCTTGCCTTTGGCTATTGGTTGGTGAGACCAACCTCCATTTGGGACTTTCACCCTATAGCCATCGCCCATGCTGGGCGCACAAATCACAACCACCCGCATAGCGGGTGGTTTGCACTGAGGCTATAAGCCTTGTTCTCTAGCCAGCGCCTCAAGGCGCTGGCTTTCTCTTCGTTCAAGCCACTTTGCTCTTGTCCCTCTCGCCGCCCCTCAAGGGGCTATCTCTCATCGCTTCTGCTCAAACGGGTCCTGGTATTCCTTCACGCTCAACCGGTCTACCGCCTGATCCCTTTGTTCTTGCTCTGCTATGTACTTCTTGATCGTCTCTTCGTTCAGTCCCACGGTACTCACATAGTACCCCTCACACCAGAAGTGTCGGTTCCCGTATTTGTACTTCAGGTTCGCATGCCTCTCAAAGATCATCAGCGCACTCTTCCCCTTCAGATATCCCATCACACTCGACTCACTGTACTTCGGCGGTATGCTCAGCAACATGTGGACGTGATCCGGCATCATGTGCCCTTCGATGATCTCCACCCCCTTGTACTTGCACAATTCCTGCATGATCTCCCCTATATCTTTCCGGATTTGGTTGTAGATTACTTTTCGCCTATACTTTGGCGTGAACACGATATGATATTTGCACATCCATTTCGTGTGTGCCAGACTGTCTGTTTTATTGGCCATACAAAACACCTTTCCTCTCTAGTCTGTGACTTGAACACTCACATTCTATCGGAAAGGTGTTTTGGTTTGGGTATAACCCTTTGTCCCCACCCGCTTAGCGGGTGGTTTTTTGTCTCACTCGTTCCACGAGTTCGACTGCCTTAAGGCGCAACAAAGGGATTGGTCTTTGAATAATGACCAATCCAATCCCTTTTCTATATCGAAATAGTGGTTACTTAATGATTATTGGTAAGAAAATGTAATAAACCTCAGGCGGCTCATTCTTGTTTACGGTAAATGTGGTAGTGTCTTCATCCCATAATCCACCCGGATCCATCGCGCGGAAGGTGATGGTATCTGAGCCGAACCAATCCACCGGCGCGCTGATAGTGATTACGCGATCAACAATGCTTATAGTCGGTTCTGTGTTGCCAGAGTAAGACCAGGTGATCTCAGAATCGAGATTGTCAACATCAGACACATAGTCATCCAGGTTGATGGTTGTAAAGCTTTCCCCTTCCAGGATCGTCTTGTCCGGAGTATCTGCCACTACCGGAGCATCATTTATCGGATGAACTGTAATCGTAACCCTGGCCCGGTTGGTGAAAATTCCACCAATATCAGCTTTATAAATGAAATAATCCGTGCCAAAGAAATTATCATTGGGCTCATAAATAAAAGAGCCATCCGCATTTAAAATCAGATTGCCGTAAGATGGATTGGCAACAAGAACCACCGTCATCGAATCGGGACTTTCAGTCGTGTCATTCGCCAGCACGCCTGAGGCAACAATCGTCAGGATCTGATTCTCATCAGATTCATATTCATCATCCACAGCCCTACCTGGCATTGCCATTATCAGGGCTGGATCCCCAAACAGCAGGTAAGTATTCTTCCGAAATCTTTACCACATGGTGAACCAGCACCCTGCCATTTTCAGGGTGAATAAAAGCGACAATATCTCCTGTTCGCGTTGATCCATTCGCTACTGGAGCGACATAGATCTTATCCCCGGATTGGACAAAAGGTGCCTTACTTCTACCCGGCGCGTTGAAGCAAATCGCATTCCCGTCCGCGGTAGCAACACGGATCAAGTTCGCCAATTCCTCAGAATCTACGGCGCGTTCAGTGACTTGGTATGCGACATTCATCTGCATCAGACTCTAATCCTGTGGAATCTCCCGGCATGGATTGGGCTGAACCACCGTCCGGTTGCCGCAGAAACCAAAACGTCCTTCACTCGACCCGACAAAGGTATCCGCGGAATTCATCCGCCACCAGAAGGTGCCCTCGTTTGAAGCGGTTTGCCACTCCCCCTCCACCTGGCTACCTTGCTCTAAAACATCGCCCGAAAAAGAATAGTCAACGCCATCGATTTTGGCAGTTCCGGCAAGCCTGGTTCCGCTGACTTGTAAAGTCAATTCCGCAGGGGTGTAACCGCCCCTGGTGTTCTGAAACCAGATGTTCCAGACACCTTCCCAAACAGGTACGCCGAGGGTTGGAGTTGGTGTTTGATCGGGATTTGTCGTTGCTGAGGGCGCCAGAGTAACGCTGGCGGATTCAGCACCTATGGGATAATTTGTGGACTGGGGTTCTGAAACTCTAGGGGTAAACGTGCTCACTAGCGTATTGGTCGGAATGGTTTGGGTCGTTTGCGGTGAAGGCTGAGGGTCGTCACTTAGTGTTGGGGTATCATCCAAAAATTCAGGCGTTGTCTGGTTGACCGTTTTCTGCAAGGTCGCGACAACCTCCCCCTGAAAGTGCTCCACATCCGGCTGTCTTCTTTGACCGCACCCGGAAAGCAGGACGAGCAGTAACAGGAACAATAAAATTTTCCGGTTCATTATGTCGGATTTTATCATGGTTGGGAGGACCAATTTCGCAAGTGTTATATGGTTAGAAAACCTGGCCTCGTTGAGACAAAGCTCTTACCGCAGGGTTTCAACTACACTCTCGATCACCCAATCTTGTTGCTCGTCCGTCATCCTCGGGAAGAGCGTAAAATCCGCACATTTTCAGCCAGGCCATCATCATTGGCAATCAACAGTTTCCCCCGTTTTTCGGACAAGTTACTATTGAGAGTATGGTTTTACTCCATCTCCTCGGACAACCAGGCTCTTAACTTCACCCTGTTCACTTCCTGACCAACCGAATCCGACCAGTTTGACGAGTGGAGTTCCGGATGCCATACGCGCTGACCATAGCCCCGGAAAAGATCCCTGAACCTCAAAAAGTAACCTTTGAGGATTTCAGGGGAATCCGGTCGCAGGTTGTAGAGCCGCGCGATCACCCTTTTGGGCAGAAAAACCCGACTAAACCCAATTTTGAGTTTAGAAAAGAAACTGCTGGCTTCTGAAAATTCAGCCAGATCAGGCGTAAGACCAGCCCGGGTGGAATTGGCGTCGACGATTTGAGTTCTGGCCTGCTCAAAGGCCCAGGACTCATCCCCAGCAGGCTGCAGCGCTTTCATCACTTCATCGGGGATGCTAACTGCTGAAAACTCCCGCACCAGGCTGAAAGTCAGCCAAACCACACGCTGACACTGCCAGCTGCTGACTATCAACAAAAAACGCTCCCAATCGAACTGACTCTGAAAATGCCAGAGCACATCAACCACATCCAACAAACCCTTCAAGCCCAGTGAGAGGCGATGCTGATAGGTGAAATGCAGGCAAAGGTGGGCTGCAAAGTCCTCCGGGGATAAGACAAGCACATCCACACCGGCAACTTTTTCTGGCACGGCTCGGCGCCAGAGTTCCGTTGCTTCGATGCTGAAAGGTTCATCTTCCTCCAGGAGTGTCCAATGGATCTCCAGCGGCAAACCCTCAGCGTTAAACATGGGCGGGACGTGCTTGATGTCAATATTCTGATCGGCGGGATCAAAATAGGTGCTGGGTTTGTAACCGCATGCCTGGGCTCTGGCGATGGCTTTGGGCAGATCAGCTCTTTTCACCAGCAAGTCGATATCGCAAAAGTAGCGTTCCGCGATGCTGCGGTTGATGTTTTCTGCCAGGTAGATGCCTTTGAGGGCGATGGTGTCAATCTTGTTTGCCTTAAAGTCTTGGAGCAATTTTGTGGCACGGGTCAGGATGAGTGTGTTGCGCACAGCATTTTGAAAATATGTATTTTCAAGCCTGGTTTGCAGCTCTGCCGGAAAGGGCTCTGTTTTGGCAAAAGCTTTGACTGTCTGATAGAACCGTGAAGACACTCCATGCTGCAATGCCACCTCAGCCAGAGCGAACCAATCCTGCCCGTCCAAACTTTTTAGCTTATCCTGAAGTTCGCTGTTTGGGCTACAGGGATCCAAAATATTGGCAAGGGTCTTGAATGTATGCAGGCTTTCGTTCAATTATTCATCTCCTAAAGCAACGGCAGCAACAAATATTACTCCTTGCCATTATATGCCGATTAAGCGACAGGCAGGCAAATGAAAGTGACTCTGCACAGAAACTGAGAAGCCACCCCCCGTTTGGTTTCGCCACATGGACCGCTGTGACTCAGGACTTATACCGATTTTTCGGCCAGGTTGAGCTGTTGCTGAGCGCAGAGTTGACGATAATAGGCATTTTCTGCCAGCAAAGTCTGGTGAGTTCCAATTGAAAGGACGCCCTGGTCATCCAGCAGCAGGATCCGGTCCGCATCCTGAATTGTGACTAGGCGGTGGGCAATGATGAAGAGAGTTTTATCCTTGACATAAGGGGGTAAAGCGTCAAAGATGGAACGCTCGATGATGCTGTCCAACGCGGCAGTGGGTTCATCGAGGATGAAGACATCCGGGTCTTTAACCAGAGCCCTGGCAATTGACAAGCGCTGTTTTTGGCCTTCAGAGAGGTTTACTGCCCGCTCGTCAATCCGGGAGTCGTAGCCTTCAGGGAGACTGATGATGAAATCGTGAATGCCCGCGGTTCGGGCTGCGTTTTCGACAGCCTCCTGGCTGGCACTGGCGTTTCCGTAGCGCAGATTTTCATTGAAGGTGCCGGAGAGCAGCAAGCTGCTCTGTGACACATAGCCAATGCGCCGGCGTAATGAGAGCAGATTGTATTCTGAAACTGGCATACCATCAAAGAGAATTTCACCCTCTGTTGGCTTGTAGAAACACAGAATCAGGCTGACAAGCGTTGTCTTGCCGACCCCACTGGGGCCAACAACTGCCACCCGTTCGCCAGGCTTGACCTTGAAAGAGAGCGCTTTCAGGACCTGCTGGTCGCCAGCGTATGAAAAAGACACGTCTTTGAATTCGACGCTTCCATCCAGATGGTCAATCACCTTTCCGGTGTCCAGGTTTTCCTCAGGGACAATGTCGAATAAATTCATGACCCGCTCCAGGGATGCCAGCGCGTTTTGCAAGGTGAGGTTGGCATTGGCAAAATACATCGCGGGATTGAAAACATAGCCCAAATAAGCCTGGAAGGCGAACAGGGAGCCTAAAGTCCATTCCCCCTGGATGGCAAGATAAGCGCCAACAAGCAGCACGACGCCGCGGGCTAAGTCCGGGGCAAGATTGATCAAAACACCGGTCAGAGAGCCGACTACGTTTTGTTCCATGGATATTTGCCGTTGATCTTCGAAAGCGTGCATAACGCGTTCGCTTTCGCGCTGTTCAGTTGAAAAAGCTTTGATCAATGGAAGTGAAGTAATTGTTTCCTGTAAACGTTTGTTGATGCCGGCATGCGTTTCCATGCCGTGATGGCTGAGGATGCGCATGCGCTTCGAAAAATAGCGCACACTAAACAGCATAGCAGGCAATGCCAGGAGCGAAACCAGCGCCAAACGCCATTCCAGGTAAAACAAAAATCCCAGCCCGCCCAGGAAACGGATGAGATTTGTGAACAAGTAAACTAGGGTGCCAGAGAAAAACCAGCGCAAACCGCCGACGTCTGAAGAAACGCGTGAGATCAGATAGCCCACTTCATTCTGGTCGAAAAATGCCTTGGGAAGATGCAGGGTATGTTCGAGTAGTGCCTCCTGAATTTTCAGGATCACCGATTGCTCAAAGTCCAGCAGATAATATTTCTGCAACAAGCCAGCGCCTACGTCCAACAGCTTGATTCCGATAACCAGCAATAAAGCCCAGGGCAGCAGGTCCAAGCGGCGGGCCAGAATGACGTCATCCACCAGAAAGCGATAAACCAGCGGCTGGGGAAATGCCAGGAGGCTAGTAAAAATGATCAACAGGCCGCCAATGAGACCGGACTTCCAGTACGCGCGCATGAATGGCAAGAGGCGCTTCAACACTTCTTTGGCGTCTTGCGGCTTATTCACAGTTCCAATTTGATCCTGCGGTAAATCGCGCTTTAATCCGTTTTTTAGATGATTGAACCAGGTTGACTTCATTATTTGCGATCCGAGGTCTGAAATGACGCTTGCTGCCCGGTTTTGGGTTTTTGGATCACCAGGTCATAAGGATGATGACAGGTAAATCGCTGGAATCTTTCATCCCAAACGGCGACGGTCTTGTTGCGGTGAATATACTTGACTATCAAACCTTGACCAGCCTGTAATTTTACCTGATGAATTTTGGGATGCCAGAAGAGACGGGGAAGCTCAGAAGCTTTAAATATCTTGTATAGAGGTGATAAACAGGGGGCGAGAACTGAGCGTACCTTTTGCCAAAGCCCGAAGAGCCTGATTCTCATCAAGCTAGCCCTGCCGCCCCTGACAGGGAGTAGGGAACCTTCTTTTCCAACCCAGGCAATGATGCCTCTGACCAAGTCCGGGCTGATAGGGTGCGCGTCCATTTCATGATTGTTGTCACCTTTGGTATAGATCTGATCTCCCACAATATCCACCACCCGATGAACGATGGTGGTTTTAATAATTGGGTCAAAAAAAACAATCACATCACCTACTTTTAAGTTTTCAGATTTGGGACGTGTGTATAGAAGCTGACCAGATCTAAAAGTTGGATACATGCTGGCACCAGTGTAGCGAAAAGGAAGATTTTCCTCTAACTGGGACAGAATTCGATCTTCAGACAACTGAGAATTCTTCATCAATTAACTTCCAGAACTCAGCTGATTTTGTAAAACGGAGTTCGTAACCAGGAATAGCACGGGCAAGTTGAGCCACTTTCTGGAAAACGTCTTTGATTCGTGCATGCGTGTGCTGCTTTCCAATCACGGTCAGGGTCTGTTCAAAAATTATTTGGGCGGTTTTGCTGGTTGACAAAGCCTCCAGGTCGTTACTATTAGCCTTGGTCAGGCTGAAGAATGCTTTGATCGGTACATGACCGCGCTTAAAACTGTAGCCCCAGGCATCCGCAAAATATCTGCCGTCTGAAGAAAGATAGATCAAAACCTGATCTTCGTCCAGCACCTCATCTCCCAATTCAGCACTAAGCCGGGAGATGGTAGTCTTGCCAGCCCCGGATGGCCCGCTAAAGAGGTAAAGTCCGCCTTTGTGGATGACGCCGCTGCAGTGTAAAGGGAGATAACCCTCTTCCAACTTCCAATGTGTTAAGAGGAAAAGGATTTCATTAACTGGCAACTTCACCCGGTCAAATTTTTGCAACATTATAAAAAAAATATTTTTATCAGGGTCAGTTCTCAATTGGTAGATGAAGCCACCTGTGAGGTCGGCTTGTCGATTGACTGCTTCACCAAACATGTTTACTTCTGTGATGCCCTCCTGGATAAGGTCGGGGGCTGTTAGAGCCTGACCCCAATATTCATTCCAAAGCTGATGTAATTTGTTAATGGCGATCAGACTTTCGTCAGAAAAATCGCCATAGAAATTTTTGTGTGGGACCCCACCGATCAGTAACACCTCGTAGGGACATGCGGCAATTTTTTGTTGAATTGGTTGAGGAAAACCTTGATGTTTAATCGCAATTTTTAGAAGCAAGTCCCTCTGATCAATTGCAAGTTGGCTAAAACCTTTGATAATCATGATTGATTTAGATGAAAGTTAAAAAAAATTATCGCCGGAGGCGATAAAAAAAGAACCACCGATGAGTAAAAATTGGGTGAAATTCGACTGAAAATTTATCGTCAAATTTTGAAAGTGGCGCTCCATTAGACAAGTTCTACTTGCAGACAACTGATTAGGTTAAATCACTTCAGCAAATAGCATGCAGGGTTAAAGACTTTGTGATTAATGATTAGGAGTCTCTCCATTATTACAGTTTCCAGAAGCAACTGTACCTGCGTTGCAATCAATTTCTGCCGCCGAACCAGTATTTATGCAATTAAAACCGCTTGCTACAGACCCAAAAGGTTGACAATGATCACCTGAACCACTTGCGATGTTTCCAGCCTTACAATCACCTTTCGCTGTTGGCAAAACATCCCCAAGGTCCCTGATGGTTGGTTTTTCATATTTCTGTTTCATAAAGAAAACCTCCTCTCTACCAATAAGTATTCTAAACACAAACAAAGTATCTGTCAAGTCGAGGTTAACAGTCGATAAACATCTTAACTCAGGGTTAATCATTACCTCAGACCAACCTGCTTACTGGAAATAAACCTTCGTCATAGGCTTGCTTGCAAAACCAAAAAGGCGCCGTCAGACGCTTTGTCTGGTAATAGTTGTCCGCAATGCAGGAACCCAAACACTGCCATTTGAACAGGCATTTACCGCAGGGATCTTCCAGCTTAGAAGGGATATCGCGTCGGATCTGGTTGATGACCGCATTATCGCGCCACACATCCAGCACACGGTCAACACCTAATTGTCCATAGGTCAGTTCGGGGACCGAGACGCCCATGCCGCACATCGCCAGGCTCCCATCAGCCAGCACCCCAAGGATACGATGAATACCGCAAGAACTCACACCAAATTTCAGCAGACGAGCAATGCTTTGAAAAACCACCGACCAACTATAGTAAAGCTGGATTGAAACACGTTTCTGCAGGTCACCTTCCACCCACTTGCCAAGCTCTACCAAACGATGAATATCCAACAATTCACCGCGCTTTTGCATTTTTTCAGCGCGCCCGCTAGGTTGGATCAGATTGAATTTAACCGACCCTGCTTCCCAAGCCTGCGCAAGCATAACCAGGTCTTCAATTTCAGCAACGTTTCCCTCATGCAGGCTCATAATGATCTGGGGGTGAAAGCCCTGTTCAACCAGCATGCGAATACCGGCAACTGATTTTTCGTAAGCACCTCGCACACCCCGGAAGCGGTCATGGGTTTCAGCTTTGGCACCATCCATGCTGACTGAAACGAAATATACACTGCTGTTTTCCTTCATGAATTTAGCAATCTCTGGTGTCAGTAAGGTGCCATTCGTTTCAAGGGTAACTGAGATATTTTTTTCTTTTAAGTGTGCCAGCATTGGCAAAAAATCAGGGTGCAGCAGGGGTTCGCCACCAGTTAATTTTACGGTGCTTAAACCCAAGGGGATACCTTCTTCAATCGATAATTTGAAGAGCTCAAAATCCAGGTGTCCACCGGTTGTGCCGTCCTTTTGATAATCAGGGGCTAACCAGCAGTGCTTACAACGAAGGCTGCACCCGGCAGTCAGGTAATAATAATATTGATTTAGGGGTGGGATCCCTTGGGGCAGGTTGACTTGTTCGGTCATGTTAATTTTCTATCCTTATCCGGTGAATAGGTTTCTTCACCGATTAATATGCGATAACAGTCCATTGGGTTACGCTGGTTAATATCACCATTGAGGAATAAGGCTCCTCCGGGGCAGCCCCCAGTGCAGTAGCCTTTATAGGAGCAATCTTTACATGGATCGATCGTATCCAGAGAAATCTTTCGGCGCTCGCGCATCGCCCGCATGGTTGGGTGGGAAAGCCAAATATCCAATAAATCATCGGTTTGGATATTCCCCAGCGACAACTGGTGAACGACATGCCAGGGGACAATGGTGCCGTCATGTAAAACCGCAATTTTGCTGAACATCCCCCCACAGGCTGTCAGATAACCGCGACCGGGCAAAGAGTCAAGTCCTTGCGCTTGCGCCTCTTTGATCAGTCTTTCCTGCCCTGCTAACGCTAAGGGTCCAGCCGTGGCGCTGATACGGCCGTCATACTTTTCGTTCAAGCGTGTTAAGGTGTTCATCACCTCCCGCCTTTGGTCCACACTGAGCATGATGCCTTCTTCAAAGCGATTGGTGGCACCGCAGGGATAGGCTTCGTTGGTTGAAAAACCAGGCAGTCCCACCTCATTCAGAAGTAAATAGGCGACATTCTCCAGATCGTTGTAATTAAAGCGGTTAATCGTCACCCGGACGGTCAGGGGGAAGCCACCAGCTTTCAGTAATGTTAACCCACGCAGGGCACGGTTGAAGCTGTTGGGGCGGCTGTGATCATGCACTTCAGGGCAAGAGCCGTCAATAGAGATCTGGATCGAATCCAACCGTAGACGGCGTTTGCCCTTTTCAAACTCTTTCAGGGTCTTTTCAGTAATTAAGGTGCCATTGGAGAGAATATCATAGCGCATGTGGTTGGCAATCACGCCGTCCACCAGGTCGAAAAAATCCGGTCGGGTGAAGGCTTCGCCACCCGTGAGGGTGACACCCATTACGCCCAATTCCCCAAGGCGTTTGAATAAATCCAACCAAACCTGGGTGGGCAGATCATGAAGGGCAACCATTTCATCCGCATAAAAACAATAAGCACAATTGAGATTGCAACGACCAGTTATGGCTATATCTACGTGCCTTGGCTTGGGCATGAATTTAAAATCAGTCATGATTTATAAACCTTTTCTTTTTTAAGAGATGCCACTCAGAGAGCCTCCACTTCACCAAGGAAACCAGAGTTTAAAAGGTGCTCAACGAATTCTTCCAGATCGCATTTTGCCTGTTCAGCATCCGCTTCTTCAAATTCCTTCAAAACGGCATCGAGGACCTTTTCACAGCGGTTCATAGTAGCAAATTGCTTCCAAATGAATAAGCCGCTGGTATTAACCACCTTTACCTGATTAGTGTCGGGATTAAATAATAAACCGCCCACTTCATCTTCTTCCCTTAACACAACATCAGGATTACAGCAGTAATTGGTGTCAAAGTTAAATTTTTCTGGCATTTTGGTCTCCTTCATGGTTCTTGACTTAATAACCGGACGATTTTTTTGTCGGACAATTGCTCATAAAACGTTCTTACATCTTGAAAAGCTGAGGACTCATCAATGCCATATTCAATAGCAATATCCCTGGCGATTTTAGTTACGCTGGATAGACCGTCAGTTTTCTTGAGGATAATTAATGCAATGGAACTAAGCTCAACTAACCTAAAATCATCCGTGTCTAACAACAGCGCACCTCCTTGTAATTCCTCAAAAATTACATTCGGGTTTACTTGATAAATCTGTTCTTCCAATTTCCTCTTTTCGGTTAGCAGCCTGTTTAATTTTGAACTAAATTATAACCCTCGAATCAATGTGACATAAATTATAAAAAAACTCAACTTTTCAAATTAAAAATTCTTGTCAAAGATCAATTCGCAAAAATACATTTTCCGCCAGTTCAATCAGCAATTCGGTCCCAGGTGTGTTGATAATTATTGACCAAAAAATTGCCGGGATTCAATGAAATTTTTAGAGCGCATCTCTGATGGCGTCGACCACCCATTCCACCTGCTCTTCACGCATGGTTGGATAGAGCGGTAGAGTGATTTCGCGCTTTGCAGCCAGATCGGTGATTGCCAGGCGCCCCTCCTCACTGGCTGCTCCACTGCCGTAGATGCTGAAGGTGTGTGCGGGGGGATAGTGCCAGCTGGTCTGGATGCCCTGCACTTTCATGCTTGCCCTGACGGCTTCTTTTTGGCTGCTCTCAGGCAAGAGTACGGGCATGATGTGGTAGCTGCTCAGCCCGCGTTCGGCTTCAAAGGGAATCTGAATTTGCGGAGTGCGTTCGGCTAACAACTCGCGATAGAGTGCCACCAATTCGCCCCGCCTGGCGTTGCCGGC
>Ga0116186_1003168_pt1 | contig 14190 bp, 11 predicted proteins | sample AD_JPNNA4_MetaG_FD_89806 | JGI IMG/M metagenome (GOLD analysis project Ga0116186, IMG submission 89806) | Active sludge microbial communities of municipal wastewater-treating anaerobic digesters from Japan - AD_JPNNA4_MetaG | ecosystem: Engineered > Bioreactor > Anaerobic > Digestate | place...
CAGTCCGGGTGAGGTTTTCCGCGTCCGCGGTGCCAGGTAAGGTCGAACACCCCGAGAAAAAGATCCTCGATCCCAAAAAAACGGAGCACGCGCGCCGCGTGGGCCATAGGAGCGTTGGTCAGCAAGGTCATCGGGAGCCCAAGGCTCCGGAGGTAGGGACGGAGGCGGGGGTCCGGCGTGAGCTCGTCGATTTCCTCCTCCGGGTGGACGGCGGCGAAGTAGGGGGCTGGGTCCGCGAGGCCGTGCTCGCGGGTAAGCCACTCGAGCGTGGTCCCGTACATCGGCAAGCGCTCCGCGCGGAGACGCACGGCTTCGGCATGGTCGAGCTTGAGATAGTCGGCGACGAAGGCGAGCATCCTCTTCGTGATCCCCTCGTCCATCGCGTCGGACGAGGGGTAGAGGGTGTTGTCGAGATCGAGCAGGAGATGGCGTATCATCGCGCGGAGTATACCACTACGCGAGGAACGCTTCCACCTTCGTGATCGCGCCCGCTCGGGAGAAAACGAGGGAGGAGACATCCGGCCCGAGCTCGTTTCCATCTCTCTCGGTCGTGGTCCCGTCGGCCCGGGTGAGCCGTATCCTTCGCACCGCTCCGGCCGAGCCGGGCGTCGATGGACTCGTCGTCGTCCCCTCGCGCCGGTACTCGAAGGCTATCCCGCACCACGAGAATGACAGCGTCCCGTCCGGTCGGAACTCCGACGCTCTGAGGAGACCTGGCTCAAGTGAAACGTTGCCCTCATCGACTCGAACGCCGAGCTCGGCGAATCGGGTAAGGATCTCTTCCTTTACCTGACCGGTCATGCCCGGTTGCTTCGCGCCCTGACCGGCCGGGGTGTGCGAGTAGGGATCGGTCGGGAAGGCGCCGTAGGTCGCTGGGTCTTTGTTGAAGCCGATTCCTTTGCGGACGTCGTAGTACGCCTCTGCGAGGGCGCCCCTAGTTGCGGGATCAGTCGCGCGCGCCCAGTTTTCCTGGGCGGCGAGGAGGAGTTTGGATACCATGTGCCAGTAGATGCTACCGAGACCCTCGTACGCGTAGAAGGTTCCCGAGCGGCCGGTGAAGCTCCGGTGGTTAAAGACGCGCTCGTATAGCGCGAGCAGGTCGCGGCGCGACGAACGTGCGAGATCGGAAAGCGGCGAGGACGCGGCCACGATCCGGTCGACGGCTGCCGCGAGGTCGCGGGCGTTACGGAACGAGGGATTGAAGTGCCCATCGCCCTCGCCGTCAAGGTGCGCGATCGACCGGTCGCCCGATTTCAGCATCTCCTTGACGAGGGGAATCGCCTCGAGCTCGCGCGCGGGGACGATGTTCCGCGCGCAGAAGTGCGGAAGTTCGCGGTTAGGGTAAAGAATGTAGGAATACTGGTCGGCGCGGAAGAGGGCGCTTGTCTTGAGCGCGCGAAGGAGGGCGAGCGACTCCTCTGGGGAGAGGAGGCCGGAAGAAAGGACGGCGACCTGACCTTCGAGCATCTCATAGAGGTAGTGCACGCGCATCCCGCCATCGATCACCTCGAGCGTGTTGTACGCATGGTAGAGACCGTCGTCGCGGCGGTTTGCCCTGATGGTCGCTTCTGCGTGCCTACGGAAGGCGGCGAGGGCAGACCTAATCGCGTCGCGCGAGACCGTCACGGACGGCTCCCCGACTCCCTCGCGATACGCGCGATCGCGCGCGGCCTCGAAGAGACGCCCAGCGCGCTCTACGAACGATGCGCGCGCCGCAGGGTCCCCGAGCGAGTCGGGCGCCGATTCCGCGTACAGTCGGGAGAGCCCCGCGAGGAAGGTCGCGGTTCCCTCGGTTAGCTTAAAGGCGTCGCGGTTGGCGCGGCCGTAAATCCCCTCAAGGAACACGAGAAAGCGGCGGAGGTAGCAGAGGGTGACGATCGAGAGACCGTAACCCGCGAGCGCGTTGTTCGCGTCGTTCCATTCAGGACGCTGCGTGTTGAGCCAGATGCCGCCGCCGGGCACGAGATTCGCCATCTTGGCGAGGACGAGCACGAAGTACTTCTCCGTCGCCGAGACGAGCGCGACGGATCCGTCCGCCCTCCTCGAAAGCTTGGCGTCCGAGCCGAGGCGCCGCGCGTCCTCCTCGATTCGCGAGTTCAATTCGTGGTCGAACACGATCGTCGAGTGGGGGTCACGCACGATATCGTCGTATGCCTTAAGCCGATAGGGAACGTTCGCGGTCGAATGGCGCGGCTCGTCGAGCTCAGCTATCAACCCCGAGGGATCAAAGCGATCGCGCATCTCGAGGAGCTTGGCGAGATATATGATCTGATGGTCGCCCCAGTAGCCGATGTTTGACCACGGGTTGTCCGGCTCCGGCACCTCCCAATCGATCCCGTCGCGGGTGATTCGGTAGGGATTGAAGCCGTCGGCGGTGCAGGCGTTGAGGAATTTCGCCGACATGTGCGCGAGATACGCCGGGTAGGAAAGGGCGAGGGCCTCCCAGTTTTGGAAGATGTCGCGCCAGTTCCCCTGGTAGTTTAGCCTCGGCTTCCCGTCGGCGCCCTTGATCTCGATCGAGAATCGGTTCCAAGGTCTGCTCGGGTCGCCGTGGCGACGGGAAAAGGTGAGAGGAAGGTACTCGTGGTAGAGTCGAAGGACTTGCGGTCCCGCGGCCTCGGCGGCCATCCCGAGCTCGGAGAGCGGGATGTCCTCGCCGCGCCCGGCGAGGATCCCGTCGATCACGGGAAGAAGGTCGCGGTTTCGCGTCTCGGCGAACGCGCGGAAGTCCCGGGCGCTCACGGCGGTCGCGTTCGCGAAGATGCCCCCGCGCATGATGTTAAAGAGGACGTTAGCCTCATGGTGCGCGCAGGTCTCTCGGTCGGCGGTATCCTGGAACCCGTCGGCCCGAGCGACGAGGGCGTCGAGCGCGCGCGATCCCGCCGCGACGTCCGCGCGGAGGGCGTCGGTCGCCCGCGGCCTGTCCGCGATCTTCGCGGCGAGCGCGCGTATCGCGGTGAGGTCCAGCGTCGCGTCGAGTACCTGGTACCATTCGACCTCCTCGCCTACCGCGAGCGTGAGCTCTCGATGTAGGAAAAGCGAGGGGCGCTCGCCTTTGACGACGCGATCGCCCGGTAACGGCTCGTCGAGGCGAAACGCCTCCGGGGTGCCCGGCGAGAGGTGCACGGTTCCTTCGGTTGCCGAAGCGCTAAACCATCCGACGTTCGCGAAGAGGCCCTCGCTTGGCTCCGCCTTGTCGGTGACGATTGATGTCATCGAGAAGACGGCGATTCGCGACTTTTCGTCGAGGTCGGTCTTCTTGTAGGCATCGAGGAGTACGCTGTTGTCATTTTGGAAGTAGGAGGTGATGCATGCGGGCAGTATGTTTCGGCATCCGTCGAGGACGGCGAGCCGCGCCGGTTCCCCGGATGCGTTGAGGATGCGTATGTGGCGCACGAGGCCGAAGGCGTCGCTCGAGGTCCATCCATACTGGAAAACGAGCCCGAGGTCGAGGTTCCGTTCCTCGAAATAAAGTTTCGATCCGTTAAGGCTTTTATACAGATTCCGTTCCGTCTTCCATAGCCCGCGTTGTGTCTCCGAAAAGGGTTCCCATAGAAGGGTCTCGTCCCCGTTCCGCACCTTGATTGCCGTGTAGGGACCGGTGTACGTCCGGGCGTCGGAAACCTTGTCGGCGGTGTAGTAGGGGAAAAGAGCGCGATCGGAATTCACGCGTCCGGCGGTAAGGCCACCGTTGGACCACACATAATTCCAAATGTCCGACGCGCTGACGATCGTCATGAAAAAGGGCGGCATCCCGTCGAAACTCGATATTTTATAGAAGGTTTCTCCGAGGAACTCGGTAAACGACCCCGATACCGGCAAGGCGCGGGTTTCGCGAATCTGGGAAACGGAAAGTCCTTTCATGGTCACTCCTTGGCGTAACTATAAGCCCATTAATTGTTTTAGTCAATTAATAGAGTGCTGGATTTACATGAACCATTGGAACGATCTTGTTCTTCATCGTCCTCGGCTATAGTATAAGCCAACACAACACCTAAGGGATTACACCATGCTCGACCGCCTTTTTCGCCGGGATTCTTCACGCGTCGCGTACTATATCGTGACCTATGCCCTGTATACGGCGATCGCCGGAAGTTTCGACGTGGCTTTCACCCTTCGCGTGACCGGTTCTTTCGCCGCGCTTACCGGCCTCTATCTACTTTACTACTCGAGCCTCACGATAGCCTTTGTCGTCTCGACCCTTCTCGCGTCATCTGGCCGTTTTTCCCGTTCGTTTCGCGGCAATCTTCTTTTTCAGGCGGGAATCGGGTTTTTGATGTTCTTTGCCCTGCCGACGAAAGAGCAGCCTCTCGTCCTAATACCGTACTTCATGATGAAAGGCGTCTCCGAGGGGCTTTTTTGGTCGACGCGACACGCCTCAATGACCTGTCTCCTTCAGAACGACCAGCGAGACCGTTTCTTGCTTTCGGTTAGGCGGGCACGATCGCGGTCTCGGTCTCGATGCCTTTTCTCGCCGGGCTTTTCATGCATTTCTCCTCCGTTCGCGCGGGATATTCCGGGGTATACGTTGCCGCTGCCCTCGCCGCGCTCATCGCATTCGCGCTTGGCCCACGGGTCGTCGCGGAGGCCCCTTCCCGCCCTGACTTGCGGAAATTCCGGCGATACGTCGCTTCGCGCGAAACCCGTTCGTGGCGGACGTATATCTTCGCGAGCTCGATCAACAACGCCCTCGCCATTTTCGCCGCCGGTGTTCTCAACGTATACGTCCTTAAGACGGAATTCAACATCGGTATGTTTGCCTCGGGGGCGGCAGCCCTTTCGGCCGTTTTTATTCTGGGCGTGCGTAGGCACATCCAGGGTAAGAGTATCCGACGGGTTGGCTTCGTCGCGATGGGGGCCGCCGGCGATTTCGCGGGAAGGGTCGTGTACGTCGCGTTCCTTTCGGTTCCCGCACTGTTGTTCAAGGCGGTATGCGACAGCTTCCTCTCGCCCCTTCGGTCCATATTCGCGGAGAATATCGTCAGGCGCCGATCCGACTTGATGGCCGAGCACGAGGGATACTCCCCGCTGGAGCCGTACCTTTTTCAGGAAATCGTGATCTTGTTCGCCCGATTCGTCGGCTTTCTCGCGAGTGGCCTCGCGTTCTCCCTTTTCGCCATCGGGCCATTTAAGGCCGCGCGGTTTATCCTGCTGATTCTTTCGTTCGCGCCTTTTATCGATCTCTATCTAATTGATAGGATCGAGCGGGAAAACTTGCGCAAAATGACATCCCATGATAATTTGTAGTTCAATATGGATCAGACACTCCCCAAACTCCTAAGGCGCGTCGCCTCCGAGCACCCCGACGTTCCCGCACAATACACCAGGCTCCCCGACGGGAATTTCGAGCCCCTCGCGTATCGCGACTGCTACGAGGCCTCGCTTGATTTCGCCGCGGGCCTCCTCTCCATTGGGCATGGGCGTGGGGATCATATCGGCCTGATCGCGGATAATCGCAAAGAATGGCTTCAGGCCAGCATGGGAATCATGGCGATCGGGGCGGCCGACGTCCCGCGCGGCTGCGACGCGACCGAGCGCGACCTTTCGTATATTCTCTCATTCGCGGAGTGCCGCACCGCCATCCTCGAAAACGAGGTTCAGCTCGCTAAGGTTCTTTCGTGCAGGGATTCGGTGCCGCAGCTTTCCCGCGCCGTCCTCATGGACCCGGCCGGACCCGACGCGGTCGCGCGCGCGGCAAAGGCCGGCGTCGACGTGGATACCTACGCGGGCCTCGTCGACCGGGGCCGCGCGTTTCGCGCGGCGAGCCCGGGCGCTGCGGAGGCCGAACTCGAGAAAGGCGAGTGGGACGAGATCGCGACGCTGATCTTCACCTCGGGGACCACGGGCGAACCGAAGGGCGTCATGCTGAGCCACGGCAACTTCCTATGCCAACTCGACGAGCTCCCCGAGCGCATTGTCTTGTTCCCCGGCGAACGCGCCCTCTGCGTACTGCCGGTATGGCATTCGTTCGAGCGGATGTGCGAGTACGTCATCGTCAACGGCGCCGGGGGCATCGTGTACTCGAAGCCGATCGGCAGCGTCCTCCTCGCGGACTTCGCGAAGACGAATCCCGCGCTGATGCCCTCGGTTCCCCGCATTTGGGAATCGGTCTACGACGGGATATTCCGCGCGATGCGAAAGACCGGCGGCATATCGTGGGTCCTTTTCAGCTTCTTCGTCGAGGTTGCGATCCTCGAGTCTCGCCTGCAGCGATGCGTTTCCGGGCGAAAGCCGGTGTTCTCCCTCTCGCGGCGCTGGATTGAGTGCGTCCTCGCGCTCGTGCCCTGTCTCCTACTGTGGCCGATTAAGGCGCTCGGCGCTCTGCTCGTCTTCCGCAAGATCCGCGCGAAGCTCGGCACCTCCTTCCGCGGCGGGGTTTCCGGCGGCGGCGCCCTTCCCCCGAACATCGACGAGTTCTTCTGGGCGGTCGGCATCAACATCGTGGAGGGCTACGGCCTTACGGAGACCGCTCCGGTCGTCGCCGTGCGCCCCTTTACCCGGCCGACTTTCGGGACGATCGGCACGCCCATTTCTTGCTGCGAGGCGAAGATCGTCGACGAGGCGGGCAAAGAGCTTCCGGTCGGCGTTAAGGGCACCGTGATGATCAAGGGCGCGAACGTGATGAAGGGCTACTATCGCCGAGACGACCTGACCGCGAAGGTGCTGTCGCCCGACGGCTGGCTCGATACGGGCGACCTTGGCTTTAAGACCCGCGACGGGCAGATCATCCTTCGGGGCCGAAAGAAAGACACGATCGTTCTCCGCGGCGGCGAGAACATCGAGCCACTGCCGCTCGAGATGAAGATCAACGAGTCTCGCTACGTCTCGCAGTCGGTGGTGCTTGGCCAGGACCAGCGCTACCTCGGCGCGCTCCTCGTGGTGAATCGCGACGAGCTCGTCGCGTGGGCCGAGGAGAACGCGATCGAGACGGGGGACTTCGCCGCCCTCCTTGCGCATCCTCAGGTTCGCAAGCTGTACGAGAGCGAGATCGCCGAGCTGGTGAGCCCGAAAAACGGATTCAAGATGTTCGAGCGTATCAACCGCTTCGCCCTGCTCGAGAAGCCCTTCGAGCCCGGCGTGGAGCTTTCCGCGAAGCAAGAGATCATGCGGTACAAGCTCGATTCCCTGTACAAGAAGGAGATCAAAGGCCTCTTCGAATGATCGACTCGGGTCCTGGATATTTCTCTCTTCGGGATCGCGACCTTCGCGCCGAGGGCCTGCTCGTCGCCGAGGGAAGACTGCTCGTCGAGCGTGCCCTCGTGGCCAAACTCGATCCCCTCGCCGTTTACGCCTCTTCCGAGGCATACTCCGACGCGGAGCGTCTCGTGGGCGGTCGGGTTCCGGTTGAGGTCCTCGACGCGCGGCAGTTCTTGGAGCTCGCGGGCTATGCCTTCCATCGCGGGCTCATCGGTATATTCGCCCGACCGTCAATTTCCCGTCTTGACCCTGCTGCGTTCCATTCGTCTCGGCTCCTCGTGCTCCCCTCGATAACCGATCCGGGAAATCTCGGAACATTGTTGCGTTCCGCCCTTGCCTTCGGTTGGGACGCGGTCGCGCTTGGTACCGGAGGCGCCGACCCCTTTAACCGAAAGTCACTTCGGGGTTCGATGGGCGCCGCTCTTTCGCTCTCGCTATTCATGGCGGGTCCAGATGATCTCGTCGGCCTGCGCGAGAGGGGATATGAGGTTCTCGCCGCGAGCTTGGAGGATGGCGCGCGGGTCGCGTCGCCCCGGCCGCTATCGGACGACGTACCTTCGCGCGAGGGAGTGGCTCGCGAAAAACGGCGCGTATTGGTCTTGGGAAACGAGTTTTTCGGGATCGACGATGAATGGCGCGCGGGATGCGATGGCGCCGTAATGATACCGATCCGCGACGGGGTCGACTCGCTCAACGTCGCCGTCGCGGGGTCCCTTTTGCTTTGGGCCTTGGGCTAACTTAGGCTTGCTTTTCCGCGTCCACGACCGCGGTCATTAGTTCCTCGATCGTGAAGGGCTTCGGCAGTATCGCCATGACCCCAAATTGATGGGCAAGGACCTTGAAGGTTGACTTATTCATGTCGATCTTGCCCGAGGTAATGATGATCTTAAGATCGGGGTAGAGGCTGTGCAGGTCGAGGATTAAGTCCATCCCGCCTTGGCCGGGCAGGATTATATCGATGAGGGCGATGGCGGGGCGTTCCGTCGCAATCGCTTTTTTGGCGTCCTCGGCCGAGGTAACGACGGCATACCCGTTTTCCTCGAGGGCCATGCGCACCATCTCGGCGACTGAGCGATCATCATCGACGATAAGTATCTTATTCATCTGTTCAAAAACTCCAAAATCTGCCTTAAGGTTACCGCGTGTTGTCCAATCCGTCAATGACACTTTGACAAATTTAGTAATGAGGCGGGCGCGTTTGCGGGGTATCCCTCATTGAATCACCGATTTCGCCGAGTTTTTCCCTTAAAGTTTTATTCTCTGCGTTTAATCGATCGATTGCCTTTGTATGGGCGACAGAAAGCTCTTGTAGCGTATTCACGAAATCCTCAAGATAGGCAAGTTTTGTCTCAACCAAGGTAAGTCGATCTTCGGATTGCATACGGGATTATAGCATGTAATGAAAAAAGATACAGGTAGTGTAGGATAGTGAACTATGGGTAAGGAGAAAAACTTTTTATTTTTCCCAGCGCGAACGGTGGTTTACCCTATTTTGCCCGCTGTACCGCCTGTAATGCCGCAGCATAACCCGGCTCGCTGGTGATTTCGGTAACCTGCTCGGTGTACGTTACCGTATCCGAAGAGTCAAGAACGACGATCGCGCGCGAAAGGATACCAGCAAGCGGCCCGTCGACCATCTCGACGCCCCAGGTTGCCCCAAAGGCCTTGTTGCGCATTTGCGATAGGGTAATGACTCTGGTCAATCCTTCTGCCGAGCAAAACCGGTTTTGCGCGAAGGGGAGGTCGCAGGACACGGTTAAGATGACCACGTTCTCCAGCTTTTGTACTTCGGCATCGAATCGCCGCGCGCTCGCCGCGCATACCCCAGTGTCAAGGCTCGGCACGATATTAACTATCTTCTTGAATCCGGCGAAGTCGGCGAGGCTAACGTCGGAGAGATCCTTTTTCGTTAAGCGGAAGTCAGGCGCCTTTGACCCAACCGCGGGAAGGTTTCCCTTCGTTCGAAAGGGACTGCCCTTGAATGTGATGTCTGCCATGGCTCTTTCCTCCTATTAGATATGTCTATGCCCTTAATATCGCTACGTGGAAGGTTTTTGTCAAAAGGCTTCTTTTATGATACCTTGGGCGCATGGAAAAGGAGACGTTGAACGGCGCCGCCCTCGTGCTTGAGGGCGGCGGCATGAGAGGGCTCTATACGGCGGGCGTTCTTGATCGCCTGATGGACTCAGGACTCTTTTTCGGGTACGTCATCGGCGTCTCGGCCGGGGCGAGTCACGCCTTTTCCTATTTATCCTGGCAGCGCGGGCGCTCGCGCCGCATCAACGTCGACTACTGCGAGCGACCGGACTACATGGGCCTTCGATGCCTTCTGCGCGAAGGATCGTTTTTCGGCATGGATTTGCTGTTTCGCCGCATCCCGTACGAACTTGATCCTTTTGACTTCGGGGCGTACGCGCGGAATCCGGCTCGGTTCGAGATGGTGGTGACGAATCTCCGCACTGGCGCCGCCGAATATCGGGGCCCGCGCGACCCGGCCGACGCGCTACGCGTCCTGCAGGCGTCCTGTTCGCTTCCCTTCGCCTCGCGGCCCGTCACGATCGATGGCGACCCTTTTCTCGATGGGGGGATCGCTGACTCAATACCGGTTCGGCGCGTTCTTTCGCGCGGCACGGATCGCGTTGTCGTGGTTCGCACGCAGCCGCGCGATTTTCGTAAAGGGACTCCGGAGCATATGCGGTTGGCTCGTTTTCTATACCGGCGGTACCCCTTGTTCGTCCGCGCGATGGAGGAACGGAACGATCGATATAACGATGCTCTTAGCCTTGTCGAAGATCTTGAGCGTGAGGGGCGCGCCATCGTTATTAGCCCGCAGCCGCAACCGGGGCTCGATCGGCTCGAGCGCGATCCCGATCGGCTCGACTCGCTGTACCAGAGCGGATACGCCGACATGGGCGCGGTCGAGGCTCGCGTGAGGGACTTCGCCCGATGAGCGCCCGACGCCAGAACCGCCCGCCGTCCGTCGCATCGAAAGATTTCTCTCGGCTTCAGCGCGGCTTAACCGGGGGACGCGGCCTTATCGGCTCTTCATATCTTGAGGATGATGGAATGCTGCGCGCGTATCTCGCATATTATTGGCCGATATCCCGCGCCCAAGCCCAACACGCCCTCGCGGTGACCGCCGCGCTTGAAGAGATGCGGGGGCGCGCCTCCCTTCCCCCACGCCGGGTCGTCGATGCGGGATCTGGTCCAGGGCCGGTCGCCGCCGCCTTCGCCGACGCGGGCGCCGTTTCTTTCGTACTCGTCGACCAAAGCGTCCGTGCCCTCGAGCTCGCGCGCGAGAGGCTGTCCTTCGGGCGAGCCCACCCGATTGAGATCGACGCGGTGAAAGCGGACCTTGAGCGCGTCTGTCTCGACGACCTTCCGCGCGGCGACGGCGCGGATTGGCTGAGTTTCGGGCACTCCCTAAATGAGCTGTATGTCGATCGCGAGGACCGGATCGAGCGTCGCGCGGAACTCGTCGTTCGCCTCGCCGGTTCGCTCGCCCCGGGCGGCAGGGTGCTCATCATCGAGCCAGCCCTGCTTGGCACGAGTCGCGACACCCTCGCCCTTCGGGATCTTCTCGTCTCGCGGGGATGGCGTGTCGTCGCTCCTTGCGTAGGACGCGGCATCCTTCCTTGCCCGGCGCTCGCGGCGGGACCCGCGCATACATGCCACGAGACCGTGCCCTGGCGCGCGCCGCCCGAGACCGCGGCCCTCGCCGCGGGCCTTGGGCTCGATCGCGATTGGGTTAAGATGACGTGGTTCGTTCTCGAGCCGCCGGTCGGGGTCGACGGTGTCGCGCATGACCTCGACGCCGTGGCCTTGCGCGTCGTCTCGGATCCGATGCTGAACAAGGCCGGCCGCGTGCGGCGTCTTCTCTGCGGCGCCGCGGGCCGCGTCCCGTACTCGGTCGCGCCCGACGCGAGCGGTACGCACGGCGCGTTCGAGGGTCTCGCGCGCGGCGACATCGTCGCCGTCGAGGGCGCCCAGCGGCGCGAGGGCGGGTGGGGCATCGTCGAGGGCACGCGGACGCGCGTCTTGCTCGCGGCCGCCGAAGCGATGTCTGCGAAGGGAGGGAAAACGTAAATGAACGTAATCGTATACGGGACCAAGCGGTGCGCGGAGACGCGGAAGGCGATGCGCTTCTTTCAGGAGCGGCGTATACAGGCGCATTTCCGCGACGTGGTCGCCGAGCCTCTGAGCGCGGGCGAGCTGCGAAACCTCGCCAACGGCCGCGACGCCGGGGAGCTACTCGATACTGGGTCGGCTCGTTACGTGAAGCGCGGAATGGCCTTCATGGAATTCGACCCGATCGAGGAGCTGGAGCGCGATCCCGCCCTTCTCGCGACCCCGATCGTGCGCGTGGATCGACGGTTCTTCGTTAGGCCGGTCCTCGAGGACTTGCCGTTGTCCTGAGGACCCGCCGCCGAAGACCGCCGGCCCACCGTTACGATGCGGCGACTTTAAAGGCCTTGCCGTCGCGGGAGCAGAGTATCCACGCGAGGTCGCGCCCGCTTGAGACCGCGTTGGGGATGCCGCCGCCGGGCTGTACCCATTGCCCGATCATGTAGAAATTCTTGAGTCCGGGCAACGTTTTGCGCACGCGGGTGGTCGTCGCGCGCGGGGTGAGCCTCCATCCTTCGTAAGACCCTCGCCAGTTTCCCGTATACCTCTCGAAAGTGAGCGGCGTCGCGACATCGGTCATCTCGATATCGGCGCTGATGCCGGGATAAAATTCCTCCAACGCCCCGATAAGGGTTTTGGCGATGAGGGCCTTCTCGCGATCGTAGGCGGCGCGATCAGCCGAGAGGCGCTTCCAATAGTCGTAGTCCGAGCTGTACATGATCTCGATCACGCTTTTGCCGGCCGGCGCGAGGCTCGGGTCGTAGCAATATTGCTTAACGCCCAATTTCGCGTGCGTTTTGCCCTCGACCGAGATCGGCTTCTTAAGGGCCCGCACGGCTTGATGCGGCTCTGCGGAAAGGTCGCGCGCGACGCCGAGGGAGAGTATCAGCAGCGGTTCGAAGATCGGGAAGGTCTCGTACATGCGGCGGAGCGCGCGGGTGACGTATCTTCCCTTAAGCATGTCGAAGAGGGTCGCATGCCCGTCGGCGGCCGAGACGACGATGTCGGCGGGAACCTTCTCGCCGTTCGCGAGGACGACGCCTACCGCTTTTCCGCCCTTGACGCTAATTTCGGAGACCGACGCCCCGTAGCGAATCGAGCCGCCGAGGTTGAGATACCGTCTCTCGACGCGCTTCGCGAGCGCGAGGGAGCCGCCGACCGGGTACCCGCCGTCCCCGGCGTGCTGCCACGCGAGCATCATGGCGGCGCCCAAGGCGCTGAAATCAGGCATGTCCCCGAAGAGCCCCGCGATTCCCTCGCGGAGGCGAGGGCTCTTGAATCGCGTCGCGTACTCGGCAAGGGTGATCTTACCCAGTTCCTTGTAATCCGCGTAGAATGGCTTCATCGTCGCGAAGAAGGAGAACATGTCCCTGATGCCCATGAGCTCGACGGGTTTCTCGGGGAACGGAAAGTCGGCGAGTCGCTTGATCCGCGCTACGAGGTCCTCGATCGCGCACGCGTCCTCCGGGGCGATTTCGAGCATGTGCTCGCGCAGGCGGTCCGCGTTGCCGTAGACGATGAAGGGCGCGGCGTTTCCCGCGGGGCCGGTGTCGATTCGGGTGAAGACATCGTGGTGAACGATCGGCGTTCCGTCCAGGGCGCCGATCTCGCGAAGGAGCCTGTTGCTCGGCGTGCCATCCTTCGTGCCGATGAGCCAATGGATGCACCCGTCGACGTGATAGCCGCCGCGGCTCCACCCCGTGCAGAGCCCGCCGGGAACCGTGTGCCGCTCGAGTATCTGAACTTCGTACCCGTTCATTCGGGCGTAGATGCCGGCTGAGAGACCGGCGAGACCGCCTCCGACGATGACGATTTTCTTTGCCATTATCGCTCCTCCTCGATGAGCTCGAGGGTCAGGTCGGCCGATCCAGGGCCGCTTTCCTTTCCCTCGTATCGAATCATCATTCCGTCAGACGAGCGGAACCAATAGCGCATGCTGAAAAAAGCGGCGGGAACTCCCGACACCGTGACGCGAACGAGAATCGCCGGGACCTCGGCACCGCACGATGAGACGCTTTCCTCGCCGATTCTCGTTGCCGTCATCTTATACGCCTTTCCGTTGTCCGGGTTGATGATCCAGAATTCCGTCTTTTCCGTACCTGAGCGAGCGAAGGCGGCGAGCCCGAGGGGAACGGATCCATACCACGGTAAGGCATCGACGCGAGCGGGTTTTCGTTTTGCCTTGACGCCTGTCCCTCGGGCCGTGACTTCGGTTCCCTCACGGGTGAACACGGTTTCGGATCCGTCCGCGCGAAGGATGCGCCATTCCTTCGTCGCGCAGTCGCCGTCAAGAACGAAGCGGTGCTTTGCGCCGTCGGAGGATCCTTCGGCATTCACGATGCGATTTTCCCCATCGGGGGCGATCGTGACCGTTTGCGCGTTGCCGTGGCTGTCGGGGGTTTGCCGGTCAACATAGCGTTCCGCCGAGAGTCCCGCCTTCGCGGCGACCAGGAACGCGATCAGCGTCCAGAATCGATTGTTCATTGAGTCTCCTTTTTGTACGTAGTCATTTCTTTATAGTGCCGGATCATCGACCTTCCGTTCCGGGCGCTTGCCCTGTTGAGATAGTCGTAGACTTCGTCGTAGGGATAGCCGGGCGGGAGGAGATTCTCGGGGAGGGGAAGCTCGGTCTCGAACACGTGAACGATGAAAGCGACCCAGGCGAGCCCGACCCGATGGAAGGAGTCCGCGGAACCGACCGGTACCGCCTCGACAAGCTCGCGCACGTCGCGGAGGAATAACTTGAGGAAGTCCGCCCGCTCGGGAACTTTCCACGCGTCTATAAGGCGGGCAAGGTCGCGGTCGTCGACGCGGTCCACCGGGAAGAGGAAGACATGGTCGGCGACTCCCGCCCGCTCGAGCTCGGCG
>Ga0116186_1003170_pt1 | contig 14181 bp, 15 predicted proteins | sample AD_JPNNA4_MetaG_FD_89806 | JGI IMG/M metagenome (GOLD analysis project Ga0116186, IMG submission 89806) | Active sludge microbial communities of municipal wastewater-treating anaerobic digesters from Japan - AD_JPNNA4_MetaG | ecosystem: Engineered > Bioreactor > Anaerobic > Digestate | place...
AACCTGGGTTGAAACGCAAACTGTATATTTGTCGAGTTTTTCCGAATCATATATTTTAACGGCTTCTATAACGTTTCCATCGGCAAGAGAAAGAGCATATTTTACGGCCATTTTATCGCCGGCAACCGATTTGCGCTCCACGCGGCACGTTTCGGCGCTAAAACGCACGGCCAGCCTGGCCCTCAATTGGGAAGGTATATCCGTCATGCCCGCAAAATCGCGAACGCCCGCATTAAAGACCCATCCGTAAATCTGCCTGGCGCGGAAAGCTTTTTCTCCCATCTCCTCGATAAGACTTTCGAACTCGTTCAACTCCAGGCCGCATATATCTATTTTCTTTTCTTCGTTCATAAATTTCTTTCCGCCGCTACGTCCTCTAAAAATAAATATTTCACTTTCCCGAACCGTTTTTGACAAGGCGCGCTATAAAGAATCCGTCCATGCCGCACGTATACGGGAAAAATGTCTGGTAGCCGCTTTCGATCGTTTCCGTATCGACCCCGGCCTTTTTGAACCATTCGACGACGTGCGCCGGGAAGGGCGAAAGCTCGAATTCCGAATTGTTTTTAATGAATTTCTTTACCAGGTTTATCGTTTCGTTCGGCTCGAACGTGCATACCGAATAAACTACCACGCCGCCCGGGACCACGTGCGAAGCGGCAACTTCGAGAAGCTGGTATTGTATCTTAGCGAGAGAATCGATATTCTTTTCCTCGAGCCTCCATTTCAGCTCAGGATGACGCCTGATTATGCCCATGCACGAGCACGGCGCGTCGATAAGCACCCTGTGGGCCATTCTGCTCTCGTTCATCTTCAAGACGTCCTGTAATTTGGGCGTAATGCATGTAATGCCGAGGCGCTTCGCGTTATCTTTAATCTTTTGTATCTTGTGCGAGAACCTGTCGTATGCAAGTATCAGCGACTGGTTGTTGGACAGCTGGGCGAGGTGCGTGCTTTTTCCGCCGGGGCTGGCGCAGAAATCGAAAACCACTTCCATGGGCTGGGGATCGACGACGTGCGCCACGAGCATCGAGGCTTCGTCCTGTATGTAAAAATATCCTTCTTTAAAATAATTGGTCGACGTGAGTTCCGAAAAATTCTTCAATATTATGCCGTCGGGCACCAGCGCCGAAGGCTCCGGCTGGAAAGCCGAAAGCGCCGTCATCATGGCGTCCGTGGTTGTTTTTAAAGTGTTCACGCGGATAGAGATTCTCGGGGCGTTGTTGTTCGCCTCGCATATTTTAATGGCGTTGAGTTTGCCGAATTGCGCTATCAGGCGTTCTATGAGCCATACGGGATGGGAAAGGTGAAGCGCGAGCTTGACGTTTTCGGCTTCGTTTTCGAATTTTATAAGCCTTTCCGAATGTTCGCAGACGTTTCTGAGCACCGCGTTCACGAAGCTCGACGAGCCAACCGGGCCGTAAGATTTGGCGAGCTTTACCGACTCGTCCACGGCGCTGTAATTAGGCACCTTATCGAGATAAATTATCTGATATACGCCCAGGCGAAGCGCGAGCAAAAGCCACTTATTGAGGCGCGCGAATTTTTCCTTATGCTCTATGAACTGTAGTATGATATAGTCGAGGGTGTTCTGGTGGCGGATAACTCCATACACCAATTGAATGGCGAAGTTTTTGTCGAGCGTATTGAATACGTTCTTCTGGATTATGTCGTCGATCACTATATTGGAGTATGCGAGCTGGGTTTCGACCTGATACAATATGCGTATTGCGCACTCTCGGGCATTAATCATAAATTAATCAACCTCATTATAAAACGTTCACTATATGAGAGCCCCGTTCTATCCGTGCTTCGTGCGATTCGCGGCGAAAGCGGCGCGCCTTTTCGAGCGGGCGCGGATAAAACTAAAACAACTCAAGTTTTATATCGGCTGATATTTTAATTAGTTTAATATTATCCCTGCGTTAATTTTATTTCCTCTTAAAAAAGAGTCGAAACTCTGGATATTGCGCGAAGCGAGCTGAAGGGTCTTTACGCTGAGGGCGCCTTTTTCTCCGCAGGCTATTATAAATCCTTTTTTTTCATCGGCCGTAATGACCGTGCCGGGCGCCAAATCGTGGCCGGAAAATCCGGATACGGGTTCCGCCTCGTGGATTTTAATCATTTCGGAATTGAAAAAAGCGTAGGCGGACGGCCAGCTGTAAAGGCCGCGGACGAGATCGGCAATAGCTTTAGGTGACCGGCTCCAGTCGATCTTTCCCATAGCTTTGTCGATTTTCTTAAAATAAGTGGCGGCGTTATCGTCCTGCGGGGTTCTTCGAACCGTTCCGCAGTCTATCATTCCCGCGGCGCGGCATAAAAGGTCCGCGCCCATAAAGGATAATTTGTCATGGAGGGTTTTGGCGTTATCGGAAGGCAGTATATCGCATTTTTCCTGTAATATGATATCGCCCGCGTCGAGTTTTTTGACCAGATATATTATGCTGACGCCGGTAACGGTTTCGCCGTTTAAGAGGGCCCACTGGTAAGGGGCCACGCCTCTATATGCCGGAAGCAGTGAAGGGTGGACGTTAACGATGCGGTCTTTAAATTCCGCAAGTATTTTATCGCCGATTATCTTGCCGTAAGCTACGACCGCGAGCAGGTCGGCGCCTGAAGATTTTAGTATTTCTAAAGTTTCTTCGGAGTTGAATTTTTCGGGCTGATAAACAGGCAAACCGAGTTCCAGCGCGGCCGATTTGACGGGAGACGGCTTAAGCTTAAGCTGGCGCCCGGAAGGCTGGTCGGGGTTCGTTATTACCGCGCACACCTTATGCTCCGGCGAGGCCGCGAGCGCTTTGAGCGACGGCACGGCGAATTCGGGCGTTCCAAGGAAAAATATCTTCATCTGGCCTTCTGCACCGCTACTTTCATTCCGGCTTTTTTAAGGAGCTTTTCGACGGCCGGTTTGTCTTTGGGCTGGAGCCTGTCTATGAACAGAACGCCCGAAAGATGGTCGAGCTCGTGCTGAACCACGCGGGCTTCCATGCCGGTGACTTCTTTTTCGTACTTATAGCCGTCGAGATCGAAAGCTTTAAACTTTACCGAGGCGGGCCTTATAATTTCAGCAGTTATGTCGGGGACGGAAAGGCATCCTTCTTCGTAAGCGGACATCTGCTCCGAACATGATAATATTTCCGGATTTATGAGAACAACCGGGCCGTTTCCCGCGTCGTAAACGACGAGCTTCAATGATACGCCTATCTGCGGAGCGGCCAGACCCACGCCGGGAGCTTTATACATCGTCTGGATCATATTTTCGGCCAGCGCCTTATACTGCGAATAAGGCTTAGCGCAGTCGGCCGCTTTCTGCCGGAGCACTTTGTCGGTGCATACGTATATCGGTAATATGGTCATTAATAATCTCCTCTTTGAACGGATAATTTATAATTTCAACCAGATTAATCAGCTTTCAAAAAGTGTTATTCGGCGAAACGTCAACCGATATTTTAACACATTGTTTTTTATTTGTAAAACTATATTTTTTGAGAATATCCAGCAGGCTGTCCCTTATTATTTCTTCGGAACCGGCGTATATGAAGATATTATACCTGTAAATATTTTGGATTTTAGCCACCAGAGAAGGCGCCGGACCTGTAAGCCTTATCCCGCCCTCGCCCGCCGATTTTATTCTCTCGTTTATTTCTCCGGCGAGCGCGGCGGCCGTCTCCAGTATGAGCGTTTCCTCAGGATGGGCGAAGCTTATTTTTATCATTTTGCTGAACGGCGGATAAAAAAGCCCTTTCCTTACGGCCGCTTCGTTCTGGTAAAAAGAGGTAAAATCGCTCGCGGCGGCGCATGTTATGGCGTAATTATCGGGGTTATAGGTCTGTATAACGCATTCGCCTTCGGTTTCGCCGCGGCCCGTCCGGCCGATTACCTGGCATAGTATCTGGAACGTGCGTTCGGAGGCGAACATGTCGGGCATGTTCAGCATCGTGTCGGCAGATATTACGCCTACCAGGGTGATGTTATGGAAATCGAATCCCTTGGCTATCATTTGCGTGCCGATAAGAACGTCGATTTTTTTCTTGGCGAAGTCGTCGAGTATTTTAGAGCTTATCTTCTTGCTGGTCAGTATATCCGAATCAAGGCGCGCCACGCGCGCGGCCGGAAATTTTATCCTGAATTCCTCTTCCACTTTTTCGGTTCCGGCCCCGAAAAACCTTATATACTGGCTGTCGCATTGCGGGCATCTGGACGGGGCCTTTTTCACCGCCGAGCAGTAATGGCATAAAAGCGTCTGCTGCTGCATGTGAAAGGTCATGGACACCGAGCAGTCGTCGCATTTTACGACATATCCGCAGGCCCGGCATAAAACGAAAGTGCTGTGGCCGCGCCTGTTTAAAAACAGGAGGCTCTGCTGGCGCTTCTGAAGCCTGTCGTTAATTTTTTCGCTCAATAGAGCCGAAAACATCGATTTGTTTTTATTGTCTATAAATTCCCGGCCCATATCCACGATATGGCATTCGGGCATCGGACGGTTCTCGACGCGTTTTTCGAGTTTAATTAAAGACGGAAATTCCCCGCAACGGCCGTTCTGGACGGCATCGTGATAGCTGTCTATCGAAGGCGTAGCCGTTCCAGAAACCAGGACGCCGTTACTTATTTTAAGGCGCATCTTAGCCACTTCGCGGGCGTCGTATTTTATCGCCGAATCCTGCTTATACGACGAATCGTGCTCTTCGTCGATTATAACGCAGCCGAGCTGATCGAAAGGCGCGAAAACTGCCGAGCGCGCCCCCAGAAGTATCTTGATCTTCCCGTCGGCGATCTGAGAATATATGGCGTCTTTCTGCGCCTTCGTGACGAGCGAATGCCATATGGCGAGCCTGTCGTCGAAGGCCTTCTGGTAGCGGTGCTTCAAATGCTCGGTAAGAGCTATTTCCGGCACCAGCACTATCGCCGTTTTTCCGGCGTTTAAAATTTCCTTAATGATTTCGATATATACTTCTGTTTTTCCCGAGCCCGTGACGCCGAATATCAGGCTTTCGTGATATTCGCCTTTATTTATATAATGCGTCACGTTAGCTATGGCCGCCTTCTGTTCGGGCGTAAACTCTATTCCCCTGTCGTCGCCGAGCTTATAAACCAGAGGGCCGGCCGCCCCGTAGTCGAACTTGCGCGGATCTAAAGATTTTGCGGCGTATTTAAGGCCTATCAGCTTGGAAAGCGAGTTCTTAACGGTAACTCGGGTTGAAAGCAGGCTTTTTTCGATATTTTTAATATCCGAAGCGCCGTGGTTATATAAAAATTGTATTACGAGCCTGTCGGTTTTATTCAGCGAGCGGTCTTTTATAGCCTCGAAAACGTCGGCTTTTCGGTTAAAATCGTAAAAAGGCTCGATCTTTTCATTCTGGTACGAAAGCGAGGGCGGGAATATCATTTCAAGCGCCATTCCCTGGGCGCAAAGATATTTTTCGGAAATCATTTCGGAAAGGCGCATCAGGTCTTCGGGCAGCGGAGCGCCTTCGACTATATCGTAAACGGGCTTCACCAGGGAAGGATCGTAATCGCATGTTTCGCAGCACGAAATCACGTAGGCCGCGACGGGGTCGGCCTGGTTTTTTATATTAACTAAAACCCTGCTGCCGCGGGTTACGAGCCCTGAGTATTTGTCGGGAATTTTATAGGTATAAAGCTGGTCTACCGGAATGGAAACTGCTACTTTACAATACATCTGGCTTTTTTCTTTTCTCTTTTTTCATGAGCGCCTCTATATTTTCTAAAATTATTTCGGCGCACTCGAGCTTGGTGGCTTTTTCGAAATCGGCCGGAGAATTTTCCAGGCCTTTTTTTATTATGGTTATCTTATTGAAATCAGATGCGAAGCCCGTTTCCTTTGTTGACACGTCGTTTAGAACTATCATGTCCATGGATTTAGCCTTCATCTTCCGAACTGCGTTTTCGAGATGGTTGTTATCTTCGGCTGCGAAGCCCACGACGATCTGCTTTTTCTTCTTTTTTGCCGCCGCTTTTAAAATATCTTCGGTCGCGGCTAATTTTAAACCGCCGTTATTTATTATATCGATCTTGGCCGCTTTTTTAGAAAGTTTCCCGCTGAACGTAAAATCGCAGGGCGCGGCGGCGGAAATCAGAACGTGCGCGCCGTCGAAGTTGCCGATGACCGCGTCGAGCATTTCTTTTGTAGTTACACGTTTATTATTTCGCCGATTCCGGCTGGGGGCTTTATGCTTACCGGGCCGCTTATCAGGGTTACCCGCGCGCCGGCTTTTACCGAAGCTTCCGCGAGGGCGTATCCCATGCGGCCCGTGGAAGGATTGCTCAAAAATCTTACGGTGTCTATGTATTCACGGGTAGGCCCTGCCGTGATGATTATATTTTTACCGGCGAGCGGCGATTTTTTAACGGGCGCCGCCAGCGCTTCTATGCGCCCTATAATTTCTTCTACCGGCGCCATGCGGCCGCGGCCGCTCACGCCGCACGCGAGATATCCTTCGGCCGGCTCTATTATATCGTAATTTTTTAATTTTCTGAGCTTATCCAGGTTTTCTATTAAAACGGGGTTTTCATACATCCTGGTATTCATAGCCGGAGCTATCAGAACTGGTTTTCTGCACGCGGCCGCGAGGGTGGTCACGGCGTCGTCGGCGATGCCGCAGGCTATTTTAGATATGAGGTTATAGCTCGCCGGGGCCGCCACCAGAACGTCGCACCACTCCGTAAGAGCGATATGGGCGATAACGGCGTCATCCGCAAATAAATCGGTAACCACTTCGTTTCGCGACAGCGACTTGAACGGCACCCTGGTGACTATTTTCTGAGCGTTACCGGTCATGGCGACCACTATCTCGTGGCCGGCCTGCTTGAGTTTCGAAACCAGGTCGAGTGATTTATAAGCCGCTATTGAAGAAGAAACGCAAAGCAGTACGTTCAAAACTATATCATCCTTTTTTCATATTCTCTTCGATGATGCTTTCGCATTCGTCGACCGCCTGCGCGAGGTCGGTATTTTTAACGATATAATCGTATTTCGAGGACATTTCGATTTCCTGTATGGCGTTATGTATGCGCCTTTCGATTACGTCCTCGGAATCGGTATGACGTTTAAAGAGCCTCTGCCTGAGTTCTTCTATGGAAGGAGGGGCTATGAAAATCAAAACTGCGTCCGGATAATTTTTTTTGATATTCTGAGCGCCGCGCGTGTCTATATCCAGCAGCACGTTTATTCCTCTGGCAACGGCGTTTTCTATCTGCTCCCTGGGAGTGCCGTAATAATTGTCATGCACTTTCGCATGTTCTACGAAAGCGTTTTGCCCTATAAGTTTTTCGAACTCCTCGACCGTCGTGAATTTATATTCGCGCCCGTCAAGCTCGCCGCAGCGGATGGGCCTGGTGGTCATGGATATTGAATATACGATGCTGTCCTTGAATTTGTCGAGTATCGCATGCGCTATGGTGCTTTTGCCGACGCCTGAAGGCCCCGATATAACGTAAAGTCTCGCGCCCATTACTCATCGTCCTCTTCTTGAGCCGCGCCGTCGGAATCGTCTTCGGCGGCTTCTTCGAAAGCTTCTTCTTTTTCGAATTTAACTTCCTTATCCAGCAGCCTGCCCGCTGAAGTTTCAGGCTGAACGGCGGAAAGCACCACATGATTCGAGTCGGTAATTATTATAGCGCGAGTGCGCCTGCCGTGAGTGGCGTCGATAAGCATTCCGCGTTCGCGGGCGTCTTCTTTGAGTCTTTTCATCGGAGCGGAATCGGGGCTGACTATCGCTATAATTCTGTTCGCCAGCACTACGTTTCCGAAACCTACATTGAGCAACTTGATATTCAAATTAATTCTCCTTAAACCGAATACACTGACTATCCTATATCCGAAAATCCCGGAATACCGGAAAACATCATATATTCATAATATTTGTTATTTTTTCGTTCTTCAATACTTTAAAAAGATTCTGCGGCTGTTATGCTAAATATTGCGCTTGCTTTATTTTTTCGTTTCAGCGCCTGCCGATAGAATATTGACGAGCCCCTGGGCGACCACCCTTACGAATTCATGGAGCATTTCGGGGTTCAGGTTTTCGAGATGGTCGGTCGTTTTGTGATAATGAGGGTTCGCGCCGTATTCGTCTTCTATGAAAAGAAAAGCCGGAACGCCCGCGTTTATAAACGAAACGTGATCGCTGCCCCATACGTTGTACGACATGGTTATCTTAAGTTTTCCGCTCGCCTTCGCGACCGCCAGAAAATTTGATACGAAAGGATCGTAAGTCTGCCTGGTCTGCCACAGCGAAGATATGGGGGCGGTTTTATCGAAGCCTATCATATCGAGATTGACCATGCCGAGGACTTTAGTAATTTCGCCGCCGGCTTTAAGCTGGCTCACATAAGCCTTGCTGCCGCGGAGGCCGAGCTCTTCTCCAGCGAAAAGGACGAATCTGACTTTATGCGCGAAAGGATATTTAGATATTATATTGGCCACTTCCATAGCGCCCGCGGAACCGCTGGCGTTGTCGTCGGCGCCGGGAGCTTCGACCGACGGGTTCGGCGCCATGGCGTCGAGATGGCCGCCTACGACATAGAACCCTTCATTTTTTTGCGGAGCGGGAGATTTTTTCTGCGCGACAACGTTGTACTGTTTTTTTCCGCCGTCGAGGTATTCTACGAGCCGGGCTTCGAATCCGAGTTTTTTAAATTCTTCGACCGCGAAGTTGGCGGCGTCGAGGTAGCCCTGCGAATAAGAATATCTGGTTTTATAATTTTCGAAAGTTTTGATATAGTTTTTTATCCTGTTAAGATCGACGCTTACCGTTTCGGCGTCTTTGATTTCGGGGATATCGATATATCTTTCGTTAACGGCAGCGCGTATATTCTGCCTGAGCGATTCGAGCTTGAAGTGGTTGCTTTCTTTTTTCGCGATCTGATTTAAAACGCTGGGCGGCGCCTGGAATATAATATGGGCGCCCGACTCGTAAATCACTTTTACGTCTTCGGCGAATTCGTCAAGCGGCGAATCCATTCCGCGTTTGATGGCGAGCATGGGTTCGCTTAACTTATTATCTGTAAGAGCGGATTTTTTTACGACGGCCTGAGCCGGAATGCGGGGCATTTTGCCGCTTTCGTACGATATGAAAAAGTCGTTATCCAGTTCGCACCAGTAGCTCATGTTTTTATCGTCTTTAAATCTTGAAAGATCTGCCGTTTCGACCTGGCTGATATCGAGCACCATATGCCTCAAAGCGGTTTTAACGCCTAAATTACCGATTTCATCGGCCGCGAAAGCCGGCGCTAAATTTAAAATAATGGCAACCAGAGCTAATAACAAAGATAAACGACGCATATTCCGCTCCTTTAATATTTGATTATTTAATAAATCGATTCCGACGCCGGTGATGTATTTATGATCTATATATACTATACAACGGGCGAGTTAATTATACATTAAAAAGGCGGACTTGTCAATTTCAATTCGGCTTTTCGATGCGGCTTTTTTTAAAGCCGCCGGGCGGCCGCCAGGTCTTTAAAATCATTGATTTCTTTATAAAGCGAACCGCATTTTAGCTTCAAATTATCCTGATCGAACCGGCCGTCGTAAGTCAGGGACCCGTTTTCCATATAAATAAGCCTTTCGGAAACAGCCAGGGCGAAGTGGATATCCTGAGTCACTATTATTTTCGACTTCTTATAACCCGCAAGTGTTTCGATTAATTTGAGCTTGCTTACGTAATCGAGATTGGACGAAGGCTCGTCCAGCATTAAAACTTCGGGTTCTATAACCATCACAGAAGCAAGGGCCAGCCGTTTTTTCTGGCCGAAGCTCAGATGCTGCGGCTCTAATTTCATGAACTTTTCAAGGCCGAGCGAGACTGAATAAAAGTTTAATTTTTCCTCGGCCCCGGCGCGAGAGACGCCTAAATTTTTAAGGGCGAATAAAATTTCCTCTTCGACGGTATCGCAGAACAGCTGATTTTCAGGGTTTTGAAAAACCAGATTTACCTTTTTATAAAGCGTACTATCGTCGAATTCTTTAAGAGGCAGGCCGGAAATTTTTATATCGCCGGAATAATTCTTTAAAATTCCTGCAATCGCAAGTAAAAGTGTGGACTTTCCCGCGCCGTTAGGCCCCATTATAGAAACGGTTTCTCCTTCGTTTATTTCAAAGGAAACGCCGTCGATTATAAGTGCGCCGCCTGCGTCATAAGACAATTTTAAATTTTCGATTTCGATTATCTTCTTCATATCTTTAAATCAATTCCATTTAGACGAACGGTTTCAAGCTATATGTAAAAGCAAAATGCCGTAAAGGCAAAAAAAATGGCCGTAAATTTATAATCGCCGGAATTTAAAGCGGGAGCCGGATAAAATTCTTCTTTAAATGCCGCGTTAAAACCGCCGCCCCTGAGTTTCATGGCCAGATTGTTGTTTTCGGCGCGGTCGAAGCTTTTTATAAAAAGAGCCGAAAACATCATCGCAAAAGTCTTAATGCTCATCATGTTTTTGGGTTTAAAAAATCTCAGCCTGGAAGAAAATTCCATAATCAAAAGCTCGTTTATAAAATCCTGAAGGTAACGCCAGGTATTTTTAAAAAGCCTCACGAATACGGCCGGAAATTTAAAAACGTAAAGGGCGCCCGAAAGATCGTTAAACGAAGTGGCCGCGCTGAAAACGATCACCGAATTAAGGCCGATAAATATCTTGAGCATAAGAGCGAGTGCGAATATCTGCTCGTAGGTCTTTATTTTTAGAAAATCGATATATATGAAACCCAGCGCGGAATCTTTCAGAACGTCATCCGGCCTGAGGCCGGAATCCATAAAAAGGCTTCCGCCCGAAATCATGCCGTAAAAAAAAACCGCGGCCGCATACAATACGAAAGGCACCGCCGGAAGCGAGCGGCCTATAAAAGCCTTGAACGGTATTTTAGAAACGGCCGCCAGAGCGAGCGTAAAAAAAAATATAAGCAGCAGGCGTTCGGGCTTTTGGGGGGCCGCGGCGGAAGCCATTACCGGAAAAGCTATAATAAGGCTCAGCTTAAGCGCCGGATTTAACTTTTGTATCACGCCGTCGGCGCCGTGATATTCGTCGATCTTAAAATGCATGGCTATTCAGCCGCCGGGCGGCATGCAGACGTCAAAAAGATTGCAGCCCTCTTATTTTTCACTGAAATGCTCCTCGTAAAGCAGTTTGAGCTCAAGAGCGCGTTTTTTGACGACCTCCAGACGCGCGCCCGCAGCAATAACACGGTACATGGTGCCTTCCTTTTTAGAATAAGCGGCCGCTATCAGCGCAAATTCAGCGTCGCGAAAAGCGATCCATGCGAGCTGCGCTTTTTTGAGCGCCGCCCTGGTCTCTTTATCAAAATTTTCGCTCAGAAGCCTGTAATATTTATTCAACTCCGCGTCCCATTTTTTTTCGCCTTCCTCCGCTGCCGCTATCATTCCCGCGGTGGAAGGATCTTTGTCCATCATGGCGTCCACCAGCTTATCTATTTCATGCTTCGCAGTTTCGGCGTTAACCTCAACAGCGGACATGCAGGTTAAAACTATTAAGGCGACAGCCGTGAAAGAAGCCCGAATAAAAAATGATATTTTCATATATTCTCCTTATTGAATATTAAAACGTTTCAATACTTAATCCGGACGGCCGGAATGGCCGCCGCCGCGGTCCGGCGAGGCCGGATCGGATGACGAATAGCTCATAGTTTGATAAGAGGATAATTTTACTGACGGCTTGACGCCGTACGAATTGAATTCGAAGCAAAATCTCCCGCCGTAGACTTTATCCGTGAGTTTTATCGTATATATTAAGCATCCCATAAAAGACGGCTACCGGCATAAGTTATCGCCGGCTCCCGGCCTTGAGGACGATGCGTTTTTCCTGGCCGCCAACGGATAAAATTTAAAAAATATCAATATGAGCACGATTCCGGCAAAGCCTGAAAAAACCGTTGAAACTGATTCATTTTTAATGAAAGGGGTTTTATAATCGCCGAATATAAAATAACCCGGTTCGCCGCCTTCTTCCGTTTTAGATTTTTCGGCATCGCCCGCAGAAGAGTTTTCCGGGCCGGCCGGCGAATGTTTTTCGATAGTCCAGTCCAGCCCGTCGGGATTTTGCGAAGCCAGCGGCGAAAACATCGCAGCCACGAATGCGGCCGCAATAATTATATAAAAAGAGTTTTTTATGACGGAACTTTTAATCGCAAAATTCATCGGTTCGCCGCCGCCGTTTCAGCCGGTTTATCTTCAAAGGATTTATAATATTTTTCGAACAACCCGGGCCGGACCGCCGTTAAAAAATTAAGAAGAACGAATACTATGGCGGCTTCTGCGCACGCAATAAAGCAGTGTATAAACACTATCGTGGACAATATGGTCTTGACGCCGGCCACGCCGGAAAATCCGAGCTGAAGGCCGCACGAGAGAGAGGCCGAAAAAACCGAAATCCAGGCGCACGCGGCCGCCAGTATAGAAAAACCCGCCCTGGTTTTAAATGCGCCCACCGCGCCGTTAAGGCCGGAGAAAATGAAAAAAGGGACCAGGCCGCCCATGACGCCCATATTAAAAATATTGCTGCCGAGAGCGGTAATTCCGCCGTCGGCGAAAAAAAGAGACTGTATTACAAGGATGACGCTCATAGAAATAAAGCCGAGCGGCGCGCCCAGGGCAATCATGAGCAGCGATGCGCCGAGGAAATGTCCCGACGCGCCGAAACCGACGGGAAAATTTATCATCTGCGCCGCGAATACGAAAGCGGTAAGCGCGCCGGCAATATTGAGCCCCGCGTCGTCTATGGTTTTAGCCAGCCTGCCGTTGAAATAATAAAACAGGCCGCCGGAAACCGCGGCTGAAGCTATATTTATATTATTCGATAAGAGGCCGTCAGGTATATGCATAACGACGCTATCTTATCATACGTAAAAATTTTTGTCAACCGCAAAACGAAAAATCGGTGATATAAAAACGGTGATTTTTTTACGCCGGTTTGCATAATTCAATAAGGCCGAACGCCCTATTTTTCGATTTCAAATCCGCAGCCGTACCAGCCGCTCATTCCGCCCGACACGTTCACGGCCGTTATTTCAGGGCAAAGCTTTGATATTATTTTACATGCGGACGAAGAACGCGCCCCGCTGTAGCATATTACGTATATTTTTTTAAATCCCTTAAGCTCCGCGGCCCGCTTTGAAATTTCGCCGAGAGGTATATGGATTGCGCCTTTAATATGGCCTTCGCCGAACTCGTCCTTTTCGCGGACATCTAAAACCGCGGCCCCGGAGCCGGCAAATCCGGCGTCGCTCATTATCTTCTTAAGCCCCTTCGCATCCACGCTTTCGCCGGCGTATGTCATCGAAGCTTTTAATACGGTTATAACAACAAGAGCGGCAGCGGCCCACATCAATATCTTCATGCAATTACTCCTTCATAAAATTAATTTTCCAGCGCCTCGCCTCGCGAATGCGTTTAAAGGGTGCGGCGAAATATATCATGTATTAGTTATATATTATACATTAATTTTTAATATTTGGCAAGAACTTTTATGAAGGACTTTTTGAAGTTTTGAAAGTAAAGCTCGCGGGGCGAGCCCCGGCCTTAACTATTCAATGTCCGCTCTACACTATCCACTAATACCCGCCCGCATAAAATGATAATGAGCCACTTTTTACTTACTCCACGGGCTTTTTTTCACGATCTTCTCCTGCGTGCTCGCGGAGAGGTTTTCGACTAAATCCGGGGTGTCGTCCAATAAAGAAGGTCTTTTGACGTCGTAAAAAGAGAAGGGGCGCATATCGCCCGACGCGCGGAGCTTATCGAATTCTCTTTCCCATTTTATGTGCCAGAGATATAGTTCGGCCACGAACATCTGTTCGAGGTATATAGTGTAGCTCCACGCGAACGCTATGTAAACCATGGCAAGATACCATGCCTGCTCGGGGAATACGATTATCGGCGGCCTGCCTTTCTTAGCGCTTCCAAGCGCGAACATCAGCGCCACCGGGAAAAAAATTATAAAAGACGCCAGTTCCGTCAGCACGAAACCGGAAGTGAATTCGTATAAATGGAGCCGGAAAACGCTCAGCCCTTTTTTAACGGCGTCGAAGCAGCTTCGGTTTTCCCAGGCGATTCCAGGCAGAATAAGAAAAACTATCATTCTGACGCCTTTTTTAAGCGCGTCTATAAAATAAGAGCTGAAAGAGAATTCGCCGTCGGCTCCTGC
>Ga0116186_1003181_pt1 | contig 14148 bp, 14 predicted proteins | sample AD_JPNNA4_MetaG_FD_89806 | JGI IMG/M metagenome (GOLD analysis project Ga0116186, IMG submission 89806) | Active sludge microbial communities of municipal wastewater-treating anaerobic digesters from Japan - AD_JPNNA4_MetaG | ecosystem: Engineered > Bioreactor > Anaerobic > Digestate | place...
ATCAGGCATCTATCGGCTCAGCCCGGCAATATCTGAAGATATCTCTGCCGCCAAAAAGGCCCACATGAATTCAAGCGGGCCCAGTCACCGAATTCCTCAAAAAGGGCCCACCGTCAATGAAGCGTCATCCTTGGGTTGATTCCGAAAAAGAGGCGCATAGGGTTATTCAAACGGATTCGTGAGATTCTCATGCCCTACAAAGATGAATTGAAAGACAACGTCAGGTTCCGGGGCATGTTTGAGAACGTTCCGGATATCGAAGACGTGGAATACTTTCTGAATCGCTCCGAATGCCGTGTGGACAAAGTTCTTCCCACCGTTCTGAACATATTTCGCGATGAAATCGAGCATCTCGAACGAGCGATCAAGGTCAAGTCGACGAGGTTCCTCGAGAGACTTGCCGAAGTGCAGTCGACCTTCCGTCTCAGCGATGCGGAAACGCACCTTCTCTCCATGGCCGTTCTGTACAAGATATCAGAGCGGTTCGAATCGTTGTGCGACGCGGTTCCTTCCGGCCGGAGAAATTATTTCAACTGGGCCGTCAAACTGCAGAACCTCACGAACCTGAAGCGCCATGAGCTGATGAAGGCCACGTCATCCGAAAGCCTCATCCGAAAACTCGGCTTCATTGACCGCGACGGCGAGGCAAAGAACGAAATCGTCGAGTTCCTGATCGGCACGGGGAAAATCGGCCTCACGAGCAGTTACTTCAAAAAATTCGAAGGTGCCGCCATTCCTCTCGAAAAGCTGATGATCGCACCGACCGACGTGGAAGCCATCAGAACGATTCTTGCCAACCGGTCGCCAAAAACGGGGGTGAACATTCTCCTTGCCGGTCCTCCCGGAACGGGGAAAACCGAAACCGTCCACGCGCTTGCCCGGGAGCTCGGCCTGAGCTTGTATGAAGTCGCCTCGATGCCCAATACCAGGAACGATGACGGCGACACGGCCGGCGCCAACGGCATGTTCCGGATGCGCGGGCTCGTGGCCTGCCGGAACTCCATCGGAAGCTACGATGACGGGGCGATTCTCATCGATGAAGCCGACGCCCTCATCGGCAGCGGAAGGCCCGACGGACTGCTCGGTTCACTGTTCGGCACGTTCGGTTCGACCGTGGGAAAGGCGATCACCAACGACGCGCTCGATTCGGCCGTCTGCCCGCAGTTCTGGGTCGTGAACAGTCTCAATGGCATCGATCCATCGACCCGCCGCCGGTTCGATTACGCCGTCAGATATGAGAGGTCAACCCCGAAAGACCGTCTCATGATCTGGGAAACGGCCACTCGGAAATTCGGCCTGGCCCGGTATCTCTCGCGCGACGATCTGGAGCGGTTCTCTCGGGAGCACCCGGTCGATGCGGGTGGAATTACTTCCGCCCTGAAGAATGCGGCGAACCTCCCGGCGGAATACATGACGAAAAAAGAGTTCGTCAGGTATATCGAACAGCTTCTCGAGGCACAGGGTCTCTTTACTGAGAACCGGTCCGGCACCGAAGTCGTCCGGCGACGTGCGGGTGAGCAGGTCGATATTACAACGCTCAATATTGAACCGGCGGCCGACATGAAACGGATCCTCGCCGTCGCCGCGAAATGGCGTGAAGATGCCGGCGCAAACAGCCTGAACATCCTCCTCCAGGGCCCTCCCGGAACGGGAAAGACGCACTTCGCGCACCACCTGGCCGAACTGCTGGGAAAGCAACTGCACGTGAAAACCTGTTCCGAGATCCTGAGCCCCTACGTCGGCATGACGGAAAAGACGATCAGGGAAATATTCCGCCAGGCCGAGCGCGAGAACGCCGTGCTGTTCCTCGACGAGGTCGACAGCCTTCTTTCGAGCCGGGAATCGGCCGTTCGAAGCTGGGAGGTGACCCAGGTCAACGAACTGCTGTCGGCGCTCGAAACGTTCAAGGGCGTGTTTCTGGCTGCTACGAACCACGCCTCATCGCTGGATAAGGCATCGATGCGCCGATTCCACTTCCGCCTGCGATTCGGCGAGCTCGCCCCGGCAGCCGCTGAACTCTTCTACCGAAAGCTCCTTGCAGGGTTCGCCGAAGACGCGATTACGCCGACCGTCAGGAAAAGGCTCTCCAGCATGACCGGTCTCGTCCCGAGCGACTTCGCGAACGTGCGCCGCCGCATGACGCTTGTCCCCGGCATGACGGTCCCCCATGCGGAAATGATCGACGGACTCCTCGAAATGCGCAACTCCCGCTCTCCCGAACGCCGCGCGCTGATCGGCTTCACGAGCACAGATGGGGCGTGAGACCTGCAGATTCTGCCTGTATAACCGGAGGATTCGCCATGAGCATCCAGGGAATCGTTAAAAGATACGCGCTGATCATCGAAAAGGTGACGCGGTGCCGCTACCCGTCGTTGTCACAGATTCATCGGTTCCTGCATGCGCACGGTCTCGAGATAACCACGCGCACCCTCCAACGCGACATAGCCGGCATATCGCTCGAGTTCGGCATCACGGTGAAATACGACCGCCGTCATCGAGGCTACGTCCTCACCCGCGACGAAGGCGACAACCCCGAAATCCTTCTCCGTTTCCTCGCGGCTGTCAGTCACGCAAGCCACAACGGTCAGCACTGACTGGGCGTATGTTCCGGCCGAATCATAGGCTTATCGATCTACGCGACACCACGTGTCGCAGTGTGCGGATTATGATGCGCTTACGAAGGGTGCGGCCAGAATGAGCAATGAGCATGGGAGGTTTCGTCATGGATATGAATCGGAAGGTTATGGTCATTATTGGCGTCGGCGGAGCTGGGATGAACTGCCTGGGGAACATACGTGAACGGATCGCCAGCCGATAATTCCGACAAGCTCGTCGGCTGCAAGGTAATGCAAATAATAAACTATATGACCACATATTGCCAATGAAGGGCGCTTGAAAACACTGATTTATCAGAGTGAACTGGGAATATTCATTCTGCAGAAATCGTTAGGAGACTCATATGAGAGACATCAAGCGAATTGAAAGGATGTTGGCGACGATAAAAGAGAAATGGTTGTTGAATCCTGATTTGCGGCTGGGTCAGATAATCATCAATGCGGTCAGACCTGAGCATCCGTGTCCTGAAGTTTTTTATATCGAAGACACGGAGCTGGAAAAGTCTATCTCAACGATGAAATGATCGGGCAGCTAGCCATGAGATGGCTCTCCAGGGTTCTCTATTGTATATTAGTATAGATATATGATAAAGGAGACGTCTTTATGTTGCCGGAACAGATTGATGTTCTGAAAACGGTTAACACCGACGTCCTGGAAGACCCCTATTCGGTCTATGTGATTCTTCGCGCGATAGATGAGGAGGCAGCTGGTGAAGAGGTGAAGCTCCCCCCGGATGATGAGAACATCCAATGGTTGTTGTGGTGCATCAGGGGGCAGGATGAACTGCCATACGTTTTCCTGAAGGCCGAGGAATACCCGCCCGAGAAGCTCATTCCGTTCGCAAAACTCGACGAGCGAAGACAGCAGAAGATTCTCTACAGGGCCTATTATCTCTATATGCGTCTGTTCCAGTTCAAGGGGCGTAAGGAAAAGCTTCCCCTCGTTGCACTGAATCACTGCTTCCCTCTTCGTTGGCGCGCTCGCCTTTTTCGTTAAACCGCTTATTTTGGGAAAACTGTTAAATAGTATAAATGATGTATCGAATAGAGAGACTGGTGAATATTTTTACAGAGAGGTGGTCGATATGGGTGCGTATCTCGACGGGCTCAGAACTCTGGTCAGGCAAGCTGTGAACCAGGACGGACGCGGCCCCTTCTCGCGCGCTCTCGGATACAGGAATTCGGCGAAAGGCATTCGGCGCATCGAGAAGTTTCTCGCCGGGGATGACCACGGAGTGGACTTGTTCCGGCGTCTCGCAACGGTATTCCGCCTCGACTCGAATTACGTTATCGAAAAAGCCGCTGCGGATCTCGAAGCCGACCGGAAACGCGAAATCGAGGTCATGGTCGCGAAGGCGCGAGCCGAGTTCCATCCTCACCTGTTTGTCGAGACAGAACGCACGATTCCTTCTCCGATATTTGTAGCTATCATTTCCGGAGCACCATATTGGCGGTTCATCCCCGTCAATGAGGCCGATTTGAGCCACGGCGAGGTCGGCGACCTCATTCGCTGGCATTTCAAATACAGGAAAGGCGCGATAATCACCTTCGGGAAGATCATCGGCTATCGATACCAACAGACCTACGACAACGGTATGAAGTTCGACACCGACGGGAATTTCGTTGAAAAGTTCGAGGCGCCTGCCGAATCCATACCGGCCATGAGCCTTTCCTACAAAGGCCGCGAAATCCCCTCGGGTGTCTTCCGAAACTTCACAACATGAACGAGCCTGCCCTTTGTGTTCACCGTGATTCATGAATTGATGGATTCGTCGAAAACAGGAGGCCGTATGGCATACCGGAAAAAGCTCGAGACCTGGCCGTTCGATGATGCCGCCTGGAGTCGCATCACCAAGCGTCTGAAAAAACACGCGGCCGCCAAAAAACCACCCCTGCTCGGCCCGTTCCTGGTCCATGACGGTCGAATCGTTGCCTGTCCTTCCAGCATTCGGAAAGGGGTGGGCGACTGGAAGTATCTTCTCACGCGTGACACCGTCGTCGATTGCCGCAAAATGCTTCTCAGTGAATGCCCCGAGCTCGGTAGACAGAACGTCGAGGCGCTTCCGGAAGGGTATGTACAGCTCGATCTCGAACGAAACACATTCGTAATTTCCGCGAGTCGAGAAATCCTTTCCGATCGCGCGCTCATCCGGAAAATCCGCCAGTGCTTCCGAATCCCGCGATTATCTCCAGTCGGGCTGAGGGACTACGGGAAGGAAGCATTATGCCTCACGTGCATGAAAAGCGGAAAAGGGTGGATGGGAACCGGGGTGACGGAGCGGGTCTACGATTTCCCGCTTGATTTGTTGTTCGAGGCGCTCCACACCTGCCCGTCGTATTCCAGTTTCAGAGTTGTCGGCAGAAAGGACGACCTCGTCACGGTGATGCTGTCGAAAGATCTGACGTACACCACGTGCGGCTTCCTCCGGTTCGTGGTATCCGAGCGGGAACGGGCTGACGACGTGCGCCAGATCGTCGATGCCGCCGTCAGGCAGATGAAATCCGATTCGATGAAGCTGTATGTCGGCATCGATGTCAAGCCGTTGAGGCAGGAGGACTGCATCTGCCTCGACGCGGCCTTTTTCTCGATGGAGGTGAATGCCCCGAAACTCGAACAGACGCCGGCCGAAGCCGAGATGCAGATTCTCGCGGCGATCATGGCGGAGTGGAACGGCAACGCCGAGCTTTCCGACATGGCCGTTGCTCTTTTGAAACCCGAACACTTCACCGTTCCGGCTCACCGAGGCATCTTCCGGGCTATCGCCGACTTGAAGACGAGGGAGAAGTACGTTTTCGAAATCCATGTGATCAAGGAAATGAAAAGAACGGGCCGGCTTGCCGAGGCCGGCGGTGAAGCCTTCATCTGGATGATTGTCCGGCAGTTGTCGGATCTTTTTCCGGGGGAAGCCATCAAGAAACTGATCAGGAAACTCTCGGCGTCGACGCAGACGGAATGATCCTTCAAAACATCGAAGAAAGGCGGGTGCGACCCTATGAGCATCTTTCTTCTCGAAGACAATGAATCCCGGATCCACCGGTTCGCGGAACTCGGCCTGGATATCGTCGTCCGGAACGATGCGTTCGATGCCATCGCGTATCTTCACGCGCATCGCGCGGCGATTCGGTTGCTCTCGCTCGATCATGACCTGAAGCCCCACGAGACCCCGTGCGGCAATCTCGGAATCGCCTGCGGTTGTTTCGTCGTCGACTTTTTGAACCTGATGGAGCCGTTCTGCCCGGTGATGATCCACACATCGAACGAGGTGGGCGCGCTCGTCATGAAACACCGCCTCACCGCCCGCGGCTGGAACGTCATCTGGGTGAAGTCCGAGCTCCTTTACCCCGACGACTGGATCCAGACACTTTGGAACGACCGTGCGCGGGAAGCCCTGGGCCTCAAGTAGACGGCAGGAAAGGGGAGGGGAATGAACGAGTACAAGCGCAGGCGCGATGCCTTCATCAGAAAGCATTTCCCCTTTCCCGTGAGTCTCGAACGTGCGATACGATTATCAGCTCCGGCGAGCTTCTCCACTATGCTGTGCGGTGAAGACCCTCTGTTGAAACTCCACCGGATCGATCGCCCGCAGAGAATCACGCGACTCCTGGAAACGATCGGCTATTGTCGCCATTTCAATTGGTCATATACATTCAACGATATATACGCGATAACAGACTGGTGTGCCCTTTCCTGGAAACCCGGCAGCGGCCTCTTGGTCCACTTTGAAAGTCTCAATATTCACCACGTTCACGACCCGCGACTCGATGTCGGTTGGGTCGATGAAACCCGGGAATTCCTCTTCTCGAAGCGCAAGATCATCCTGACGCATTTTTGCTGCGGCCTGCTGTTACAGCACTTCAGAGAGGAAGATATTTGTGTTCTGCTTTGGAAATGATTGTAGATCCTGCTTCATCACGAGATCTTCTATATGAAATGAAAGAACGAGGTGGCCGTATGAAGAAACATAAACGCAAGAAAAAGAAACCAAGACCGACAATTGAATCAGATGTTGAAAAGGCGGTCCGACAAGCCGTCGAAGAATTCAAGAAAAAATTCCCTGGTCTCCTCGAGGAATTGTTCGAGACGGAACGAAAAAGCAAATAAAACACATGCCGCATTCCATACAAGGAGGTCCAACCGATCATGAGACTTCGCACGGAAAAACACACGCTTCATCAAGCCGACGTCGGTGCCCATCTGCACGTTCTGCGAGCCGCGCTCCAGATCATGAACCGGTTTGGGCTGAACGTGGGTTCGGATATCTGCCGCGCATTTTACTCACTCCTCAATGCACGGCGCCGCAAGATGTTCATGCGGGATTCCCTGCACGTTCTCGAACCCTACCGGGAAAAGCTCATGGCCTCGCCGCGAACCGCTGATATCTTCAGTCCCAATCCTGACCTCGACGATTTTTTCCGCATCGTCACCACCGAATCCAGCGTCGGGCCGAAAATCCGTCTGCTTCTCATGGAACAGCTCCGTCATGCAATCGAAAACGCCGAGCGCCGCGAATCGAAACGACTGTCAAAATTTTCCCGGAAACTTGACGAAATTCGGCGCACCTTCCGGCTTTCCGAGATCGAAACCGAGATCATCGCCCTGACGGCGCTCCATGAAATCTCGCCCGCCATCGAGTGTATTCTCGACAGTATACGACCTGCTTCGCGCGGCCTGCACAATATATATCGGTATCAATACTTGATCGATGCGAGCCGGCCGGTGTTCATGAAGGCCGTTTCGACCGACGGTTCCCTGCGGCGACTGAACTTTTTCGACCGCGACGGCGACGTGCGGAGCGAAGTGGTCGAGTATCTCACCGGAAGCCGCAAACTCACACTCTCGACCTGGTATTACCAGCATTTCGACGGACCCGCCCTTCCTCTCGAGAAATTGACGATCAGCCCCCGGGACGTCGAGACCATCCGCACTCTTCTGAACAACAGGAAGCCCGGCTGCGGCATCAACATCCTCCTCGCCGGGCCGCCCGGAACCGGCAAGACCGAGACGGTTCACGCGCTGGCCCGCGAGCTCGGATTGAGCCTGTACGTCGTTGCGATGCGACCCGGTCGCAGCGATGATTCCGACGATTCCGTTCGGGTCACGGACGGCTTCCGCATCAGGGGCCTCGTCGCCTGCCGCAACTCGCGGGGCGACCAGCCCGACACGGCGATCCTGGTCGACGAGGCGGACACCCTGCTCGGCGCCGGTGGCGGCGGGATGTTCCGGGCCCTGTTCGGGGCATCCGGCTCGTCCGTCGGGAAGGCGATGATCAACGACGCGCTCGATTCGGCCGTCTGCACCCAGTTCTGGGTCGCCAACGACCTGGGCGCCATCGATCCGTCGACGAGGCGCCGGTTTGACTTCGCGATCCGGTACGAGCGCGCCACCCCGAAAGACCGCCTCTCGATCTGGGAAACAGCGGCCAGAAAGCACGGCGTTGCGCGGCTTCTGCGGCCCGAAGACCTCGAACGCTTCGCCCGCGAACGCCCCGTCAGCGCCGGCGGGATCGACGCGGCCCTCCGCAACGCCGCGAACCTGCCCCGGAAGGGCTTGAACCGCGCCGAGTTCGTCGCGTATGTCGATCACCTGCTCGAGTCCCAACTGCTGTTCACCGAAGAGGAGGGTAAGACCGAGACGGCCCAGGCCGACGTCGGCGAACCGGTCGGGATCGAGCTGATGAATATCCAGCCGGCCGACGATCTGAACCAGATTCTCACCGTCGCCGCCCGATGGCGCGAGGCCCCGACGAAGCGGGCCCTGACGATTCTCCTGCAGGGCCCCCCTGGAACCGGGAAGACCCATTTCGCCCGACGCCTCAGTTCTCTGCTCGGCATGCCCCTCCACGCGAAGACGGCCTCCGAGATTCTCAGCCCCTACGTCGGGATGACCGAGAAGACGATCCGCGAGGTGTTCCGCCAGGCAGAACGGGAGTCGGCCGTGCTGTTCCTCGACGAGGTCGACAGCCTTCTTTCGAGCCGGGAATCGGCCGTCCGGAGCTGGGAGGTGACCCAGGTGAACGAACTGCTCTCGGCGCTCGAGTCGTTCAAGGGCGTCTTCGTGGCCGCGACCAACCACGCGACCCGGCTCGACCAGGCCTCGATGCGCCGGTTCCACTTCCACCTCGAGTTCGGCGCCCTCACGCCCGCGTCGGCCGCCGTCTTCTATCGCCGCCTCCTCGCCGGCTTCGCCGGTGGCGACCCGCCGCCCGCGACGCTCGACCGCCTGAGCCGCCTGCCGGGCCTCGTGCCGAGCGATTTCGCGAACATGCACAAACGCCTCACTCTGGTGCCCGGCATGACAGCCACCCACGACGAACTCCTCGCCGGCCTCGCCAAACTCTGCGCCGCCCGCACCCCCAACCGCCACCCCGAGATCGGTTTCTCCCGAACCCCGCGATAACAGCCCGTGGTTAAAATGACAAGGGACCCCCGCCATCGCGGCCACTGAAAAGGAGTCTCACATGCGTGATCCGGCAAGAATTGAGGTAGGCTGGAAAACAGGGACACCAAAGTTCTGATAAATATACCCAGAAAAGGAAGATTTCACAGAATTTCCCGAGACATCGAAAGAGGCTAAAAAGTCGAAAGACCCGCTTATTTGGCGGGTCTTTCATACGTCCCGAGACATCCCGGGTCTTTCAGCAAGCTCCCAGAGAGGGACTCGAACCCCCGGCCCGCTGGTTAACAGCCAGCTGCTCTACCGGCTGAGCTATCTGGGAATGTGACCGTATATTACCATACTTTATTTCGGGGCGCAAGAGGGGGAACGAAAAAAAAGCTGGGCCATGACGGTCGAGAGGACGGGCAGACTTGAGACCAGGCCCAGACATCGGGGGTTGACGAGGAGCCCGGGAAAAGCCGCCGTTACGGCGTGGGGGCGTGGAGGGTGTCGAAGCGGAGACGGTCGGCCTTGAAGCGCTTCAGGATGATGGGGTCTTCGTCGGAGGCGAAGTCGGGGTGATCGCCGTCGCAGGCGGCGATGAAGCGGCAGAGGGAGAGGGCGAGGGATTCGGCGGCCGGGTCGGACGAGGTCGACAGGGCAGCCAGGTCTCGGCAGAAAAGATTGCGCATCGGGAGGGAGAACTCGCCGGCGGATTTAAAAAAGACGGTGAACCGGTATTCCATCGGGGCGAGGGCCGTGCGGGCGATCAACAGATCGACACGGTAGAACTCGTCGATCAGTTCGATGGTGCATTCGAAGGGAATCTGGGTTCCGAGGGCGCCGCCACGAACCAGAAGATTGCCGACGGTCGGATTGCGCCACTCGTCCTTCGGAATGAACGCGGAAATGCGGTACCGGTTCGCCGGGGCGCCATACTGGTCACGGTTGAAATACACCGAGGATATCGGCGCATTGATCATGTTGCGAGCCTGGAGCCAGACATCAGGGTCATCGAGAACGACGTCGCGGCTGAACACCGACGGAGAGTTCCCGGCGGCGATCGAGAACTTCTGACCCGTATATCCCTTGGCAAACGCCCAGACGCGAATGGTACCATTATCGAACGATACCGATGCTTTTGCATTCGGAATCAACTGCATGGTTGCATTCCGGATCGAGAGATCAACGATGTGCGGGCCGGCCTTGTAGGGCCGCGCGGAAACGGCCGGCGCGATCAGCAGCAGGACAATCGCGAGGACAACGAAACAGTTTCTGCGCAATGACATCATGGATCAATTATGCCCATAAATCTCCTGATTGACAAGTCCTCTGCATGGGAGAATTTGCACTGGTATCTGTTTCGTCAGGCTCAGGATGAACGGGAAAAGGCTCTGCACAAGTGTTCTGGAGTCCTGCAGAATGAAAGCCAAGCGTTCGCCCTGAGCCTGTCGAAGGGCGAATGAGGAACCATCGGCAGTGAAGGTTATTCATCGTTTTCGAGGATGCGTTCGACGACAAAGGGCCGAACCAGTTTCTCGGCGCCGGTCTTTTTGTCTTTGCGCATCCGCCCGTCCTCGATCAGGGCTTTGATCCGTATCGGGTCGATCGTTGCCGGATCGTAGAGAATGCGGGCGCGGTGCTCCGCGACGAACGCATCGAAGGAAAGGATCCCCGCATCCTGCTCGATGATCCATGAGAACGTCAGCGCGGTACCCCGGCACCGAAGCCCGGTCACGATCATGTCGACGGAAGCCGCATTCGCGGTTTTCCCGTAATTTGCGTAGGTTTTCGAGACGGTCGGCATCGGGATGTTCCACGCCGTCAGAATGCCCGCAAGCATCATCAGCGCGACGATCGCCGGAAGGAATTTCCGCGACAGGCCGAACCGCTTCCTGCAGGAAGGTTCAGAGCCTTCCGACGGGGGGGAGGGCGCGGCATACCCGAGCTTCATGGCGATCGCCCGGTGGGGGCACGCGTCGATGCAGACGGCGCAGGAGGTGCACTCGGTCGACCAGACGCGCCGAACCTCGTGAACGGGTATCTGCTGGGGGCAGGCGCGGCCGCAGTCGCCGCAGTTCGTGCACCGGTCGGGGTTGATCGTCGGTGCCACCGGCGAAGCGAGGCGAAACAACCCGAGCGTCGTTCCGAGCGGGCAGATCAGGCGGCACCAGAAGAACGGCAGGGCGAGGGCCGCGCCGCCGAGACCGATCATGAGCCATTTCGACCACCACGCGACCTCGTGCTCCTGGCCGGACATCACGACGTAATACGGGCAGAACGGCCGCAGGACCAGGTCGGCATACGACATCGTCGCCCAGAGAATGAGCAGCAGAACGGGGTACCTCGCCAGACCGAGAAACCGGCCGGCGCCCTGCCAGACGGTGTCGCGCCTGATGCCGAGAACCTTGCCGGCGCGGGCGAGAAGCTCGTGGAGAGCGCCGATCGGGCAGACCCAGGAACAGAAGGCGCGGCCGGCGATGAGCGTTCCTATCGTGACAGCTATAAATAAAATCAGGTTCAGGCCCGAGACGGCGCAGAGGAATGCGTTGTTCTTCACATAGAACGCGAGGCTTTCGATGCCGCCGCCGGGACACCAGGATTCGATCGTCGCCTTGGTGTAACCGCGCAGGTTGCGCGCAGTCAGAACAATCGCCGCGAAGACAAATAGCAATTGATAGACACGCCTGGTTTTCTGCATGGCGTCAGGTTTTTACATTCGCCACAATGCGGGGGTGGGCCGGGTTTCAAACCCGCCCTGAGGCGAACACCGCACGTATATTCTCCCGAATATCATCCGTTAAAAAATCCATTTGAACAGGTTGTAGATGTCCATGACGGCGCGTTCCCTGAAGGTGTCTCGCCAGGCTTCGAGGTCGGCGGGGGTGACCTTGCGGGCGCGGGCGAGGTCGCGGCGCAGGACGATCTCGAAGGCGCGGGCGACGCGGCGGTCTTCGAGCGAGAGCACGTCTTCAGAGTCGCAGGCGTGGCTGCGCGAGTTGACGTTGTAGGCGCCGACCGTCGCGGCCTTGCCGTCGAACCAGCTGACCTTCGAATGAAGCGTCTGGGCGCCGCGCCATTCGTAGATCTCGGCGCCGGCCTTCATCACGTCTTCGTAGTTCGCGCGGCCCGCGATGCCGGCCTGCGGGTGATTGTTGCTTTCGACGGAGTTGGTGAGAATCTTCACCTTCACGCCCCGCCGGCACGTGGCGACGATCGCGTTCTTCAGCGCCGGGGTCGGGATGAAATAAGCGCTCTCGAAGATGACTTCCCGCGTCGAGCCGTTCATATACTCGATGAACAGGTCGAGAATGTCGTCGTCGTCAGACCTCGTCGGAAACGTCTTGAGGAAACGCACGCGAACGTTCTCGAAGACAGGCGGCTCGTCGAAGTAGATCGGAAGCGGACCGGGAATGAGCTGGGCGCGGTTGGGAAGGATCGGCAGTTTCTCCTCCTTGTCCTTCACCTCGGCGATCTTCGGAGCTCCGGTTTCGGCGCGCTCGTCGATGACCAGCCGCTCCCAGTTGTTCTCGAACAGTTCACAGATTTCGTCGACGACCGGTCCGGTCACCATGACGTCGGTATCGCGCCAGCCGTATTCCTCGATTTCGCCTTTTGCGTATTCCGAGGCCATGTTCATGCCGCCGACGATCGCAACGCCCTCATCGACGATCAGCATCTTCTGGTGCGACCGATAGTTCGCTTTCAGGGTGTTTCGCAGAAGCGGGTTGTTGATCAGCACCTGGACGCCGCCGTTCTGCATCCGCCGGATGATGCCCTTGCGCCGGGGAAACGCGAACGCATCATCGACGATGACGCGCACGTCGACACCGTTCTTCACGCGTTCGATCAGCAGGTCGGCCATCTTGTTCCCGATCTCGTCGTCGTTCCAGAGCAGGGTCTGGATGCAGATATCGGACTTCGCGGCGGCGACAAGCTCGAACCGCTTCGCGAAGCTCGAACGGCCGTTCACGAGCATCGTGACCGTGTTCGCGGGAATTAGCCTCGACGCGGTCTTCTCGTCGATCGAGCCTTTCTCGAACGTGTCGGCGACGACGGTATCATACTCGTCGAGCAGTTTGCGAAGCCGGACGCCCTCGATGCGCCGGCCGGCGTTCGCGACGAGCCATTTCGTCCAGCGGGCGCCCTTCACGGGAAACGCGAGCCAGGAGGTCTTCGCCGTCGCCTGCCAGGCGGCGATCGTGGCAATCCGCTTCGTTTCGAAGGTTTTCCGCTGGGTTTCGATCTTCGATTCGAGGGTGTACTGCTTCATTCGTGCGAGGGCCTGGCGGCGGATCTCCGGGGTGCGGGTCGACGCGGCAAGGTCGGCCAGCGGCTTTTTCGCGGCTTCGGCGGAGCCGGTGCTCTCCATCAGGAGTTCGGCGAGTTCCCAGGTGGCGTCGACTTTCAGTTGGGGCTCGAACACGCCGGAAATGAACTTCTTCAGCTGCTCGACGAGCCCCGTCGGATTCGATTTCCGTTCGGGCCCGTACATCTTCACCAGCAGGTTCTCGAACGCCTGCCGCTCGGCCGTCAGCCGCCTCGGCGCCGATGCGGAGACGGTATCCGTCTGATCGACGGCATCGGCATCCTGAGTGGTTTCGAGAGCGGGTTCGGGCTCGATAACCGATGGAAGGGGGGATGACGTCGTCGTGACCGAACCGCCACGGACGGCTTTTTCATACGCGGCCTGCGCCGTCTTCAGTTCCGCAGCAAGCCTTTCGATGCGGTCCTGGGATGCTTTCTGACGAACAGCTTCGGTGTATTCGGCGTAGATCGCGACGTACCGCGCATGGGCTGCGACCAGGTCATTCTCGGCGGCAACGGACATGGAGGGCGCATACAGGGTGCCCATCGTGAAGAGGCCGGCCGCGAGCAGAAGACCGAGGCCCGTCCGGGATCTGTTTCGATCGAAGAAGCCAGTCGTCACGGGAACACCTCCGTTTGCGTTTCAGGGCAAAACACGCAGTGAAAACATCTCAATATGACGATTATACGGATGGTACAGAATTCCGCAAATCGAGACAACCAAACTCAGCAATTCTCAGTGAGCGGTCTGGTACGGTTTTCCGAAGGGTTTTCGTCGGGATAACCAAGGTTAACCGCTTTCGATGCGGAGTTGAGGACCTCGCCCCAGGAAACTGTTGAGCAGAGTGG
>Ga0116186_1003193_pt1 | contig 14103 bp, 16 predicted proteins | sample AD_JPNNA4_MetaG_FD_89806 | JGI IMG/M metagenome (GOLD analysis project Ga0116186, IMG submission 89806) | Active sludge microbial communities of municipal wastewater-treating anaerobic digesters from Japan - AD_JPNNA4_MetaG | ecosystem: Engineered > Bioreactor > Anaerobic > Digestate | place...
GCGGCCTCCTCTCCTCCGGGTCAGAATCAGATGCCACCGAGGCCGAATGAATAGAGCATGACGGGGACCATGATTGCTCCCATACAGAAGACCTGCGGGACATTCACGAGACGGGGGATGCATCCTACTGCGGTGGCAAGTGCGAGCAGCATGAGCCCGAAGATGCCTGCCCCGATGAGAGAGACCGCCGCCACGAATATCATCACCACTCTGTTCATGAGGGTGCGGTCCACTCCTTCCAGAAGATATGCCATCCCCGCCAGGCGGATGGTGAGGAGATAAGCCGCGAGGGACGCAAGTGTCCCCGAGAGGAGGAGGAGCGGGAGGGGGGGTATCTCCAGCAGGGAGAGGGCTGCCACTACCCCGTTTCTCATGCGATCGACTGCGAAGAATGCTGCCAGGCCCACGACAGAGTTCATCGTGTTGGCTGCGCTGGTGGCAAGGAGATACCCCCTGCGGTCGCGGGTGTAATTCACTGCAGATGCGAGCACGCCATTCGCCGTCGCATTGGAGAGCCCGGGGAGCCACCCGACAACAATCCCTGCCACACCCCCGAGAAGCGTCCCTTTCAGGATCCCCTCTTTCCCGATTGCAAGCCCGGAGAACCGCTGTGGTGGGATGGCCCCCCTCCCCGAATAAAGGAGCATGGATATGCCGAAGAGGCCGGAGAGGAGCGGCATCAGCACCACGCTCTCCCCAAGGAGCGGCGGGGCCAGAAACGCGTACCTGAATGAAAATACCCCCAGGATCCCTGATGCGAAGAAGACGAGAAGGCCCCACCCGGGGGCCTCGCTCTGCACCAGCAGAAAGCCGATCACCGCGACCAGTATGACGCCACTCGCCCAGTCGAGGGATGACTGGAGGTGCGGCATGACAAGGAGCAGGAGCGCGGTGACTGGTACGGCGAGCGCAAGGCCGGTTGCGCTCCCGAGTGCCGAGATCCTCACCGCTTCCTCTCCCTTCCCCTCCATGCACAGGGCATGTGCCGGCAGCACTGCAAGCGCCGTATCGGCATCGGGGATGCCAAGGAACGTGCTCGGGACGGCATCGAGGAAGCAGTGCGTAATAAGGGCCGAGAAAAGGGCTGCCGCAAGGAAAAACGGACCAAAAAGTGGGAGGAGAATCGCGAGGGACGCAAGCATGATCGCGGCCATGGTGTTGACATGGACTCCTGGAAAAAGGCCTGAGAGGAGCCCGAGTATTACTCCTGCCACGGTCCCCGCCAGGATCTCAATCATCCTCGCCTAGGATGGAGGGGAATTAAGATAAAGGAATCGAAACAGATAGAACACCACTCTCCATAATGCCGGGAGCCACCGTATGCTGATCGCGATCACCAGGTTGCAGGAGAAGAGTTGTGACGACGGGGCGCGCTGTGCCCGGTTCGGGCACCGGTGCTTCCCGGTCTCACCGCTCCGGGCAATGGTGAACATGGAGGAGATCGCCCGGTTCGTCGAGGATACTGACCGCAGCACCTTCGACTGCATCTTCTTCACGAGCGCACTTCCCGCCCGCCTGATCGGGCCACGTCTCTCCCGCTGGCCGAGGGTGGTGGCAATCGGGCCCCAGACGCGGAGGGAACTGGAAGCGTATGGCATCGAGGCAGAGGTGCTTCCCCGCTTCTACAGCAGCGACTTCGTCCGGTTCCTCGGGCCGTGGATCGAGGGGAAGCATATCGGTATTCCCCGGGCGGACGTCCCGAACCCCGGACTCCTCTCCTCCATCAGGGATGCAGGGGGAAAGGCGACGGAGGTCGCATGCTACTCCCTGATACCCACGGGGGAGCTCCTCCCAGTCGGGGACGCAGACGCACTCCTCTTCACAAGCGCCATGTCATACCGGGTAGCACGGTGGGTAGACCGTCCCGGGCTCCTGCTGGTTGCAATCGGCGAGGTCACCGCCGGCGCCATGGTTGCCGGCGGACACGACCCCGAGGTAGTGGGGGATGGCTCCCTCGAAGGGACGCTTTATGCGCTGAACCGTTACCTGGAAAGGGACCCCGGCATGCGGCGGCCCGGAGGGAGATGACCACTATCCCGGAACACGGGCTCCTTGTCCTGGACAAGCCAAGGGGGCCTTCCAGCCACCAGGTGACGGCGTGGGCCGGCGAGATTCTCGGCGCGAGGGTCGGCCATGCAGGAACGCTGGATCCCGGGGTCTCAGGCGTGCTTGTCGTCATGATTGGAAACGCCGTGCGGCTCGCCCCAATCCTCCTTTCAGAGGAGAAAGAGTACGTGGCAGCCATCCGCCTTCATGGGGACGTGCGGGAAGAGTCATTGAGGCGGGCAGCCGCAGAATTCTGCGGGCGGATCTACCAGCGGCCACCCAGAAGGAGCGCGGTCGCCCGCAACCTGCGCATCAGGACCGTGAAAGCACTCGACGTCCTCGAGGCCAGTGAGCGCCTGGCAGTCCTCCGCATCACCTGCGACGCCGGGACGTATATCCGGTCACTCTGCCACCACCTGGGGCTTGCACTCGGCTGCGGTGCCCACATGCAGGAGCTCCGGCGGGTGAGGTCAGGGATCTTCTCAGAGGAACACGCACATACGCTCCACGACCTGAAAGACGCGGCGGTGTGTGCCGGTCACGGGAATTCCCGTCACCTCGCTGAGATGATCCTCCCTCCAGAGACGATTGCCGGCGGGCTCCCTTCCCTCGTCATCCGCGACACCGCTGTGGACGCGCTCTGCCACGGCGCGGCGCTTGCAGGGGTGGGGGTCATACGCCAGGATGCATTTGTAAGAGGCGAGGCGGTTGCGGTCCTGACGGGAAAGGGACAACTGGTCTGTATCGGCGAGGCCATCGTCTCCTCAACGCAGGTCGCACCGGGACAGACCGGGCTCGTGGCGGCGCCGCGGACCGTCTTCATGCGGCCCGGCGCATACCCGAAGGGCTGGAAAACGAAGGAGAAATGATGAGGAGCGGGGATGAGAGCCCGGAAAAACCGTTCACGCTCATCCGTCCATCGCTTGGGATCTCATCTCTCCTGCCCTCTGGATGAGATACCATTAAAAAAAGACCCGCCCCATAGTATGGATACACCTTTTTGCTGAGGTAGTCTAGCGGTACGGCGCAGGCCTGGAGAGCCTGTGGGGCTTCTGCCCCTCGGGAGTTCAATTCTCCCCCTCAGCGTGCTCTGTTCTCCCGCCACTGCCGTCCCTTTCCCGTGCGCCGGAGAGCCCGCCATCATCCAGCCGCTCCTGTGCGAACCGAAAATATTCTTCGACCACCTCAAACCCGAGGAAGTGCCTCCCCATCTCCCGGCTCACCACCGCAACGGTACCTGAACCAAGGAAAGGGTCAAGCACCATGTCTCCGGGGTTGCTGGAGAACTCGAGTATCTTTCGCACAATCTGGGGGGGGAGTTTCGTGGGTGTCTTCTTCTTCCCCTTCCAGTACTCGCGGTTGATCACCCAGACGTCCTCAGGATAATGCTCAACCTTATGAAAGACGTAATTCCCGGGATCTTTTACCGCGAAAAGGATATGGTAATGGCTGGTGACGAACTTTTTCCGGGTGAACACCCCAAACTGGTACTTCCAGATCAGGTGGTTGATTGTGGTAAACCCTGCGTCGTCAAGGCCGCAGAGTACATCTTTCAGCCGGTTCCATCCTGAGAAGACGTAGAGGCTTCCCTTCGGGGAGAGCACCCGGAAGGCCTCCTTCATCCACCGTGAAGTGAACTGCCCATACTCGTGTTCCGGAATCTCGCGGTATCCGTCAAGGACCCGCGAACCGGTGCGGTGGTAATTCATCTTCCTGGCCTTAAAGTCGATAGCAAACGGGGGATCTGTGACGATAAGATCAATGCTCCCCGCACGAAGGAGCGGCAGGAGGTCCAGCGCATCCCCGTGGTAGAGTGTGTCCGGGGAGAACGGGCCGAGATCGGGAGATCTCACGCCTTTCTGCTCCCTTCTTTGCACTTCTCTCCTGCCACCCTCCCGAGTTCGAATGCGTTCCTGTTGATCGCGACCGTCTTCTTTGGGACCAGTCGCTCGACCGCGGTAAGAAGCGAAGAGGGGGCAAAGGGCATGAACCACGATGCCGCGCCGATCATCACCACGTTCTGCGACAGGGGACTGCCCGCTTCCGCGGCGAGCGCATCCGCGTCCACGAGGCAGAGTGACCACCCTTCCAGGCGCTCACGCACCGCGTCCTTGTCCGGTATCGCGGCCCCCTGCATGAATACCGACGTGGGAATGACGATGTGGCTGTTTGCGACCATGTGCCCGTCCGGCGCAAGAAAGTGGGCATACCGGAGCGCCTCGAGCATGTCAAAGGCAATCATCAGGTGCGCGGTGCCGGGTGCAATGAGTGGCCCGAACTTTCCGTCGATGCGGATGTGCCCCTCGACAGAGCCTCCCCGCTGCGCCATTCCATGGGTCTCTGCCCCGCGGACGCTCCTGCCCTCGATCAGGCATGCTTCCCCCAGGATGTTCGAGGCGAGGATGATCCCCTGCCCACCGATTCCCACCATCAGGATGTCAAAACTCCGGGTCATCTCTTCACCTCCCTGCCGATTGCACCTGCAGGGCAAATCTGGACGCACACCCCGCAGCCGCTGCACAGGTCATTGATGAACGCCTTCTCGCCGGCCTTCTCGATGGCGGGACACCCGAACTTGACGCAGAGACCGCATGCCGTACAGGTCTCGGGGTCGACCTGATACCTGCCTCGTCGCATGCCCGACCTGCGTGCGGTGATCACGCACGGCTGGCGGGCAATGATGACCTTCACGCCGGGCCGCTCCCGGGCTTCCTTCAGCACTGAGAGGAGGGATACGAGGTCGTAGGGGTCTACCGTCTCAACGTAACTGACGCCGCATGCCCTGCAGATAGCCTCGAGGGAGACAGGGGGGACAGGGGTGCCGCAGGCAGTCATCCCGCTGGAAGGGTTCGGCTGGTGGCCGGTCATGGCTGTCACCCTGTTGTCGAGGATCACAAGTATCATCTTCGCCCCGTTGTAGACCGCGTTCAGGAGACCCGGGATGCCGGTGTGCAGGAACGTCGAATCGCCGATGGTTGCGACCACATCCCGATCCTCTCCTGACTGGGCGATACCACTGGCAACGGTGATGGACGCCCCCATGCAGATCGTGGTATCCACGGCGCCCAGCTGGAGCCCGAGGGTGTAGCAGCCGATGTCGCTTGGGAAGATGCCGTCCTTGAAGACTTTCCGCATGGCATAAAAGACAGGCCGGTGCATGCACCCTGCACAGAGGATGGGTGGACGGCTGGGGACATCACCCGCAGGACTGGGTTCTGAGAACACCCTGGACGGTGCGATACCACAGGCCTGCATGATCTTTGCCACTGCCACGGTGGAGAGCTCCCCCTCGTACGGGACCATGCCGTTCTTTTTTCCATTCACGGCCACGCAGCCTGCCACCTGTCGCACCGCCTCCTCTACCACAGGGTGAAGCTCCTCCACGACGAGGACCATCTCATGTTGCCGGACAAACGCCGAAAGCCACTCCTCGTCGATTGGATATGCCCCTATCTTCATGAAGGAGACACCATCAGGAAGCACCTCCTGGACATAGGACGCCGCAATCCCGCTTGCCACGATGGCCACTGGACCACGCACCACCGCATGGTTATACCCCTTCTCAACCAGTGTCCTCTTAACCAGTGGCTGCTTCTGGTTCAGTTTCCGGTGGAGAACCCGTGTGTGCGCGGGGATTACCACGTACTGCTGGGGGTTCCGATGGAACTCTCCTTTCCTTATGACATGGGAACGGTCCTCTGTCACCGTGTCCCCCTTGGAGTGGCAGATCCGTGTGGTCGGCCTGAAGATTACCGGCAGGGAGAACTCTTCGGAGAGTGCGAAGGCGTCCCTGACCATATCATGGGCTTCCTGGATGGTGGAGGGATCAAGGCAGGGGAGGCGCGAGAAGAGCGCATAGCAGCGGCTGTCCTGCTCGTTCTGGGAGCTGTGCGCGAACGGGTCATCCGCGCTCATGATCACGAGGCCTCCTGTGACCCCGGTATAGGCACTTGTCATCAGCGGGTCGGCGGCGACGTTGAGGCCCACGTGCTTCATGGTGCAGAGCGCCCGGAGACCGCACCACGCCGCGGCCAGGGCATTCTCGAGTGCCACCTTCTCGTTCACCGACCATTCGACGTAGAAGTCCCTTTCCGGAAGGGAACGGAGTATGTCGATCACCTCTGAAGACGGAGTCCCGGGATACCCGGTCACGAAATGGACGGGTGATGCGAGGCATCCTCTTGCGATTGCTTCATTGCCAAGCAGATACTGTGTCGTCATTATCCTCCACCAGCATGTTCCTGTCACAGGTACTCTGCACAGGTACAAATAATATGACGGTCACGAGACAACGAGGGGGACGACTCAAAACCTATAAAAGGGTCGGGGGATTAAATTACTGGGACATCAGGGGCCCGTAGCATAGCCCGGTGGTGCGCCCGGCTGATAACCGGGAGGTCATGTGTTCGAATCACATCGGGCCCACTTCATATCTTCTTATTACTGATTGGAGCTGAGTGGATACCATGGAAAAGAACCAGGTTATTCTGGTGGTTTTGGGACTGGTGGCCTGCGGGGCGCTTTATTTCTTCGTGGACATTTATGCGAGCCTTATTGGGGTCGTCCTCGTGATCGCTCTGGCGATGTCATTTTTTATCATGCAGGACAGCGCCATGACGCCCAACATATCAGTACGCGTGAAAGAGGGCGGCAGGGGAATTATCGTCAGTAATAAAGGGAATGCGAAGGCAGTCTCGATACACCTCACCCTGATGCCTCAGGAGCTCAAGTATCATGTGCCGTCCCTTGAAGAAGATACGGAGAAGACACTCTCCTCTGACATGATGATCGAGAGAACCAGGGTCAGGGCAAAATACCAGAATGAGCAGGGGAAGGCGTATGAAAAGAACATGGAGATCTCGGTATTCGACAAACCCGAGGAAGACCTCCTGAAACCCGTCTTCCCTCTCTTCAAGTGGAAGTGACCCTTCACTTCTCCCTCACTTTTCTGCAAGCACGAACGCGAGGGTCTTCTCCAGGGCATCCAGGAGTTCCTTCTGCCCCTCAAGGTAATCGCGCATCGCCCGGTACAGCATCACCATGATCTCATGGCCGTAGATCTGGAGCGCGTCTTCCGGTGAAAGGGGGTTCTGATAGGAATCGACGACGATCCCCCCGGTGCTGTACATCATCTCGTAGAACCTGCCGTCCTCGGCGAGGACGCAGAACTGGTCGTCAACCTTCTTGCTGATGTTGTCAGGCCGGTGGGCAACAGGATCGGTCTTTCCAAGGACGATCATCTTCTGGGGATAGTACACCGTGTCGTACATCTCGCCTTTGGTGTCAGCCTTTCCCCTCTTCAGCATATTCATCCCGATCCTTGCGACAAGGGGGGCAGTCATCTCGCCCATTCGGGCCATCAGGGCTGCCTCGCGGGCACGGACCTCCTCTGATAGCGTGTCTCTTTTCGCGTTGAGGTCGTCGATCTTCTTTAAAAGTTCCCTGTATCCTTTCTCAATCTGGTCCATCTGCGCGATTCTCCTCTTCTCACTCTTTTTTCCTGGTTTTTGGGGTGTTGATGAGGAGTGGGCTGCATATGCAATAATGGTTCGCTTTCTCCCTGTCAGCGGGCCATACACCGCATCATGCGATATATCCGGCGGGCCGGCTGACACCCTGGGACTTGGGAGAAGGTACCGGACGCTTCACACCGGTTCCCCGATGAAATAATAAGTCCTTTCCTTGGTCAGGCGGACCATCCGGACGGTCCCCGGTGAAAAGTCCCCCTTTACCACGACCCCCTGGTAGTACTGGGTCCGGCCCATCGCTGAACCGGGGCGGAGGACCTCTGTAATGAGAACAGGGACCTCTCTCGAGATCCATGCCGCGTTCCTGGACTTCGCAATCTTCTCCGCGCACGCCAGAAGGGTTCTTGACCTCTCCTTCTTGTAGCGGTCTGGCATGTCCTTTTTCCCTGCTGCAGGAGTTCCTGGCCTTGGAGAGTAACGGGTGACGTTCACTTTGTCAGGCTGCATCCGAAAGACAAGGTCCAGTGTCTCGCAAAACTCCTCCTCAGTCTCCCCAGGGTATCCGCAGATGATGTCGGTATGGAGTGAGATCCCTGGACAATGTGTACGAAATGTCTTCACAATCGCCAATGCCTCCTCAGCGGTGTATCCCCTCCCCATCCTCTTGAGAACCGCATCCGAACCGGACTGGACTGGGAGGTGAAGGAACTTGAATATCTTCTCCCCTGCGAATGACTCGGCCACTATCTCTGCAATAGGAGAGAGGGTTGCGGGGTTCATCATCCCCACACGGACACGGAACATGCCAGGAACATCAGTAATTCTTGGGAGAAGTGCTCCAAGGTGAGATCCGATATCGGCACCCCAGGCACTCACGTCCTGGCCGGTCAACCGGATTTCAACCGCCCCGTTCTGCACGAGAGCCATTACCTCGCCAAGTATCTCGTCCGCGTCCGCGCTCACCAGGGGACCACGTGCCATCCTGGTAATACAGTAGGAGCATGACCCACGGCACCCCTGGCACACCTGGACGATCCCTACCGGTCCGGCAGGAGCGTCTCCTTCTCCTGCGTATGCGGCCTGTATCTCTCCGGGGTGGATGAACACAGGATCGCAGGCAGAGAGTATGGCGTCCCTCCGGACCGTTGCCATGCAGCCGGTGACATAGAGCGGGTAGCTGCGGAGAGAGCGGAGGTGCTTGAGCACCTTTCGTTCGGTTGCACCAACAACCGTGCAGGTGTTGACGATGACGGCATCGGCATCCTCCAGCCGGCTCACCAGCGTGCAACCCTGGTGCTTGAGGACTGCGGCAAGCTTTCTGCTGTCCCCCTCGTTGTAGGTACATCCGTATGTCTTTATGTAAACCTTCTTTTGCGTAATCGAGCGTAATACGTTCTTTCCGGGCGTGTGTCCCGTTCCGTTCCTCTCCATTTCCTTTGAATACTCTCTCTGGCAGAGCAAATGAGTGTTCACCTCCTGGTCATTGGGGAATTGCAATATTACTGAACACCCATCGAATGCGGGAAAATTTCGCTGAATCAGGGGGAACCGGGAGAGAAATCCCGAATGCATGGGAAAATGCTTAACCGGTGATATTCACTATCTGAGTACAATGATCAGGATCGGGGTGCTTGGTTGCGGAAATATCGGTCACATCATCGCGAAATACCGCGAGAACTGTGAGATAGTGGCCCTCTATGACCAGGTCTATTCGCGGGCTCTCGAACTTGCCGCGCTCTCCGGGGGGACCGCATACCAGGACTTCGAGTCCTTCATCGCCGGTGACTTCGAATACGTAGTTGAGGCCGCCTCGGTCAGAGCGGTGCGCCAGTATGCGGAGTTGGTGCTGGCCAAAAGAAAGCACCTTATCCTTCTCTCCGTCGGAGCTCTCGCCGACCCCAATTTCCGCGAGGAACTCGTCCGCATCGCCAAAGGGACCGGGACACACATCCACATCCCGAGCGGTGCGATACTGGGTCTCGACAACCTGAAGGTCGGCCAGATCTCCCCGATCCGCCGGCTCCTCCTCAGGACGACAAAGAGCCCCGGGTCCCTCGGCATCACGGCCACGGAGCGCTGCCTTGTATTCCAGGGCAAGTCCCACGAGTGCATCAAGGAGTTTCCAAAGAACGTGAACGTCTCGGTGGCATTGAGCCTTGCCGCCGGGAGGGATGCCGACGTGGAACTGTACGCAGACCCATCCGTCGAACGGAACATCCACGAGATCGAGGCAGAGGGAGACTTTGGCGAGGTTTATATTAGGGTGAGCAACGTGCCAAGCCCTGACAACACTGCTACCAGCTACCTTGCCGCCCTCTCGATCCTCACCCTGCTCAAGAACCTCGAACAGCCCCTGGTGGTCGGGACATGAACAGGACATCCCGCATCCTTGCATTGAAGAAGGAAAAAAATGCCATCATCCTGGCGCACAACTACCAGCGTCCCGAGATACAGGATCTCTCTGACGTGGTGGGGGACAGCCTCGAGCTCGCGCAGAAGGCAAGGGAGACAGAAGCCCCGCTCATCGTCCTCTGCGGGGTCCTCTTCATGGCTGAGACCGCCAAGATCCTCAACCCCCGAAAGAAGGTCATTATCCCGGTCAAGGATGCACTCTGCCCGCTCGCGGACCAGCTTACACCTGGAATGATCCGCGAGGCAAGGGAGCACCACCCTGGCGCCCACGTGGTCCTCTACATCAACAGCACTGCGGAGTGCAAGGCGCTTGCTGACGTAATCTGCACCTCCGCAAACGCTGCCAAGGTCGTCAGGTCCCTGCCCGGCAAAGAGGTCATCGTCGGCCCCGATTCCAACCTGGCCGCGTATATCCAGGACCAGGTCCCCGAGAAAGAGATCATCGCGATCCCTCCCGGTGGGCACTGCTACGTCCACGAATGCTTTACCCCCGAAGACCTCAACGCAGCCCGGCTTCGTGGCGGGGCGATCGTCTGCCACCCCGAATGCCGTCCGGAGATCCAGCGCGGGTCAGACATGGTTGCCTCTACGGGGGGGATGGTCAGGCTGGTCGGGAGCCGGAAGGAGAATGCTGCCTGGAACATCCTGACCGAGAGGGAGATGGCCTACCGGTTGAAGACGCTCTACCCGGGCCATACCTTCTTTGTGAAAGAAGAAGCCGTATGCGAAGACATGAAGAAGACCACAGTTGAAGACCTCCTCGCAGCACTCGAGCAGGAACAGTTCGAAGTTACCCTTCCCCCGGACATCATGCAGATGGCAAGGGGGGCGATTGAACGGATGCTGGTGATCGGCCGGTGACAAAGGGCCCCGCAATCCCCCTGGAACACCTCCTCTCTTTCCTGCGAGAGGATGCACCCATGGGAGACATCACCTCTGATTCGCTCCTCTCCGGCGAGTGCTGCATGGCAAAAATTATCGCAAAAGACGGGGGGGTAATCGCGGGGCTCGAAGAGGCCGCCACACTCTTCCGGGCCTTCGGTGTCACGGTATCTCCCATGGTCTCCGACGGCGACAGGGTGGAGCCGGGGGCAACACTTGTGACCCTCCGGGGGCCTGCGAGCGCAGTACTTCTTGTCGAGCGGACCGCGCTCAACATCATGGGGAGGATGAGCGGGATCGCGACGATGACCCGCCGGCTCCAGGATATCATCGAGAATCTCGGTGCAGGCTGCCGGATCGCTTCCACGCGGAAGACGGCGCCGGGGCTCCGGCTCCTTGACAAGAAAGCGGTCATCCTTGGCGGCGGGGACCCTCACCGCATGACTCTCTCCGATGGCATCCTGGTCAAGGACAATCACCTGGCACTCTTGTCTGTGGAAGACGCCGTAACGAGGGCAAAGGACTATTCAGGGTACAGGAAAGTGGAGGTCGAGGTGCAGTGCCCTGAAGAGGCGGTGAGAGCGGCCCGTGCCGGTGCCGATATCCTTCTTTTCGATAATATGCCACCCGGAGAAATACGAGAGTCCCTCTCCCGGCTGTATGAGGCGGGGCTCCGCGATGGCCTCCTTGTCGAGGTCTCTGGCGGGGTCACTGAGGAGAACCTTGCCGACTACGCGATTGGAGGGGTCGACCTGATCAGTCTCGGATGCCTCACCCATAGCGTCAAAAATATCGATATGAGCCTGGACATTTTCCGGGAATGAACGTGCCGGGCGCTCTCGCCCCAATCCCGGGGACGAAGTCACGGCAGAAACTTCAGTCTCCTGGAAATTCCAAACGCAACTCTTATCATTCCCTGTCTCACACTCCTGCCTGGTGGTGGGCAGAATATGCCAGAGGGTTCTCCTCTGCCGCAGACGATACAGGCAGAGGAAGATGCACGGAGGCGGAAGGTCAGGGGTCTAATAAAGCTCCTCCAGAGCAAATACCTTGATGAACGGTGGAAGGCAGCGGAGGCCCTCGAAGGCGTCGGGGACGCGACTGCAGTGCAGCCCCTGATCGATGCGTTGGACGACCCCTTCGTGGACGTCTCCTGGATCGCGGCAAAGACACTCGGCCAGATTGGTAACGGGCGGGCATACGAACCGCTTCAAAAGGCACTCACGTCGGAAGAGAAGTGGCTTCGGATCGGCGCGGCGATCGGCCTCGGGAGGCTCGGTGACCGCCGGGCAGTCCCCGCGCTTATTGGGACAATGAAGGATCGGGATGCCCTGGTCAGGAAGCACGCGGCATGGGCACTTGGCAGGCTTGGGGACAGATCTGCACTGGAGGTGCTCAGGGAAGCAACCAAAGACCCGGACAGGAGGGTAAGAGAATCGGCAGAAGAAGCACTCGCTCGGCTTGAAGCCGCGGCCTGATTTGCGTCTTTTTGGTTGTCGCGGCACCCGGTTGCACTATTTCACCCTGCACGCGGAGTATTTTTCCCCATTTTGCCACAGAGTACTGGATATGATCGAATGGGTCCTCCTCCTGCTCGTCATTGGGACAATCCTCCTCGCATGGAGGTACCTTGCACTTCGCATGACCGTTGAACGGAGAGCCGCCAGCCTCTTCGAGGAGTGGCGATCACAGAGGATGGAAGACGAGGTGAGGGAGAGGGCAGGACTCCTTCACCGCGAGTGGACTCTCCAGGAAGAGGCCCGCGTCCGCCGCGATGCCATCGAGATGAGCGGGGCAGTCATCAGGGGAAAGGTGACGGAGCACCTGACTCCCTACTTTCCAGGGTTCTCTTACGACCCGCGCGATGCAAGGTTCCTCGGGACACCAGTCGACCTCATCGTGTTCGAGGGGCTCTCTGCCGGGTCCCTCGAACACATCACGTTCCTCAAGGTAAAGACCGGGAAGACCGGTGCGCTCTCGCAGAGGGAGAGACAGGTCAGGGAGTGCGTTGAAAGGGGCCTCGTGCGGTATGAGGTGCTGCACCTGCGGAAAGATTCATGATGGTCCCGCGCCCGATCTGACCTTCTTCGCTTCTTCGGCCCGGGGTGACAGGTCCATATCGATTGTTCCGTCGACGTAGGTTGTCAGCTGGGTGAGGAGGAGCGGGTCGAGCCCCTTCTCAACGGCAAGGAATATCCCAGATGCGTCGACAAGCCTGAGCTTGCTCGTGATGAAGTGGATGAACTTCGAGATATTCGTGGAGGGGATGTAGATCAGCAGGGTGCTGATTGAATCAAAGAGCAGGCAGGCCTTCTGCCCAGAGAGAGTATTTAACACTTCAGTGATCGCGATGCCAAGGTCTGTCAGGTTGGAGGGGCTGCTGATGAACCGGCAGTCCTCCTGTCCTTCGGGGACCCGTCCCATCGCGTACTTGGTGATGGTGTCGATGAACGAGACACGCCCCATATCGATCCCTTCTGCGGCGTAAAGCTTCTTCAATACGGCAGACGGGTGGTTTGAGGTGATCACGACGACCCGGTGTCCCTGGCCGGTCAGGGAGCGAATGATGGAGATGTTGTTCTGTTTCAGCCTCTCTGCCGAGGATAAGACCAGGAACAGTCGGTTCTGCCCGATTCCCGTGAGGTCGATCGACATGCACTCCCACCTGTTCAACGAGTGAGGAAATCCCGATAGGCAAGAGGTATCTCGTCCCGCTCCTCCACGATCGCCTGGTTCAATTCCCTGAAATTGGCGATGATCTGATCTGCATGGGTGATCTGCACCGAGAGTTCCATCTTCAATGCCTCAAGGTCAGGCTTCTCGCTTTCAAGCTGCAGGCGTATGGCGGCCATGTTGTCCCGCATGAGGGTGATGGGGTTCTTCATCCGCAGCGCCACCTCTGCAAGGTATCCGACCAGCGCCGAGTGCTTCTCTTCAATCGCCTTCTTCTGGAGAAGGATCTCTGCCTTTGCACGGTCCCTCTCCTCCGATATCCTCGCTACGATCCACGTGACTACCAGAAACATCACTGCCCGAAGCAGGGTTGCCCAGGAGAAGTCGCCGACAATACCACTGGTGAGGAATGTGGCGGCGACGAGCGCCGCGGCAACGACAAGCGCTTTCTGGTAATACCAGATCGCCGCGAGGACCAGGAGCACGTAAAATATGTGGGTAGCCCCCTTACAGAATCAAACTCAAAATAACGCAAAGTTATCTCTCAATTGACATTTGGGCACATATTTTACAATCCCGGATAAAAGTACACTTGGAAAAACTTCAAAATACAAAAATAACC
>Ga0116186_1003209_pt1 | contig 14057 bp, 22 predicted proteins | sample AD_JPNNA4_MetaG_FD_89806 | JGI IMG/M metagenome (GOLD analysis project Ga0116186, IMG submission 89806) | Active sludge microbial communities of municipal wastewater-treating anaerobic digesters from Japan - AD_JPNNA4_MetaG | ecosystem: Engineered > Bioreactor > Anaerobic > Digestate | place...
TAACCGGTCTATCTCTTCTGAACTGCATCCCCAATCCCGAAGGCAATGATAGACAAATAAGTCATCTTCATATGATTCTAATACTTATTACTCGGCTTCTTAACAACTTCTTAACACGTTAAGAACAAAAAAAGAGGTTAGATAGAATCGTAGTCTATCCCATACCGGGCAAGAGCCGTCTTATCCGGTTCAGGTCCACGTTCCTTCTTCGGTTTCTGCTCCTCCTCGTCGATATTGATACCAAGAGGAATCAGAGCATATTTCAGTTTCTGTCTGGTTGCCACAATCCAGCATTCGACCAGGTTATCCACGGTCAAATCCAGACAGTATTCCAATGTCCAGCCGTTCAGATGAGCTAATTCGCGGACTGCTTTGCAGAGGTAGGAGAGGGTTTCTTCTGGGTCATCATTGTTTCCATCTCCTGTCTCACTATCTCCCTGATTGTCGGTTCCAGTATCGTTTTCTGTGTCTTGACCAGTTTCTGGCTTGCCTCTGCTTGTTTTTCTTCGAGGCGGCTTAAAAAAGGGTCCATCACAGCATAGACGAGTTTATCCAGCATATCGGCGGATACATTTTCCAAAAGCCATTCAACGGTGACTTCAAACCGGTTTTTCTGATCCTGTGTACGGGATGCGTTTAGAGTTTCAGCACAGGAATCCAGCAGGAATTCAAATTCGTTTCTGGTGTCTGTTCGGTATTCGATGTTTTCATCAACCTTTTCCGGGTCTTTTGGCATAATCGGACGGGAACTTTCAATTCTCCATGCCAGGAAATCCATCTGGATTTTCGCGGGCATTTTCTTCACTGAAAAAGTTTCATCGTTAATATGGAACGTCCGGGTATTTCCCCGGATAGAACCATAATTCTCAACGGCATCCATGATTATACCGTAACAGCTGCGTTCTTCAGAATTGCGAGGTCAAGGTCTGCCATTCCCTGCATGTTCAGGTCAGTGAGAGTAACACCCTTCAGGGTATCAATCATATCAACCTGTCCATCGGTCAGAGCACGTGAGTTGTCCAGTTTCCCGAGGAATTCATACGGAATACCCCATGACTGCTTCTTCTCCTTGTCGGAAGTGAACGCAACACGGCTCATTTTGTTGAAATATGCTTTTACCAGGTCAAGTTTCAGACCATAGATAAGGTTGTTTGAATCAATCCGCTTAACGTGGATAACACGAAGCACAATCGGCTGAATCTCAGTTGCACCACCACGCCGAAGAGAGATAATCTTTGCCGGAGTGTAGGTATATGCAACACGGACCTTCTGACCCTCTACAATGCTGGATGATGTGCTCTTCCTGGTGATGGTGGTATATCCCATCAGGTCCGGGCCGGAGATGATATAATCAGTATCAGCGACATAGGTATCAGGGGTATCATCCGTATCCTCCTTCACAGTGATAGATGTGACCTGAACGGGTGCAGATGTTGAATAACTGCGGTTTGAGAGTCTGACCGGTTTAGTTGATGACATCGTGATGGTGTCATACGCGGTGCTCATAACAACCTGGGTTCCCAGAACGTATTTGACAAACTGAGTACCACCGGAAAGTAGAGCGAGTTTCTCTGCAACCAGTTCAGTCAGTTCAACCGATAACCGTGCCTGTTCCGTATCGATGATGTCGTTAAACTCACCATCATCAAATTCCGGCTGAATGGTCTCCGTAATCGGTTCGTATTCAACGGAACGCTTCAGACCAAGGTTTATCAGATTTGAAGATGAAAAATCCGATGACGCCCCGGTATATCTTCCTGCAAAAAGCAGACAGTTTCCGAAATAGATGCTGTCTGGCTCCTGCTGAAGGTTGTGTGTTAATGCCATATTACGTTACTCCATAGAGCATACTGAATTTTCGATAACTATACCAGAGATTTGTGGCGGCTTCCCGGTATGAATCCGAGAACGTGATAGGGTCAATCCCATCAACGAATATCCCGCCAACATCCCCACAAAACCCGGTCAGAGCCTTTTCGACTTTATCAGCCAGGGTTTTGCAGGATATCTCATCTTGCGTCCATGATGTGACCTGAAAGGAAATTGAACGGCCTACCGGGTTCGGATATATCCCCCCGATGTCGTGATAAGTAAGACAGGGAATTGTGGTCCCGTTTGGAAAGTCCGACCTGAAACATCTGATTTCCTTTGTCGCAGGAGTTCCGTATGTAAACCCGATGGACGCGAAAACATCAGAATCATTCAAGAGAATCTGTCTGATAACATCGGTTGTCATCGGATAACCTCTGATACGAATTCCTGTAGGTTTTTCAGAACTGCCGGCTGACCTTCAATCAGAGACGGTGCCATGAACGGACGGGCCGGAATGGTGACAGATTGTGCCTGATGCCATTGTCCGTCCGGTGTCTGCCATTTCAGCATTGGAGCATTCTTCGCAGATATCACTCCACCATTCTCGTGGATATGAGAATACAATGCAGCGGATTCCACTTCACCGACTATCGAATCTCCTTCCAACCTGGCGCCGGTTGATTGAATCCCCCCGACCAGGTTTGCGGTCACTTTGTCGATATGTTCGGGTCGTGGTCCTGATGCGTTATCTTTGCATAATCCTTCGAGATAGGTAAGTGACCTATCCACAACGGGCACCAGTTCCTGATTGATGTTCTTCAGCCGTTCAATCTTGGCGAGAACCCGGTCCAATCCCTGAACGGTCACAAATCCACCGCCTTCAATGAACACTCTATCCATTTCGGATGAGAGTTCCCGTAAACAACCTCAGGAAGTCCGTCCACGGTATAGTTCTTCATATATCCTGGTGATTTCCCTGTAACCGTGCTCCCGTTCTGAATACTGATGTTCAGGGCAACCCTTAACCGTAATTGGGATATTATATGATTTCCTGATTCAGTGTCCTGAACGGGACCTTTCAGAGCGTAGAACCGGCACGGAATATTGGTTACAGTCACGGACCCGTACTGAGGACGGCCATTGATGTATCCAGTAATCCCACCAGATGTCGTTATATCACAGAGATGACAGAACGAAGCTCTTCGTGCCATGATTTTAACCAGATAGAGAAGATGGTGCCATACCGATACCTGAACTTCCCGCATCTTTGCGAGTCACTCCTGATGATGGTTGTTTCACCGTTAAACCCGGATTGGCCCGGAGTTCTGCTGCCTTTGCCTTCAGGGATGAGATTATCTCCTTGTATGATTTCATCCAGTTTGACCCGCTTGAATCAAACCCGGTACTCCCGTCTCCTGCATTTTCTGACGTGATATGCTGGTCGTTCTTTGTTCGGTCAATGTAATGACAGATGAGAAGTCCAATAGCCATATCAGAAATTGCATCAGTGGAATTGCCAGGGTTATCAAGGGAAAACTGGCTGGTGGCCCACAGCAAAAACGTGGAGTAGTCTGCTTCTGAAATAGTTCCAGAAGTCCCGATGGTGTATTCACCCTGGGATATCAAACGTATCGTATCTGCTGTGACCGCCATTTATTTATTCCTCCTTTTCTGCCGGTTTCTTTCCAGACTGCGGTTTCCCGTAGGTCTGAACCGGTTCTTCCTTGACAGGTTCTGGAATGGGTTCAACGAATGGCTTTACCTGTTCACCCAGCTTAAACGCAAGGTCTTCAGATACATCCATGACATCACCCTTATTCCAGGTCTGTTCGCCCTGGTGCACCTGTCCGAACTGGATAACAACCTTCATGGTTATACTCCGGTCAGTTTGCAGATTGCATTCTCATCAATGACATCAACATAGAGCACTTCGTACACGTTTCCATATACGGGAGAACTCTTTGGTGCCTTTGAATCCTGTCCGAGTTCAGTGGTCAGTTCCAGCGGGTTCAGGAGTCTGAAATACTCCATCGTCGGGTCATATGGAACGACCATGGCGGTTCCTGCGGTCAGAATATCAGTTCTGAATATTGAACCTGGTCCGTTCTCCTTCCCATTGTTCAGGGATTCAAGAACTTCCGGCATCTCCTTTGCACCGCTGGTGGCGTTCCGTGAGATACGGAGTTCTGACATCTGAGTCGGGTTGCAGATGAGATGGTATGCAGACGCTTCCACGTTGTTATTTTCGAGTTTTGCGATCGCTGCATTGACAGCCTTATCTGCATTACCATATGTTCCGAAATCAAGTGAATCGATTATAGACAGGGCTGCTGCCTGATACAGACCCTTTACCTCGTAGTTGGTCCCGTCCGGCTTCCATCCCTGAAGAATCATCTGGTTCTCAAGTCTGGTGATGGCCCTCCCTGCTGACCGTGCGGATGCGGCCTCAAGGTTGGTTCCCTGCCGGAGAAACGCTTCCATCTCCTGCCTTTCAATGATATACGGTTTGCTCAGTACCGGAAGGTCCACTTCACGGCTGCGAACCTCAACACGGTCACGCGCCTCTCCTTCCCGTGGGAAGTTGTAAGAGACAATTGCATCACCCATTTCGATGAGTTTCTGCACACGTGCCCGGAATATTCCATCCCCGACACAATCCGGGTCCTGTGCGACAATCTGCCTTCCAAGCATCTTTGGAGCAAGGGTTTCATGGAGTTTGGTATCCAGGTATTCCATTGCCCGGTCAAGTTCTGCCTGGGTATATTGTGAATCAGCCATTTTAGATTACACTCCTGACTTTGATGGTGGCAGTCGAACTGGTAGTTGTGACTGACTCCTCTGCATATCCGACAATCCGTTCGGTTCCGGCTGAACCGCTGATGGTCGTGGTTCCGTTTGCGGCTGCGGAAGTGACATCTGTTGAACCGGATACAATTCCGAGAGCACTTGCTTTCTTGACCCGACCGTCTGCATCTGCAACCAGAGCATCGTCCTTTGCGATGGTCTGTGACGCGGACAGGGTTGCCAGAATGATGAACCCGCCACCTTTTAGAACCGGTGGAACGTCACCGGCTGCGTAGATGGTGGTCATCGTTGCCGGTCGTTCTGATGGTGCTGCCTGTTCGTATCCGAGCCATCCGGCCGGGTTAGACCCTGCGGTTGCTACAATGATATCACGGTCTCCGGTCCCCTTCTTTACAAGACGGCCCGGGTACATGTTGGTGGCAGTCTCAATCTGACATGAAAGGTCAGTAATTGGGACATTTCCACCCTGGACTATTGCGTTTGATATTGCCATTTACTTCAAACCCCCTTATGGAAAAGGTCACCATATCGTCTGACATGTCTCTCTTCTCCGATTTTGACGGCATATTTTACTCCGGTCTTTGCAGATGCTTTCAGGGAGTTTTCCTTCCATTCGGCCACCTTGTCAAAGAGTGCCGGGTCTCTCTCAAGGAATGCAGTTTTCAGTCCTGCAACCTGTTCTTCAGAAGTCTTTTCCCCGATTGGGACGTGCTTCTCAAGAAATGCGGCGAACGCTGCCTCTTTCTGTGCGGTTTCCTGTTCCGCTAACTTTGCAGAGAGTTCCTCAAGTTTCGCGGTAGTTTTTTCGGCCTGTTCCTTCAGAGCAGTATATTCAGCATTGAGCTGTTCATACTGGGTCTGGAGTTTGGCCTTATCCTCGTTCAGAACTCCTATTTGCTGGTTCAGAACAGCAACCTGGGAGTCTGGTTGTGATGTTTCACTCATTTCAGACGTTTCCTGTTTATGTTCTTTCATCGCTGCCTGAACCTCGCTGGAACCAGAGAATAATCCCTTAACCCGGTCAAAGAACCGGTTGAATAATGGTTCAAGGTCATCGGCTGTCTTTACTGCTGTTTTCACGGCAGGTGTGTTCGAGAATCCAAACTGGTTAGATGTCTTTGCTGCAACAGCACCCAAATCAGCGGGCATTGTCCATCCATCCTCTTCAAAGACTAATACGTGGGAAGCTTCGGTGATCTCAGTAATGACCCCTTCAGATTGTGAGAAAAATTCAGCCCCGGATATTCCAAACCGCCCTGCATGATACAGGTCAAGGGCTTTCTTTCCCTTCACCGGGTCAATGTTCATTGCTGCAACGTGCCGGGGATGTCCTTCGATGACAACCCGGGAATCTGAAATATATCCGATAATCTCTCCACCGACTTCCTTCAGAGCTGCTTCAGGGTCGGCTTTGAACAGTTTCGGGTCCGGGTGAACCTGCCCGAATACGATAGGGGTTCCATTCCAGATGTCCACGGATTTTGAAAACACATCTTCCGGGTAATACCAGGTGCCGGTCTGACAACCGACCCACCGGTTCAACATGAGCAGAGTGCAGTTAGACAGCACCTCATACTCCGGTTCACCCGTTTCTGCCATATCTGGGTTATTACGTTAAACGGAATATTAGTAACTGTCTTACTAAATAACTATAAATTAATTAAGAACTAATTAATATTGTTGAACATGGACATGCAAATTTTTTCTGTCACGGGGTTTGAAATGAAACATAAAACCGTGGGTCGTGGTCCAAACTGTGGAAGAATATATCTCCCCCGTGAATGGGTGGGAAAGGGTGTAACCATTATTCTAAAAGAACTGCCCGGCAAGGATGTAAAACATGGTTAAAACGTGTGATGTGAAAGGCTGCGAATATCACCGGAGACATGATGATGTATGGCAGAACATTGACCGGGAGAATCCACATTGGGAATGCCTGACTGTATTCAGGTGTCATCATCCGAATGCAAGAGCATACCGAAAACCGGATTCAACCGGTGGTGTGAAAGTTGGTGACGTTTGCTGGTCGTGTAAAGGGTATTGGGAATGAAAAGACATGCCGAAACGTGTGAGTGGGCTGACTCTGTTGATGTCGGGGTTTGTAATCTCTATCAATGCATGAAAACTGGAGAGCCGTGTTATGGTGGTTGCGAGGATGGGGAATGAGTAAAAAATATTTGAAATGTAAGTCTTGTCCTCATCGGGATACCTGTGAATTACAGGATGAAATACTTCTATCCGCCCGATATCTCCGGGTTTCATTTCGGGTTGTTGGGTGTTCCCCTAAGAAAGGGAGTGTGGTGGTTGAATGAAACTTAAAATAATCGTTGATGTCGAAGATTGCCCGTATAAACGAAAGAAAATATTACATGAAGGTGGTGGCACGTTTCATAAATGTAAACACCCTGATGGTGATGGGAAGTGTTATTCTAATTATAGTCGGCTCTATGCAGTTTGCCCGGTTGCTACAATGGGTGGAATGGTGTTTGAATGAGAATACTGGATAATACGACTGAACTACAAATCCGGTTAAGACCGGATGAGGTAAACTCGTTTGTGAATTTCGTTTTGAATGCTCCTGCATCCCGGTTCAGAAAAGAGATGCTTGAACAGATGAAACGGGAGTGTTTATTATGAAAACCACAATCTTTGAAGATGGCCTGGATATCTTTGTACCGGATGAAGAGATGGTCGAGATGTATAAAATTATCAGCCGGGCTGACTATACCAGCCCTTTGAAATACCAACTACTGAATGAGATAATGAAGCTGATACCCCTGAAAACATTAACGGAGATACAGGAGCGGAATTGAATGAAATACAAATGCCATACCTGTAAACTCGTTTTAACCGAAGAACAGTTAGTAAATGGGAATTGCCCTCAATGCCAGAGCAATTATGCATTAAAGGAGATGTGCAGCAGGGATAACATAACCTGTTCTCACGATATCGTTGATGGATTAGCCTATTGCCCGGAATGCGGTGAACCCATGTGCCCTGAATGCGGATGCCATGACGTTTCACAAATCAGTCGAATTACCGGATACGTGGCCGATGTAGCCGGATTCAACGCAGGAAAAGCCCAGGAATTAAAAGATCGGCACAGAGTGAACATTGATGATGAGAGTGGAATGATAAGTCGCAATAATGGGTGATGTATTCAGTTATTCCGAATGCCTGGAATGTCTGAACGATATCATGAAAGAGATATCAGCATTCGGACCTCATCAAAAATAGGAACCATCTTGTTATCATCAACAAAATGGTTATTCGTTTTTCAACACTCTGATAACAGTTATCCGGCTTATTCCAAGTTTTTTCGCGATACCATTCTTGGAACAGGTTTCAGACATTCTTCGGATAGTTGCTTTGGTTTGTGGGTCAAGTGGCTGTCCTTTCGGCATTAATCCTCCTGGTAATAACTGCTGCCGGGGTCATCTTCCGGCATGGGTGACGCGGCCATCTGTTCCGGTAATGGATAGCCAGGTAATATTGGGGTGAAACTTCTCCTGCAATTTGGATGTTCAGTCGTTTTCAGGTAAGACTCTTCTATAGTCCATATGGACCCGTTTATCTCTGCACAAACGGCACACCCGCACCCATCCCTGACCATGACATGAGTGACCTGTGACGCCTTGTACCGGTCCAATGAATTTTCGTTCATCGTCCTGACTGTCTCGGTTCGTGCTATCCGCGAAGCCCCGGACTTATACTGCTGTCCCATATGTTTCATGATATCATCAGCAACGGTATCAGACGGATATATTCCATCCATCCCCCTGTATTCCCATCTCCCTAATGGTTTCCCTTCTCTCATGCCTTTGGTGATGATATCAGCGATAGCATCTGCATTCTCTTTTGGACCATACTTTTCAAACCAGTCAATGAACTCCCCGTTGATAGTGGTCCCACCCCTGTTCAGTTCATCCTGATACCGCTGTGCGTAGGTAAGAGCAGGTTGTTTTGCGGCTGCCGGGTTGATAGGAAGTTTCAGTTCCCGTTGTGCCCGGATGATACCGTAGAACGCAGACTGTGCAACCGTCTCCGCTATCCGGTCCTTCATCCGGTCTACCAGCTCAGACAGGATACCTGATATTGCCAGTTCGGTTGCGATATCAAGGTCACTCATGACCGGGCTTTCCTCATTGTGCTGATGATATCCCTGGTTGCCTCATCTATCATCTGATGCAGGTCTGTTTCCAATTCATCTGCCAGGTCATCAGCATCAGGAACGTCTTTCCTCAGTACAACATCGGGGAATGCGGTCTTTGCAGCCGTGGATACCTGGGTTGAACCGGTCACTGACTTCAGCATCCCCCATTCATCTACCAGTTGTTTGAATGACTCTTCATCCAGTCCCTCAGCTCCTGCACGTTCCCGGCACTCGTTCGGAGTCAAGAACCCGTGAACTGCTCCGAGTTCTGCTTCTTTCAGGTCAAGTTCCCGGGCACTTGTATTCATCCGTGGCAGGGTGACTTCAGCCCGGTATCCGGGTGCGTATGAGTTATAGATGAAAAACGGGTTGATGATATCATTGAGCTGCTGTTCTATCTCTGCCTGAATACCGCCGATGAATGTAGCAATGAGTTCGAGTTTCCCGTGATCTGACCCGCCGAGTCTTGTGGAGTCATCATCAAAGAAACTTGCCGGGTTCAGTGTGTAAATGATGTGCTGATACAGGGCTTCGATAATTTCCAGGTTGATGGTGTTCTCATATTTGTATTCGATAATCTCCATGTTTGACCGGAGAGAGAACGCGGTATCTTTGTCCCAGTTTTCGAGAATCATGTTTGCATAATCCTCATCTGATACGAAATCATTTGCTTCGCACGCGGGGGCCGGGTTTGTAATTTTGATGAATAGAATAGGTGCCGCACCACGCTTCATGACCTGGACGTTCGTTTCCCATCCGTAGATGAGCATGTCAATGAATGGAATAATGGGTTCAATTAATGGTGCTTCAACCAGTCCATCCACAATCGGTGACTGACATATGATGATATCATCAGGGTTCAGAAGTTCGGCTTTGTTTGACCCCACGGTCTGCCAGCATTCGATAGTTTCTCCATCTGGTCCGAGAGTTATTCCAAGCAGGTACTCAGTATATTTTTCCCGACCTGGTGGCTGTTTTGCGAATGAATGAGGAGGGAGTCTGACCAATTCCTTCGGTGCAATTATCCCGAACTCGTTCTTTTCCCATATCGGGTTGAAAATAGTGGCTCCGTAAAAGAACTTGTCGTATAATCGGAACTGTCCGGCAGTCAATAAAGAAAACTTCGGACTCTTGAGCAGGTTGGATAGAATTAATTGGGTTTCCTCATCCACATCGTTATTCGGGTCATATACTGCCAGGGTCGGCTGTTTGGAAAAGACCATTGCAGAGAATTTTATGAACAGCCCTTTGCCGTAAGCAGTCCGCGAGAATTTGTATAGAGTATCCACCGTGATTGCGTTCTTCGCAAAATTCTTGATATTGCTGATGTATCTGGTTCCTGACCGGGACGGAACCGTGAGTGATGCCATACCGTAATATTCGATGTCTATATTTAAAACTGTCGTATATTGTTGAACGACTTTAAGTATTCTGTTAAATTTTAACCGGAATTGAATTGGTATCCTCGCATGAGAATACCACATGAACAAAAAATGTTTGAACTATTCGGAATTTCCGATAAGTTCAGTCATTCACCGTCCAGCACAATGGCAACAACGGGCTTCCCAATACTGGTCTTTGGCAGATAGATACCACCTGCCGTTCCCTGTCTACTTCCGGTCTTGTCATCACAGACCTGGAATGAGTCTGCCTGGAACGTTTTGGTATATCTGTTGCCATTACTGGATTCAACTGTTATTGTTATCATTTATTCACGAAAAATTATTTCCGAGTCAGTTCCCGGTATTCTCCCATCTCTCCCGACCGGCTGCCATACCACTCAAATTCAAAAACATCCTCTGCTCCCTGACTCCATGACAGGTACTGAGTCCAGTCCTCATTGTTCCCCCATGCCCGGACTGCTTCAATGAGTGACCGAAGTATCTCCTGTGACTCATCATCCTGATACCACCAGTTCCCCTGTGCTGCACCAGGGTCACTCTTCCCTGTGTATCCGGTGTTCCGGTCAAAGAAGTTCACTACAGGTTCTCTGATAGGGTTCCACGTGACTTTGCATTGAATCTCCTCGTTTTCGTATCTGAAAACAACGGTTTGTGAAGAGGTCATCTCCTCTTCTGACCTGTATATCCCCTCATCGTTGATGATGGCTATATCGCCACCCTGTTCGATGACTGCATCTCTCAATGCTCTGGATATGGTGATGAGTTTCATATCTCCGTGAACATTTTTCTGACCCCGTTCAATGCTTTCTCTCAGTTCGTCCGGGTCATCCACCCATTCCATTGCATCGGCTATTGCTTCTTCATCGGTTTTTCCGGTTCCAAAAATTGCATACCCGTTCTGATATACTGCCTTGTATGTTTCTTCCATGTTTCTTTCCTCTCCTTTGTAGGTGTTACATACTATAGTTATACTTATAAGTATATAATACTTATTATCTGTATGTCGAATGTATAAAATAAGTAGTTTGGAAGTATCAGAACCCGGCAGGACCGGCCCGCCTGCTGCGGCTTGACCTGATACCACGGGGAACATGAGCCATACCTGGTGACGGTCTGGATATCTCGGACCGGTTCATACCAGCATATTCTTGTGATAAATAGCGTAAACTATCCATCGCGTGGTCATTGACCTTTTTCGGCTTATCCTCTCCCCGTTTCTGTGCGTTCTCATCCCAGACATACGCCCCGAATTCTTGGATGGTGTTTGTGCATGACGGGTCGATGAACAAGGTTTCTGATGATAACAGTCTTGACACCTGCTGAATACCGGGTATCACATCGTTTACAGCTTCCCTGACTGAATATCCTCTGCTGCGTAATTCCGCGATAAACGAGGTTGCTGACGGGTCTACAGTGATGTATCTGACTCGCTTGTCCACGAACCCGGCCATCAGGTCTCCGAGTTGTCTATCTGTTAATTGCCCGGATTGTGAAGAATCATGATATAATTCTTTCATGACATGAACGTTCCCAGTTGGTTTGTGAATTCCACCCATGAGAAATACTGACGGGTTTGTCACACCATAATCCACGGATACGATAACGTTCTCCATGTCTCCTGGTGGAGCAGGTCTGACGTGTTTTGCCTCATCCCACATAGGATATACCACACCCTCAGCCAATACCCATAACCCTTCAATATACCGCTGATACCATAACCCGGTGAACTCCCGTTTCAATGCTTCGACATATTCCGGGTCCAGGTATGGGTTATCATCCAAGGTGAAGTGCCAGACATTCGCTTTAATCAGATCCGCTGCATCTATCAGTTCCTGCTTCATCCAGTGATAGGGGCTGTCTGGGTTGGTGGTGATGTATAATTGCGCTCCTGGTTCTGATAAACGGGTTTGGAGCATTTTCATAAATGATTCTGGAATAATGGTTCCTTCATCTACGTACGAAAATTGTAGGGAGGCGCCTCTGATTTTACTTTCGCTGCGTTCGTCATTTGCACCCACCAGATAAACCCGTTTGCCGTATAAAATTAGTTCGCCCTTCCCTGCATTCAGACTGATGACAGATGGCGGGAGCATTTCGAGCATCGGGTTAATGATGTTTCTGATTAGGGTTCGTTCGGTCTTTCCCACCATCAGGCATTCTGCCGTTGCCTGGTTTTTTATCAGGTGAATCCACTTAAGTATCGAACCGATGGTTTTTCCAGACCGGACAGACCCGTGAAGGATATTTATCCGGGCTGGTTGTGCAAGGATGAACTTCGCTCCCTTACCTTGCGGTTTCTGTAGTTTCAGACTCATTTTTTAATATTTCAACTAGTTCGTCAATTGCTCCGAATTCGTCTATATTGTCGGCAGATGTGAACTCTTTTATTTTTTCCATGCACGTTGCCCATTTTACCATCGAATCAAGCAGGGAGTTTGTGGAACCGGCAGGGGGTTTTATTTTGGATTCCCCTTTCTCATCCATATCCCGCCAGTATGCCTTCCATTGCTGGTGCTTGTATTTGAGATCAGACATGAGCACAAACCCGACTGCGTTCACCGCTTTGGACAACCCGGATACCATATCGGTTGCCATCGCCTCTGCCTTTTCTTTCACCTGGTCGTTGGTGGACCATTCCTCATAGGACTTGATTCGTTCTGACCAGTTGAACTTGTTTGACCAGAGGTACATGGTTCGGACAGGTCGTTTCATAATTCGTGCAAGTTCTTGCATCGAACGTGTAGAACCCATGTCGCGGTATATTTTGAACGCCTGCCATTGCTCGGCCTTTTCACCTTTTAGTCGTTCAAATTGTGGCGGTGTCATTGTGCAACTTTATGTATATTGTATGCAACTTTTACCCGGATATCAGTTTCAGGAACTCATCTTTCAGTGATGGGTTCCTATGGAACTCCCCTCTTACTGCTGAAGTAATCATACAGGATGCTGGTTTCTTTACCCCTCGGATTCTCATACAATCATGACCAGCTTCAATGACCACAATACATCCCCTCGGCTTTAGGTTTTCTTCCAGGAAGTCTGCTATCTCGTTGGTCATCTTTTCCTGTATCTGTGGCCGGGATGCAAACTTGTCCACTATTCGAGCCAGTTTTGATATCCCACATATCTTTTCCCCGGGAAGATACCCAACATGAGCACGACCATGAAATGGCAGAACGTGATGAGAACATAATGATGAGAAGTCAATATCTTTCAGAATAATAAGCTGGTCATAGCCAGGGTTTTCAAATACCGTGAATTTCAGTTCGTCGTTTCTGGCCCACTCATTTAAGAATCCCTGGTATCTGGTGGGAGTGTTTTGTATCTCTTCTTCGTTGAAAAGGGTGTCTGGGATTGATAACTGCATTATGGAACTCCTATAAATTTATGAATCTGAATGTTGAGCCGCAAATCTGGCATTTCTTTTACGATATCTATGGCCCGGTTTACATTTTTTGAATTGATATTCTCGCCATCGAAAATTGGTGTCACAGAATACATTTTTGAACGGGTTATGGAAAGGTCTGGTGGCAAATCTCCGTCTTTAATTGGAAACCGCAATTCATCCACGGTGATGTTCCGAAATGAATGGTGTAATTGAACCTTTTTTGGAGACACAACAATATAATCGATTAAATTTCTGTTCACCTGGTTGGTGCCATTTGTTTCCATTCCGATTTTATAGCCGTTTGAGCGCAGCAGAATAAGCAATTCATCATCCACCTGTATTGACGGTTCTCCACCACATAAGGAAATCCATTGAATCGTGTTTGGATATGTCTTGCAGGTGTTTAAAATCTGGTCTGCGGTCATTTCTGTATATGCCTGATGATTCGTATCACAGAAGGAACATTTCAAATTACAGCCGGAAAAGCGGATGAATA
>Ga0116186_1003210_pt1 | contig 14052 bp, 12 predicted proteins | sample AD_JPNNA4_MetaG_FD_89806 | JGI IMG/M metagenome (GOLD analysis project Ga0116186, IMG submission 89806) | Active sludge microbial communities of municipal wastewater-treating anaerobic digesters from Japan - AD_JPNNA4_MetaG | ecosystem: Engineered > Bioreactor > Anaerobic > Digestate | place...
GCAATTCTTGCTGCAATATTTGAATCTGTTATCTCATCATTAACAGAAGAAGACAAGCCCCAAGTTACTGTATTAATTTTCACACCTGACCTAACCAAATAAAACAATACCGCACGTGAATCATATCCGCCGGAAAGAGTAAGGATACTATTAGATAAATCAAAGTTTGTATTTTTAAATACATTCTCAAAAGTTGAATCCAGTTTTTCCACTAATTGAGATTTAGACAAATTCAGCGGATTACTTTGATTACTTACTCTTTGAGAGACATCCAAGCTCCAATTCGCCCTATCCAATTTAACAACTTCACCGGCTCCTAAGTGTTTTAAACGCACATCCCACGAATTTCCTGGCCCCAGATTACCTGTTGCCAGCATCCACGAAATAGCTTGCGAGTTAGATTGAAAAGAGCCAATCCAAGCCACTATAGCTTTTTGCGAAGAAGAAACAACCAATCGATCATTATCGAAATAATACCAAATTGATCTGCTTGCCGTTGAATTTGAAGACAGGATGCATCTTAATTCATTCACAGAACATAAAAACGAAGCATTACTAGACACATAATCACACTCCCACCAAAAAGGGTCCAAATCACTAATTGCTCCTGAGCAAATGCTCACATCATGTATATTAACTTTACTATCCGGAACGCTAACCAATAAGCAAGCATTAGAGCTAACATTAATTGTTGCATCAGAAGCATTGCTACCTTCAGGCAACATCCTACGACAAATAAGAGAAAGGTCATCTTTGACTTTCCCCTCTCCGCCAGGAAATGAATCTCTACTTATTACAAGAAAAATACCAGACATAATGTAACAGCAATTTTTAGTTGATACAATATTAACTAAAAAAAAGATTGTCAAGTTTATCCCAAAACGATTTTTTTCAAAACGACATAAAACCTTGTTTTGAGAATAATTAATGGGTATTTAGCAAAGGATTTCAGTAAATAATGCACAGAAATCAATTTGCTTTTTGCCAAGGCAGCGTGCAGAGAGATATAAGAATATCTATATGACAAAAATGCATTCATGCGTGCGCCAATAAACTTTTTAGTACTTGGATTATTGCATATAAGAAACACAAAAGCCTCAATCCTCGCAATTGTTTTTTCAATATTCGTATCTAGCATACTCCTACTACTGTGATGAACCAAGACAGCCGAAGTTTTGTCGAAATGAAGTATAGGCATTTCAGCAGCAATTCGAAGCCAAAGCTCATAATCTTCTGTGCCCGACAAATCTCGCTGCTCATTGAATTTAAAAGCAAGTGCAATATCTTTTCGAAGAAACATACCTAAACATGCTACGGGATTTCTCTCAACAAGTAAATCATTAAGCATAAATGGCAATCTTTCGGCTTCGTGCAACACCTCGCCATTCGAATTACGAATATCGAAACCGATATGAAAAATCAGAATATCCTGATTTCCTTTAATTATATCGCAAGCGACATCCAAAGCATGTGGCAATAGATAATCATCAGAATCAAGAAAAGTAACATAATCCCCATTTGCAAATTCGACGCCCTTATTACGGGCAGCTCCTCTCTCGTTGTTTTCCTGTTTAATGTAAATTACATTGGCAGGCAACTCGGCAGAAAACAAGGAAGCTGTATCGTCAGTACTTCCATCATCAACTACCAGTAACTCCCAATGGGCATAATTGAACTTAATAACTCTTGAAATTAATTCTTGAACATGCTTTTTGCGGTTATAAGCAGGTACGACAATTGAAAATAAAATATTATCACTGTCCATAATATGCAATTGTATTAGAAACCATCGTTTTTACATCGAATAATTCCAAAACATCTTCATACCCCTGGCTTGCTAATTGTTCAGCCAAACGTTTATCTTCAATTAATTTAATAATTGAATTATAAATTCCATCAAAGTCTTTATATCCTACTACCAGTGCATTACGGTTATCTACTATAAATTCATTGGCAATTCCTGACAAAGTAAAAACGCTGGGCACTTTTGACATTAGTGCTTCAATATAAACTTGTCCAAAAGCTTCCGAATGATCGTCAATGGGAACATGTACAAACAAATCGAAAGATCTAAATAAGGCCGGAGTATCGGCCTCAAATAAAATTTGACGATAACTATCATAAGGCAATGCTGATAGTAATTCATTTATTTCATTTATGTAGTCACCTTTAGCATTAGCTAAAATTAATACAGCATTAGGATATTTCATTAGTACTTTTTCAAAAGCACTAATAATAAACTGTATTCCTTTCCAGTAAGTAAATCTTGAGACAACACCAATTACAGGTCCTTTTTCAGAATAGGTATATTTCCCTTTTACAACCTTTACTCTATCACTACTTACATTCTGAAACATACCAAAATCAAATCCATGATGGACCACTTTGACTTTTTGTGCTGGAACTTTTTCGTCCTCTACTAAAATATTCTTTACATTGTCGGAAATTGCGAAGATGGACGATGACCAATAATTTATAAAATTATCATACTTCACTGCATGAGGAAAAAAATAATGATGATGAGAAGAATGATGCCGAGTATGAATCCGCTTTTTAATTCCCGCTAATGCAGCTGCCGGCAATGACACTAAGCTTGCATCAAATAAATGCGCATGTACTACTGAAGGCTTTAATTCACTAAACAAATTAAACAGCTTAAAAAAAACAAAAGGGATACTTTTCTTCCCAACATACTTTAGCCATTGAACTTGTAGGCCTTTTTTTGATAGCGCTTCCATAATTGGAGGTTGCACCGGATTTAAAAACACAATCAGAATATTCTCATTTTGATTGTACAACTCATCAAAAAACCACTCCATAGGCAAACTTCTTTCAACTAAAGAAATGACATAAACCCAAGGATTCTTATCTAAAAGTGGTTTGTTATTATTCATGACTAAGGAATCGAATTATAACCTATAAAATTATTGTAACCTATCAATATATGACATAAACGAAAATACAATTTATCAATCAACTTAACATTAGGCCAATGATCTGCTACAAACATCAACAAAAATTCAATGAATCCAACAATTCTATAAGCAAGCACTTTAGATTTTGTATAATTCATTCGTTGGTCAATATGGCCAATATTAACTGCATGTTTTCTTGTAACTGCATTATTACGCACACGCACTAAAAATCCACGCAAGGAAGTTTTATTAACTTCATTATGATATACTAAATAAACCGGATCAATATAGCATTGCACTTTGGCCTTTTTGACACGCACACTAAAATCGTGATCTTCAAAACCAGCCAAGGGAAAGGAAGAATCATAGCCGTTAACTTTGTTATAAATAGATTTTGAGACCAACAATGTTGCACCTGCCAACCAATCTGTCTTAAACAACTCGTTGTCATCCCAATAATTCCCTCTACTCCAACCTTTCATAGTTGTAAAATTAATATCCTGAAGAAATCTTCCAAATGGGATTTTTGATATTACTTCATTTAAATATGGCGGATATACCCAATTGAAGTTAAAGATAGCATCTGAATTAGTTGAGTTTAAGTGCAACGCTCTTTTCAGTGCGGCTTCATTAATCCAAATATCATCATCTAAAAACCATAGCAATTCAGATTTTGCCAAACCTGCGCCATAATTTCGAGCAGAAGCTACACCTTTGCCGATATTTCTAACAACTTTAAAATTGCGAGCATCACTTGGAAGATTTACGAGTACATCAGAACCATCATCAACAATAATAACTTCAAAATTTGTCAAAAAAACGGTAGCTTTCATCAATTCATTTAATGAAGCTAACAATATTTCCGACCTATTTTTGGTTGGAATAATTATTGATATAACAGGCATCCCACTATTTCCTTCTTCCATATATTCTTGATTTTAGGAAATCCAACCCATGTCGAATAGGCATTGGCAAGCCAATACGAATACGTCGAGCAATTTCCTGACTTCGGCTTTCAATAGGTCGTGCCGTCAAGTCGATATTAACGCCATATTTTGCTGCCATTCGTATGGCATCTCTCATTAACACACCTTGTGTAATAGCACCACACAAGTAAACAATCGGGCCATGAACATCGAGTCTGAATTTACTCTCTTTTACACATAAAAACTCTCTATCAGACTGTTCACATCTACGGGAACCATTAATTTCAAACTGCCAAGGTGACTCACCTTTAATCAACAATTCTTTTAGAAATGACTTATCCCATAGTGTTAATTGAAGACAAACTAAATACTTAGCAGTTTTATCAATTACACCAACTTTAGGATTAGAATCAAGTGTTTTATACGGCCACAATTCATTATATTTCGAAGAAAAGCATCCTAGTTTCATATAGGCAGCTTTTCGATCATTAAAGCAATCGAGGTAGCTCATCAACACATCATTGTCGACTTTCTCTCGAATAAAATAATCCTCTAAAAAAAGAATAATATTCTTTTCAGGTATTTTTTCAATTACCGACAATAATTCTGAAGACCAATCTGAAGAAAAATTACAGTTTAATACTGAAACATTATCAATATTGGGAGTTTTATTGTTTGTACTTAAGTAAACATTAAATGGGCAATCGCTCCAAAACAATTTAAAAAAGTCAAAGAACGGCTCCCACATGTCAGAGTATCTGTCACAAGAAACAACCAATACGGCATAATCTTTTGAATTATTCATCGGCTTATTTCTTAATTTTCCAAACTATGTTAGGAACAAATTTTATCTTCATTAATCTCGACTTCAAAATTTCAACTTCACTTTCAAGCAATAAATCTTGATTAACAAATTTTAAGCATTTTTCGGCCTTATTCATAACCCTATAATGGTAATACTCTAAGCCCAATTGATAAACAAAGTAATTTATCGACTTTTCTTTATTGAATGAAATCAATTCATTTGGAATATTAAATTCAAAATCATCATTCACCTTACCATAATTCTTAATAAATTCAGCGTATTCAAACAATTCAAACTGTTTAGCTAATGAATAATACATTGAATCTCTTTCGAATCTAAATTTTTCTGCCTGCGAAACAGTTTTACTTTCATCGTGATATCTAAATCGCGAAAAAACCTTATCGACGTCAACAATAGAATTATTACCATATGCCAAAAGGTATCTTAAATACCATTCAGTATCCATTAAATAATTCATTCGACTATTTATCATGCCTATTTTTTTGTGGCACTTAGTACTGAAGTACATTGAAGGTTGATTCACTTTACCAAAACCAATGCATTGTTCTATAAGAGGCGAAATAACGCTGGAAGTAGTTCCGATTACACCCGACTGATTAAACATCTCAATTCGGCCAACACAACAGGTACATTCCGGATTTTCGATAAACGCTTTACCTATTTCAAATAACGAATTCGGCGCCAGTTCATCATCACTATTCAACCAATTAACAATATCACCTGTAACACGCTGAAATCCTTTATTGATTGCATCTGATTGGCCATTATCGGGTTCAGAAACCCAGTATGATATTTTACTTTCATACTTCTTAATTACTGAAACCGTATTATCGACACTTCCACCATCAATAATTATAAATTCAAGATTAGGGTAACCCTGATTTATAACAGATAAGATAGTAGATTCAATATAACCACCTTGATTGAATGAAGGCGTAATGATTGAAATTTTTGGCCAATTAATATTCATTTAACAACTATGAATTCATTGATCGAATAGAAGATTCTAATTCGTCACAATAATAAATAGCATCACCCCAAGCTAATTGCCCGCTCTTTTGATGCACTAAATTATACAAGCCGAACAAGTTGTAATTAAACCCACTAAGAAATGCTGTGAGTTCATACATCAGAGGTTGCCCTTTATAGATTTGTAAAAATTCTATTTCGATATAAATAATTTTTATTTTCTTATCTCTAAGCATTCTTTCTGCGCCCTTCAATACCGCTAGTCCATTTCCTTGAACATCAATTTTAAGTACGTCTATACAATCGATGTTTTTTTCTTCACATAAATAATCAACTGTAGTAGTTTGTACTTCTACACGGTCAACAGATTTTGTGAGGTCATCGAGATAACTATTTGTTGTTTCAGAAGGCAAAAGCGAATTAGTTGCATCCATACTATTCACATGTAGAATTGCATGTCCGACTTTTTCGGCTACCGCTGCATTAATAGGCTTTATAAAACTATGCTTATTTGCAGTATTTAACAATTTAGAATAAGTTGCAGCGAAAGGTTCAAAAGAATACACTGTAGCATTTGGGAAATACTCTTTATACTTTAAAGCAGTACCGCCGTCATAAGCTCCGATATCAAAAACAACTTTAACATCCTTTTTACCAACTAATCGTTGTTGTTCTAAAAACGCATCTCTTAATTGAGCATGCATATTTTTAACAAGACGAATTTCAATACCGCACTTATTCAAAAATGCTCTAACAAGTTGTTTCATATTAGTTATTTGATTCGTTGTGAAACTCTATCAGGATTTTTAGTAGCGACAATATTTATGTGTGTATAGACTTTACGTTTAGCCTCGGGGATCAACTTCTTTCTTGCCTCATCAAACAAGAACATTTGATATCCATATTTTGCAAGGATATCATATAATCCGGCACAAGTAAAGCCTGCATTCTTACAATTTTCTTCTGTAAATTCAACAAGTAAATCAGGTGCATTTTCAGCCGAGAAAAAAGATTCACCTCCAATCATTACATTACACTCCCAACCTTCAACATCAATTTTCGCAAGGTTGACATTAGAAACATTTTGATTTTTGGTCCAAGAATCGATTTTAAAAATTGAAACCTTTTCTTTAATAAAATTTGATCCAGCTGTTGGTTTCCCAAAGGAATTCCAAGCATCAAAACCTTCTGCAGAAGTAGTCATTTCCAACTCTCCATCTGAATTCGACAAGCCTGCATTAAACAAACTTACATTAGCAAAAGAATTTATATTCACGTTTTCTTCTAACCTAGAATATGTTTTTTTTACCGGCTCAAAAGAATAAACTTTACCTCCGGCACCTACTTTTGAAGCTCCAACAGTAGTAAAGAGCCCTATGTTCGCCCCAATATCCATAAAAACATCTCCTTTTCTAAGATATCTTTTAACGAAATCCAGTTCTGCATTTTCGAAACGCCCTACATATATTGTCTCTGATAAAACGCTATCAGTATAAAGTTTCAATTTAGTATTATCACCTAATTCAATCTTAACCGAATCGGTTTCACCTTTAAGCTTTCTCCATTCAGAAATTCTCTTATTCGCAGAAAAATTATTTAAATAATTCTTTGCTACATGAAGAAGGTCACCATCTTTCAAGTGACTAATAACTTTCCCAATCATCTTATTGATTTTAAATTTACTTGAAAATTCACCGATCCATAGCCCCAGCTTTGTTGAAGCACTCTAGACTCGTTTTCTTTCACTTTTTTATCTACTTTGAACGACAAACAATCGAATACACGATCAAACCATTCAACATTTGGTTGTGTTAAATCTACAGCCAGGTTATAATCACCTGAAGCAAGTGATGATATATCTATATCTAAAGTCAATTCTGTAATTCCATTATTTAGGTCAACTAAATCACTATAAGTTAGCGCACCTAATGAACCAAATCCAATCATTCGATTCATTTGATCTCTAAAATGAAAATCGACACTAGCTTTAATTTTCGTTCCTGAACTTATTCCGATATTCAATCGTAGCGATTCATCATCACATGATTCAATCTTAACGCTCACGATTTTGGGCTTCCCATTTAGATCAGGAGTAGCTGAATACTCGGTAGCATCAGAAACAGATGCTGAATATTTTTGAACGACATCATTAGCAGACCCTTTCATAACTACACTTCCTTTATCCAACAAAACAGCTGAAGAACAAAGAGAAAGTACGCTATTCATATCATGACTAACAAACAACAAAGTACGACCGCTTTTACTCACCTCATTCATTCTACCGATGCACTTTTTTTGAAATTCGGAATCACCAACAGCCAACACTTCATCGATTACTAATATTTCAGGATCGAGATAGGAAGCAACAGCAAAAGCAAGGCGAAGTTGCATACCACTAGAATAGAATTTTATTGGCGTATCTATGAATTTTTGGACTCCTGAAAATTCAACAATATCATCAAATCGGGCTTTAATTTCACCCGACCTCAGACCTAAGATGGAACCATTGAGGAAAATATTCTCTCGTCCGGTTAATTCTTGATGAAAACCGGTTCCGACTTCAAGTAAACTTGCTATTCTGCCGTTCAGAATTATTTTACCTTCTGAAGGATGTGTAATTCGAGAAAGTATCTTTAACAATGTAGATTTACCGGCACCATTTTTTCCAATGATCCCAACAGCTTCTCCTTCTTTAATTTGGAGATTTACATTACGTAAAGCCCAATAATCGTCTTCCTTTGATTTACGCTTAAAAGAAGATACAATGGACTCTCTTAGGGTGTGATATTTTTTCCTCTCTTGTCCGATTCTGTACTTCTTACCAATATTTTGAATATCGACCATTATCATATTTAAGCGATGTCAGCAAATTCATTTTCAACACTTCTAAATACAAACAAGCCAATAAAAAGCAAACACACGGAGGCGAAAATTCCACTAACAACCGATAACCAAGGAATTTCACCACCCACCAGACCGGTTCGAGCCAACTGAATGGCAGTGGCGATTGGATTCAAATTCAATAATGATCTTATCAAATCGTTTTTGATGAGGCTGATTGGATAAATTACTGGCGTAACGAACAAAAGTATTTGCACCATAAAGGGAATAATATACCTAAAGTCACGGTACTTAACATTTAACGCCGACAAAAGAAAACCTGCTCCCATTGTAGTTAATAGCGTAATAATCAAAGCTATAGGGAAACAAAACAGTATGTTTGCAGACGGAAGGAACTTCCAATAAACTAGTAAACCGGCAAATATTCCTACCGTAATGAGGAAATCGAAAAGAGAAACAATGATTGTTGATACAGGAATTATTAATCGCGGAAAATAGATCTTTTTTATAATGTTAGCATTGCTAACCATACTATTACCTGCTGATGTTAATCCGGAGGAAAATAAATTCCAAAACAACAACCCGGTAAAACAAAAAACCGGATAGGGCAAATCAGTAGACTGGACATTCAAAGCACGACTAAAAAAGACGGTAAAAATCGTCATCATTATTAACGGCTGGAGAACTACCCAAACTAAACCTAGGATTGTTTGTTTGTATTTTACTTTTATATCGCGCCAAGAGAAAAAATAAAACAACTCCCTGTAAGTCCACAACTCTTTGATATCCAATGCAAAATTGGACTTTCCGGGCGAAATAACTGTTGAACGCATAGATTTTTATAAGGATTACGAAAGTAATAAAAATTCAATTGAATCACCTTTAAGAGTAAATTCCCTCCAAGCAAGAAGGGCTAATTTCACGAATAGGAACAATTGGAGTTGCTGTTATATCTTTCATCGTAGTTAGTGCCTTGAAAATTAAAATGTTTCAAAATCATCTTCAAATTACCCCTAATATTTAAGGCTCTAAAGATTTATCGATGCAGATTAACAGCAATTTGCATAGATTTGTCGAAAATAAGTCCAAAATATTTCCAGATTAAATGTCAGAAAAAATTACGAATTGTCTTCTATGTTCGGGCAACCACTTCACTGCGGTTTACCCAACCGAGCATCCTGGATTAATGAAGTGCACACAATGCAGTCTGATTTTTTTCAATAAAAAGCCTTCACTTGACGAACTTCTTGCAAACTATAACAACTATCCAAGAAAAGACGGTATATCTCCGATTACAATAAAGCGCTATCATCAATTACTAGGTAGATTTAATAAATTTAGAAAAACCGGGAAAATCATTGATGTTGGATGTGGTAACGGACACCTTTTAGAAGAGGCGAAGAAATTAAACTGGGAGGTATATTGTACAGAATTCACAGATACAGCAGTAGATTTATGTATTAAAAAAGGAATATCTATGCAAAAAGGTGTATTAGATGTTTCTAACTACGAAGAAAATAGTTTCGACTGCTTATTCTTTATCGAAGTTATTGAGCACATAAATAATCCTAAGGAAGAGCTAGAGAAATTTCACAAGTTATTACGTAAGGGAGGATTACTTTACATCACAACTCCAAACTTCAATTCAATATCATCGAAGCATTTAAAAAGCAGATGGTCGATTGTTGAATATCCTGAGCACTTAGCGTATTACACTCCAAATACACTTCATAAAATCCTAACTGAAGCCGGCTTTAAAAAATCACAATTATTCACATCCGGATTAGGTATATCAAGTATAAGAACAAAAGATGAAATAAGAGGAAGTATTGCTGAAAACAATGAAGTATTCCGAAAAAAAGCGGAAACCAATCCTATTTACTCATTAACTAAAAGGACCGCAAATTTATTACTCAAAGTATCCGGTAGCGGAGATACTATCAAAGCTATTTACATAAAACAATAAAGAAAAGATGTGCGGTATTGCAGGATATTACTCTAAACAAGGTAAATTTAACAAAGAGCATCTTGTTAAAATGACCGACTCTTTAAAACATAGAGGGCCGGATGCCCAAGGCTTTTTTTCGGATAACATTTGTGGCTTAGGACATCGACGTTTGAGTGTAATTGATTTATCTGAAAGAGCGAATCAACCAATAACATCATCAAATGACAGGTATGTTATCGTATATAATGGAGAAGTTTACAACTATAAAGAGATAGCTGCCAGATTAAAGTCGCATCAAACAAACAAAGATGATTTTCAATTCAAGACATCAAGCGATACAGAAGTTGTACTAGAAGCATTTGCTACATACGGTACAGATTTTGTGCAGCAATTAAATGGCATGTTTGCTATTGCCATCTATGATAAAAAAACAGAAGAACTCTATTTATTTAGAGACCGTATCGGAATCAAGCCTTTGTATTATTACTGGGACGGGAATATGTTACTTTTCGGATCCGAATTAAAAGCGATAAAATCGGTACCGGAATTGGAATTAAAAATCAGGAAGGAATCGATCAAAGAATTTTTATATCTAGGTTATATCCCCGCTCCTAATAGTATTTACGAAAATATTCACAAGCTTGACAGCGGATCATATTTGAAAGTTAGTAAAGATGGCATTGAAAAATTCTCCTATTGGAGTTTAAAAAACAAAATAACCTCGAATGTTCTAAAAAACAGAGAACAAGCTTTAGTAAAACTATCTGATTTAATTATTAGCTCCGTACAATATCAACTTGAAAGCGATGTACCTTTCGGAGTATTCTTAAGTGGCGGAATTGATAGCAGTTTAATTACAGCACAAGCAGTTGGACTCTCGAGTGTAAAAGTTAAGACATTTTCCATTGGTTTAGAAGAGAATAGTCATAACGAATCTGAGTATGCAAAAACAGTAGCCAATTATTTGGGGACTGAACATCATGAATTCATCGTTTCATATAAAGATGCGATAAACTTAATTGAACCTGCACTTGATATTTTTGATGAACCGTTTGCAGACTCATCGGCAATCCCAACGTTACTTGTATCAAAATTAGCAAAGCAATACGTAACTGTTACACTTTCGGGCGAAGGCGGCGACGAATTATTTTTTGGATATGGAAGTTACAAATGGGCGAAGCGTTTAAACAATCCACTCATTCAAATGAGTAGACATTTGATTGCAGGAGTATTTAATCAGATGCCATCTCGTTATCAAAGGATCGGAAAGATGTTGAGCTATAGTAATAATGACGACAAGAAAAGTCATATATTCTCTCAAGAACAATACTTCTTTACCTCCTCAGAACTATCAAATTTACTAATTGAAGATCAGCCATTCAAACTAGAGTTATTAAGTTGGATTAATGAACCAAACATATTAGCCAAAACAGCCTCATTCATGGATGAAAATAGTTTATCGGTAAAAGAACGAAAACTAAACGCCATGGAACAACAAGCTATTTTTGACTTGCAGTACTATTTACAAGACGATTTGCTTACTAAGGTAGACAGATCAAGCATGCAATACTCATTAGAAACGCGAGTACCCTATTTAGATCATCGATTAATAGAGCAGGCATTAAATTTATCACCTCACTTAAAATATCAAAACAATACATCTAAATTCATTTTAAAAGAAATTCTTTATCAATACATACCCAAACATATTTTCCAAAGACCAAAGCAAGGGTTTGCAATACCATTAAACATTTGGCTAAGAAACGAACTTAAATATTTGATCGACGATAATTTATCTGAAGAGATCGTAAATAGGTATGATGTAGTTAAGTACTCAGAAGTAAAAAAAATAATCACCCAATTTATGGAAGGAGTAGATTACCTTTATAACAGAATATGGGTTTTAATTGTACTTCACAATTGGCTAAGAAAAAACGCTTAATCATACCTAATAATTAAGTTAAACGATTGTATTGAAATTATTTGAACATGGAATACCTATCAATTGTCGATTTTCTTCTTACGCCGGTTTACCTGTTCATAATATATGCGGTATCTCGAATAATTCAGAAACATAAAATCGAGAATCACCCGGAATACAAATATTACCTTCGAGCTCTAACGATGAAAATCTTAGGAGCGTTAAGTTTATGTTTTGTTTACACCTTTTATTATAATGGAGGTGACACAACACAATATTTTGCCGATTCCATATCTGTTAACAAATTACTTTTTCAAAATCCTGTTGGAGGTTGGGATGTAATTATACATGGATTAACATTAGACAAGCTTTCATACTTCGACAACGAAATCGGATATCCTGTTTATTTCAGAGAGGCTTCAACTTCGTTTGTTGTTCAAGTAATATCAGTAGTTTCCATATTAGGATTTCGAAGTTTTTTACCATCAACGATTATCATTGCATGGATATCTTTCTCAGGAATTTGGAATTTGTATCGTGTATTTTTAATTGAATTCCCTAAAGAATCAAAAGACCTAACTATTGCTTTTTTCTTTATTCCATCCGTGTTAATATGGGGGTCCGGGATATTGAAAGATACATTCACATTAAGTGCCGTAGGATATTTCACCTACTCCTTTTACAAGGGGTATATAAAATTCGAAAACCCGATAAGGAATACAATTGTAATTTTCATTTCTGCATATGTAATTATAGTAGTTAAGTCGTATATATTCATTGCTCTTTTGCCTGGTGCATTACTTTGGTTTGTAAGTAATATCATGGGTAAAATAAAGGGAAAACTTCTTCGATATTCAATGGCGCCTTTATTCTTATTTTTCACCATTGGAGGAGCACTTTTCATTATTAATTACATGGGTGACACCCTGGGAAAATTCTCCTCTGACAAACTTCTAGATAGAGCGGTTATTACACAACGAGATTTAAAATCCGATTATTACCACGGAAACTCGTTCGACATTGGAAATTTCGATAGTAATTTCGAAAGTATTTTGACCGTTTCTCCTAAAGCACTTCTTGCAGGATTATTTAGGCCATATATTTGGGAAGCCAACAACATCCTTATGGTTGCATCAGGACTTGAAAATTTATGGTTTTTATATATGTCGATTTTGATCCTGTACAAAACGAAAGTAGTAGGATTTTTTAAGTTCTTTTTTAAACATCATCTATTGACATTTTCATTAGTCTTCAGTTTATTCTTTGCCTTCTCGGTAGGACTAACTACATCAAACTTTGGTAGTTTAGTTAGATATAAAATCCCAGCCGAACCTTTTTACATTGCAAGTATGATTATTATAAACAGCTATTTAAAAGAAGAAAAAAAAAGCGAACTACAGCTGGAAAGTGACGAAGATTTAATAGCAGCATAATTAAATACAATATTGAAAACAGAGTCAACAAGTAAAGACATATTATACATTTCACATGATGGAATGACGGACTCACTTGGCCAATCTCAAGTTCTTCCATACCTATGCGGATTATCCAAACTTGGATATAGGTTTCACCTAATAAGTTTAGATAAAAAAGAGAAATTCAATACGCTAAGCACAACAATATACTCCATTTGCAAAGAACACGGCATATCGTGGCATCCTGTTAAATACTCGAAAAAACCTCCGGTATTTAACACACTATACGAC
>Ga0116186_1003212_pt1 | contig 14050 bp, 11 predicted proteins | sample AD_JPNNA4_MetaG_FD_89806 | JGI IMG/M metagenome (GOLD analysis project Ga0116186, IMG submission 89806) | Active sludge microbial communities of municipal wastewater-treating anaerobic digesters from Japan - AD_JPNNA4_MetaG | ecosystem: Engineered > Bioreactor > Anaerobic > Digestate | place...
CAAGGTATGATCGAACCCCACCAAAGGCTCACTTGTCCTTTTCAGGGAGCTTTTCTCCAAGATTCGGAAGGTAAGTTATTTCTATTTTTTCAGAGTAAACCAGAGCATATCTGATATGGATACCTTGGGATTAGCAAAAAACAAAAAGCTTGCGTCAGTCATTTGTTTATCAAAAACTCATGATGTTTTTTCATTTAAAAATAATTTGCTTCTTTTTTCAAATCATAACGCAGTAGAGAAATAGGTTGAAAGCGCAATTATTTCGCCTAGCCAAAAATTCGGGTATTTATGGCATAGGAAGCACTGTTATAAAGTGCATTAACATACTTTTACTTCCCTTGTTTACAGCATATTTAACGCCGAGTGATTATGGAATTCTGTCACTTTTGGGGTTATTGACATTTGTTGCGCAGCCAATTTTTACTCTTGGTTTATCAGCAGCCATGGGACCGTGTTATTTCGATAGAAGTTCACTGCAAAATAAATCACTTACAACGTGGACATCTTTTTCAATTTTACTCATAAGCAGCTCGATACTTACCATAATCTCTTGGTCGTGTTCTCGATATTTAAGCATGATTGCATTAAATTCCCCTGACTATGGATATTTTGTCTCTCTGTCGCTTACCGCATGCGCCATTGGAATTTTACAAACCCCGTTTATGCAGAGAATTCAATTCGAGGAACATGGCCAAGTTTTTATTAAAATCACAATTTTTTCTTCATTGGTTTCAATCTTACTGCGACTTATTACTGTTGTATTCCTAAATTGGGGCATTGAAGGGATATTACTAGCCCAGTTACTAAGCACAATAATGACGTTTCTTTTATTTTTTATCTTTGGCTCACGTGGAACTACTTTTCTTTGCAGCAGACATACAGTCCGAGAACTACTACGTCTTGGTCTTCCATTAGTCCCTTCCTTTGCCTTCCTATTTATTTTGATGCGAGGCAATCAATATATATTAGAGTCGTTTGAAGGGATGGATCAAGTAGGGATTTATTCGGTTGGGTTGAACATTGGAATGGTGATGGGAATTGCCACCGGGGCGGCGTCCACAGCGTGGTATCCATTCTTCATGTCATATATTGATAATCAATGCGAGGCAAAGACTTTATTTGGCCGGATTTTTACCTATTACCTATATTCCCTTGGCACAATATGCTTGCTCTTCTTTATAGGTGCGAAATTGATAATTTTACTCATAACCCAGCCCGCCTTTCATCAGGCGTCTCTCATTGTTGGCTTAGCGGCAAGCGCACAATTCTTTTCAGGCCTTTTCAACATGCTCCTTCCTGGTGTATATTTTGCCAAAGAAATTAAATATGTCAGTTTTACCCAAGGGCTCGCAGCGATTTTCTCAGTTGTGATTAATCTTATATTAATTAAACTAGGTGGCTTGTTCGGTGCAGCATTAGGATTGGCACTAAGCCATTTTTTGATGACTGTTTTTCAATGGATTTGGAATGCTTATCGCAAGGAACATTATATTCAAGTTGAATATGAATGGAGGAGAATATTTTCATTCACGTTTGTGTTCTTTGTTTTCAGCATTGCGTCATTCATACCGAGAACTACGAGCAATTGGATTGAATTTGGCTATACTATTTGCCTTACCTTTAGCCTTCTAATAATTGTTTTATTGCTGATGAAAGACAATGAACGTAATTTTTTGCAAAATAGAATTTGCATGACCTTGGGAATATCTTAATAGGCGGTCATTAATAATGAGTAAAGGGATGTAACACACAATTTTCGTCAATTTCTTCTTTTTTTGATGTTTGGAATAAGGAATTTTTGACATTGATTTTATCCGACAAATAATTTACAAGCTAATTTATTACATATTACAAAGGGTTTGAAAATGATCTTATTGAAGCGCTATATCGGGAAATGTATACTTCCTATTCTGAAATCAATAGAACAATGCATTTTACTTGTCATCAAGGAAAAGCTCGCATTTTATGGACAGGATGTAGTTCTATATCCTGGAGTTTCCATAGATAACCCACAGTATGTCTCTATCGGAAATCATTCACATATTGGCGAAAGATGCCATCTCCGTGGTGGGGGGAGAATTGTAATTGGAGAATGGTGTCAAATCGCAAATCATACAATTATCGCGACTGGAAATCATCCAATTGATGGTGGGCGGTATTATGGTCGAACTATCGTCAAAGACATAGTTATTGGAAATAATGTTTGGATTGGGTCAGGGGCTATTATCTTACCTGGAGTAATTATCGAAGACAATTCCGTAATTGCGGCTGGTGCAGTTGTCACAAAGTGCGTAAGGAAAAACACTATTGTAGGTGGAGTTCCTGCTAGGAAAATTGGGGATGTTCCATTAAGGCAATAGGTGACGCATCTGATTAATCAGACAGACTTAGGTCTGAAATTTCATTATATCCATAAATATGTCTATTCTAGAACAGGTAGTCGTTCGTTCCCAATAAATATATTGTAAATAAATGTTAATTTTGCAGACAGAATGTAATTTAAAAATATTGTTTGGATGAATATTTATGTGCGGCATAGCTGGTATTGTCTCTCTTAAACATCACCCCATCTCTTTTTTACCCAAGAACCTTCAGGTCATGAACCAACTTCTTCTCCATCGCGGACCAGATGGAGAAGGCCTTTGGAAACATACGCGCAGCCATGTCGGGCTTGCGCACAGACGTCTTAGCATTATTGATCTTTCCAAAGACGCATCTCAACCAATGACAGATTGCGCCGGCAACTGGATCGCCTTCAACGGCGAAATCTACAACTTTTTAGAACTGCGCCACGAGCTTGGTGAAGATAATTTCGTGACAAAGTCTGATACCGAGGTAATACTGCTTGCCTATCGCAAATGGGGAACAGATTGCGTCAATCATCTCCGTGGAATGTTTGCCTTCCTATTGTGGGATGAAATGAATCAGACGCTCTTCTGTGCACGCGATCGATTTGGGATCAAGCCCCTATATTATTGCTGCGTGGAGGGCGTTCTATATTTTGCTTCCGAGGCCAAAGCACTTTTGCCTTTTTTACCTAAGATCGCTACCGACAACGGGGCCTTGGCAGAATATCTGACCTTTCAGTTCAGCATTGGTGAGCACACGTTGTTTGAGGGTGTTCGCCAACTGCTTCCCGCACATCGAATGGTTGTGCGCGATGGTCAGATTCGTATTGATCGATACTGGGATGTGCAATATGATATCGACTACGATCACTCACCGGAATATTTTTCTCGCCGATTACGGGAATTGCTTGCTGATTCCGTTAATATTCACTTGCGAAGCGATGTGCCTGTCGGCTGTTACGTCTCTGGCGGAATCGATTCAAGCCTGATGCATCTCCTTGCACGAAAAATCAATCCGCAAAACGACCTGGGATTCCACGGTAGATTTCTCGAATATCCTGGTTACAACGAAAGTAGTTATGCTCAAGCCGCCGTTGCCCAAAGTGGCGGACAGTTGTATATTGCTGACATTACAGCCGCGGACTTTCTCCACCACCTCGGAGATATAATCTATCATCTCGATTATCCTATCGCCGGGCCTGGTTCGTTTCCTCAGTTCATGGTTTCAAAACTTGCATCCAAGCATTTGAAGGTAGTTCTTGGAGGCCAAGGAGGGGACGAGATTTTCGGTGGCTATGCACGATATGTGGTAGCCTATTTTGAGCAATGCATTAAGGCTGCTATCGATGGGACATATAGAAATGGCAATTATGTCGTCACTATTGAATCGATCGTTCCTAACATGGGCTTGTTGCGAGAATACCAGCCATTGATCAAGGAATTCTGGCGAGAAGGACTGTTCGACAGCCTTGATCGCCGTTATTTCCGTTTGATTGATCGCTCCTCTGACATCCAGGATGAAATCGAATGGGACGCGCTTGATAAGCGCCGGGTATTCGACGATTTCTGTAAAATTTTTAATAATGAAGCAAATGTGAAAAAAGAAGCATACTTCGACAAGATGACTCACTTCGATTTCAAAACCCTTTTGCCAGCTCTTCTGCAAGTTGAAGACAGAATGAGCATGGCTCATGGTCTTGAAAGTCGCGTTCCTTTCCTTGATCATCCTTTAGTGGAATTTGTCGCCTCAGTTCCAGCAGATATCAAGTTCAAAGGGGGCAATACAAAACATCTTCTGAAAACAGTCTTTTCCAACAATTTGCCTCATGAAATCATTCACCGCCGTGATAAGATGGGATTTCCTGTTCCACTTAAAGAATGGTTTGCCTGTGAACTGAACAGCTTTGTCATGGATATTTTCAGAGATATGGGTGCAAAACACCGCCCTTATATCAATGCACAGGCTGTGCTGCGCAATTTTGGAAAAGAGGCTCGTTTTTCCCGAAAAATGTGGGGCTTGCTTAGCTTGGAATTATGGCACCAAAAGTATCATGATCAGGCCTCGAAATTTAAGAACATGATAAGCAATTGATGGTGAACCGTGCGCTGTGAATTTTCACAAATGTCTTGGTTATTGAATAACCATATTGGAAATCTAATATTAACCTAACTATTTTGAGGTGAATATGAAAGCATTTATAACAGGCGGTCTCGGCCAAATAGGTTCTCATATTGCGGAAATGATGCTTGAGCGTGGTGATGAGGTTCTTGTTATCGACAATCTCGCTACCGGACGAAAAGAACATCTTGCAGCTCATCCACTGCTTCAGGTTGTAATCGACACGATCACCGATAGAAATGTTGTGAATAAACTGTTTGAAGATTTTCATCCGGATGTGGTTGTACACACTGCCGCATCTTACAAGGATCCGAATGACTGGTATAACGACGCGCTTACAAATTGTGTTGGTGGAGCAAACGTCGTCGATAGTGCCAAGCGATATGGGGTAAAACGATTCATCTATTTTCAGACGGCTCTTTGTTATGGACAGAAGCCCATGGAGCAACCTATTACTCTCAAACATCCACGTGTTCCATCCGGGAGTAGTTATGCCATATCCAAGACGACAAACGAGCTTTATCTAGAACTCGCAGGTATTGATTTTGTGACATTCCGGCTTGCAAATGTCGTAGGCCCACGAAATGTTGCCGGCCCTCTTCCAATTTTTTATCAGCGCCTGAAAGAAGGGAAAAAGTGCTTTGTCACAAAATCTCGGCGTGATTTTGTTTTCGTGAAGGATTTGGCACGCGTGGTTTTGCGAGCCTGCGATGGTATTGGTCATGGAACATATCATTTTTCATCAGGTACGGATGTTGCCATTAAAGATCTTTACGATGCCGTTGTGAAAGCTATGGACCTTCCGACTTATATTGCACCTGAAATTCGCGATATCGGTCCTGATGATGTGTTTTCAATTCTGCTAGATCCCTCACGCACATTTGCCGATTTTGGCCGCATTGAGTTTACTCCGATCCAGCAAACAGTGGGGGAAGCAATTTCCTATTATAAGAAATATGGGACACTTGGAGAATACACCCATCTCCGGGTACTGGAAGAGAAGAAGGGATGACGGAAAAAATGAGACTTCTCATTTCAGGCGGGGCCGGATGTCTCGGTTCGAATCTGATAGAACGCTATTTACCCCTGGGACATGAAATCTGTGTGATCGACAATTTTGCAACAGGCAAGCGCGAAGTTGTTCCAGCCGTCCCCGGCTTGACGGTGGTAGAGGGAACCATCGCTGACCAGAAACTGGTCATGGATACCTTCACAAAGTTCAAACCAACCCATGTCATCCATAGCGCGGCTTCATACAAAGATCCCCAAAACTGGGCAGAAGACGCCACAACCAATGTCCTGGGAACTATTCATCTTGCAAAAGCGGCATTGAGCGCTGGTGTAATCCGTCTGGTTAATTTTCAAACCGCTTTATGCTATGGACGACCTCAACAGATACCCATTCCCGTGAACCACCCCACCGCCCCGTTCACGAGTTACGGGATTTCAAAAACTGCAGGAGAGGAATATCTTCTCCGATCAGGCCTTTCGGTCATTTCCCTTCGTTTGGCAAACATCTGCGGCCCCCGCTTGGCCATCGGCCCGATCCCAACCTTTTACAAGCGGTTAAAAGCAAAGCAGAAATGCTTTTGCAGTGATACTTCCCGTGATTTTTTGGATATCTCGGACTTTTTTTCCTTGATGGACAAGGTCCTGTCGGCAGATACTCCTTCAGGCGTTTTCAATGTCTCGTCAGGGGAAGGCCATACGATTCTGGAAGTGTTCACCACGGTAGCCGAGTATTTAGGGATCGCCCCCCCCGAGGTCCCTGTCATGCCGGTCGGCAATGATGACGTCCCCGTTGTCGTCCTGGACCCAACTGTAACCGAGCAAACATTTGGCTGGCGTGCCCAGGTGAATTTCAAAGAAACAATCAGACATCAGTTATTATGGTATGACGCACACGGGGTAACTGACATTTTCAGCCATCTTGCAGTACCGAAATCCAACAATTCTGTAAAGGTCATGGAAGGCGCGAAATGACAATCAAGAATTCCAAGATATTAGTTGTTGGCGGCGCAGGTTTTGTTGGCAGCAATCTCTGCCACCTTCTCCTTCAGAAATACGATATACGCAGCTTATGGATCGTCGACAATCTACTGTCCTCCGACATATCCAATGTCCCTGAGGATTCCAGGGTTCATTTTGTCTACGGCTCGATCACTGAAGACAAAATTCTTTGCGCATTGCCCGAAGATCTGGAATTCGTTTTCCACCTTTCCTGCTATCACGGCAACCAGTCTTCAATTGCTGATCCTTTCGCCGATCACGATAACAACACCTTGACCAGTTTGAAACTCTTCGACCGGCTGAAGGATTTCAAGTCACTGAAAAAAATCGTTTATGCCGCAGCCGGGTGCGCCGTAGCCGAAAAGACGTTCGGCGTGGCCACCGCCACTCCGGAAGATGCCCCCGTCTCCCTGTTTCATGACAGTCCCTATTCCATCTCGAAACTGATCGGCGAGATGTACGGCAATTATTATTTTACACGCTATAACTTACCATTCGTCAAAGCCCGCTTCCAGAACGTCTATGGTCCCAGAGAGATTCTCGGGGCAGGCCGTTGGCGGGGGACGCCGCACACCGTCTGGCGAAACGTCACGCCGACCTTCATCTGGAAGTCCCTCCATGGCGAATCCCTGCCGCTGGACAACGGCGGCAACGCGAGCCGTGATTTCATTTTTGTCGAGGATATGGCTCGCGGACTGATTGCCTGTGCGGAACAAGGTGTCCCCGGGGAGGCCTACAACCTAGCCTCGGGAGTCGAGACATCCATCCTCGACCTGTCGAAAATGATCAACGAGATGACCGGTAATGCGACTCCTCTCGATCTGCGGCCGGCCCGCGACTGGGATAGATCTGGCCACCGTTTTGGATCAACGTCGAAATCAAGAGAAAAGCTCGGGTTTGTCGCCCAGGTCGGCATCAGAGAAGGGCTCGGGAGAACGATCTCCTGGACACGCGAAAACAAGGCCATGATCGTACGCATCATGAAATCTCACCAGCATTTCGTCCCAGAAGTCAAGTCTTACTGAAATTCGTTGCCGGTCATTGACAAATCCATGTCTTCTATCGCTTTAATAAAGCACATACTAATAAGTCCAGAAGTATTGCCACATTCGTATAAATAATATATAATATATCCATGGAAAAGATCGACGGAAGAAAGATGAGTCACGAAGCTCTTGAAGCAATACGAAAGCTTGCCGTTCAGCGCGTTCAGGAAGGCGAGAGTCCCGAAGTTGTTGTTCGAACTCTTGGCTTCGATCGACGAACGATTTATCGCTGGCTTGCCGCCTTTCATTCGGGGGGCGAAGAGGCGCTTCAGGCTAAACAAATTCCCGGAAGACCTCACATTCTTGAAGAGAAGCACATGAAGTGGCTTTATCGCGTGGTTCAGAAAGATCCCCGGCAACTGCGCTTCCCTTTCGCTCTCTGGACTCGAGCAATGCTTGCTCAGGAAATGAAACAGAAGTTTCCATTTATCGAGGTCAGCCGGCAGACCATTGGGAGAGCCCTGAGGGTTCTCGGAATTACCTGCCAAAAGCCCCTTCATCGGGCTTTGCAGCAGGATCCTGAAGCCGTAAAAACATGGCTTGAACAGGAATACCCAGCAATCAGGACGGCCGCCAAAGAGCAAAATGCGGATATTCTCTTTGGGGATGAAGCCGGCATCAGGTCTGACTATCATCGCGGAACAACTTGGGGTGTTCGCGGAAAAACGCCTGTTGTTCGAGCTACAGGAGCAAGATTTTCGGTGAATATGATCTCGGCAATATCTCCGAAGGGTTCCATGCGATTTATGGTTGTTGAAAGCACGGTGAACGGATCTGTGTTTCTGACCTTTTTAAAGCGCTTGATGGCCGGCGGGCAACGGCGAATATTTTTGATTTTGGATCGTCATTCGATTCATAGAAGTGTGCGCGTAAAAAGGTTTGTCGAGGAAACGAAAGGAATGCTTCAAATCTTCTATTTGCCGCCTTATTCCCCTGAATTGAATCCCGACGAACTCGTCTGGAACTGCGTCAAGAGCGACATCTCGCGTAGCGTCACCAAATCTCGCGCAGAAATGAAAGGGCGTGCCACAGAGACTCTTCGCCAGCTGCAAAGAACACCTGCCAAGGTAAAACGCCTTTTTCAAGAAGAGCATGTCAAATACGCCGCCTTATGAGGCTTTAATTATGAACTCGTTAGTAATATCCAGATACCTCGCCAGAGCATTGTTCCACGGACAACTACTGTGAAAATTCTTATTTTGCATAATCTTGGAAACCCTCGTTATTGGCGAAAAAATGTGGCAGAACTGGAATTAGCCCTGCCTCATACTCTCCCTAACCATCAATACCTCGTTCACAATGCCTGCCTTCCTCTCCCCGACTTTGTGAAGAGGCTCTCCGTTGATGGAATTGTGCTTGGACCCACATTTCTTTGCGCGAGATATTACACCAGTCACCTTGATCACACGCTTCGCGAGTATGGCTTCATCAAGGAAGTTAAAGCCTGGAAAATAGCACTTCCCCAGGACGATTACGATTGTTCGGGAATCCTGGATCGCTGGATGACTGACTGGGGCGTGAACGCACTATACCCCGTTTGTTCGCAACACTGGGATATTCTTTACCCCCGATTTATCAGATCGGGAGGGAAAATGGAATTGTCGTATACCGGCTTCATCACGAGAGATTTAATCAGACGCAGTGCTCATCCGAGGCCGCATTCAACTCGGGGAGTTGATGTGTTCTATCGGGCATCCAGACTTCATCCCCATTTTGGTCGTATCGGGCAGATAAAAAGCGATATTGCAGAAAAGTTTTCACAAATGTTTTCCCCTGACGGTCTGTCGTTGGATATTTCGACATCGCGAAATGCCACAATTTTTGGCAATAAATGGCTTCAGACGCTGGAGAACGCCCGCTTTACTCTTGGCACGAACAGCGGAAGCAGCATCTGGGATCCAGAAGGCAAGATTCGCCAAAAAGTAAAACAGTTCGTGGCAACTCATCCCGATGCGTCGTTTTCAGAAGTTGAAAAAGTTTGTTTTCCGGGAGAAGATGGAAAGTATGAATTCACGGCCTTATCCCCACGCAACCTGGAGGCAGGGATGCTTCTTACCGGCCAAATCCTGGTTCCCGGAGCCTATAGCGGCATCCTCCACCCATGGGAGCACTACGTTCCTATTTCAGAAAACTGTGAAAACCATGCGGAGGTGCTTGATGCAATCAGAAACCTGGATCTGCTGGAACGGATTTCGAGCAAATGCAGGGAGCAACTACTATCTAGAAGCGATCTCCGGTTGGACTACCACGCCCAACGCCTTTTACAGGCAATCTCTGAATCTATACCAAGTTCTGATTCAAGTTATTCTGCATCCTTTGCAAAGGCCGTGAAACGGCATACGAAGTTTTCCAACCACGTATCAAAAGCGATTTGGTTTTGGCAAGAATTCAAGCGAACAGTTCATAATCACCCTGTTTTTGGTGAATTTTTAAAAAGAATTCTTACTTTCACTCGAAGCCGCTTTCAAGCGTTCTAATTCATTATTTGCCAGGAGCCTCAATATCTCATGTGCGGGATTTATGGTGGTTGGTGGAAGGAAGAGCCATCTCAGATCGAATTTAGATTGGCAAAGGCCCAAAAAGCATTAGCACATCGCGGATCTGATGACCATGGCCTGACATATCACCGTGAGAGAAGCGGTCTTCTTGCGATGGGTCACAATCGGCTTTCCATCATCGACCTGAGTGCTGCCGGTCATCAGCCGATGGATTCCACAGATAAGCGCTATTCGGTCGTGTTCAATGGGGAGATCTATAATTATAGAGAGCTCCGCAGGGAACTTGAAGGGCAAGGGGAAACGTTTCACTCAGATACAGACACGGAGGTCCTTCTCAGCTCCTGGCGGGCATGGGGAAAGGCATGTCTGCCCAAACTCCGTGGGATGTTCGCGTTTGCCCTCCACGATCGACAGGAGAAAGCGCTCATCTGCGTTCGCGATCCATTTGGAATCAAACCTTTGTTCTATCGCACAGGAAATGATTCTTTCCTCTGGTCATCTGAAATAAAGGCAATTCGCGAGCTGCATCCAGGATCTTTCCAGCTCAATTTCCAACAAGCGTATGATTATCTGACGTGCGGGACCTATGACACTTTCGATCAGACCTTCTTCGACGGCATCCATCATCTCCCCCCCGGCCATATCCTATTGTTCGACCTTGCCCATGGAAGGATCAAGAGCCGCGAGCAATGGTGGTTCCCATCTATCGAAGAAGATACATCCATCTCATTTAATCAGGCGGCAGAGAAACTGCGCGTCATGTTTTTGAATAACGTCCGCCTGCATCTTCGCAGCGATGTCCCTCTTGGCGCAGCGCTTTCTGGAGGCTTGGATTCATCTGCCGTCGTTTGCGCCATGCGCTCCCTTGAGCCGGACATGCCGATTCACACGTTTACATTTGTCGCAGCCGATTCTCCGGTCAATGAAGAATCCTGGGCGGATATCGTAAATCATCATGTCAAAGCAATTTCGCACAAGATCATTGTTTCGTCAGAAGAATTCTCGAAGGATCTTGATGATATGATCCTTGCGCAGGGCGAGCCATTTGGCAGTACAAGTATTTACGCTCAATTCCGTGTATTCCAAATGGCGCGAGAAAATAACATTATTGTGACATTGGATGGTCAGGGCGCTGACGAGATGTTAGCCGGCTACAAACGTTTTTTCAGCCAGCGATTGCGCAGTCTGATGGATACAAAGGGTCTTCGCAAGTCTTTTTCGTTCGCTCATATGTGGTCAAAATGGCCAGGAAGATCTTTGGAGGAAGCGCTAAAAATATTCTCCAGAATTCTTTTCCCAACCTCACTCTTGGATCTTTTTGCCCGCATGAAAGGGCATGCGCCGACACCTGACTGGCTCAACGCCTCTGTCTTTCGCGATCATGGAATCATTGAGGAAAAAGCAGAGCTCATCTCTGATGAACAAATCGGGCGACATGTTGTGGCGGCGTTACGAAACTCCCAGATGAAGAACGGGTTACCCTGCTTACTACGTCACGCAGACCGTAACTCAATGCGCTGGACAATTGAAAGCAGAGTTCCATTTCTTACTTCTGATTTATCTGAATTCTTATTGTCTCTTCCAGAAGAGTTTTTGATTTCAGGGAATGGAGAGACCAAGCATGTTTTCCGTGCCGCCATGCGGGACATCGTTCCAGATACAGTACTTGAGCGAAGAGACAAGATTGGTTTTGCGACACCGGAAAAAAAATGGCTGCAAATGAGTAGTCGAGAAATTTTGCCCTGGCTCGATTCTGCAAAAGCAATTCCATTTCTCAAACATGAAGTCGCCTATACAGAGATGCGGAAGATTATCGATTGCAACCGCCACTTCACAAATCATGCTTGGCGTCTACTGAATTTTTGTCGATGGTACGAACTTATGAATAACGCAAATATAATTCATTGATGAAGGTTGAATGCGCATGAACCTGATGCTGGTTGTCAATTGGTATCCCCCCGATCGGAGAGTGCCGGCACGCAGATGGGGAAATATTGTCGCTGAATTCCAGAAACAGGGAATAAACACCACAGTGGTTTCAGCCGGCAACGGAAATGAATCGGAAACGATTGGAAGCCACGGCGAGCAAATAATCAGACTCCCCATATCCAATCAGAATACAGCCGGTGCTACCGGGAGTACATCTTTTGAGAAATCTCGAGTGAGAAAATCACTCGGAAAAATATTTTCTTTTTGTTGTCCCCCAATACTTCGTGACTTTTCCAGTATTAAATGGTTTTTCCAATACTTTTATGAACCGAGGCTCATAGCCACTGCTTCTCAAGCCGATGTTATTATATCCAGCTACGGTCCACTCGGCCCCCTCATGCTTGGATCTATCTTGGCATGCAAAGCTCAAAAGACGTTCATCATCGATATAAGAGATAGTTTCGAAGCGAGAGATGGAATCTCATGCAAGCTTGGGCAGGCAATCTCAAGACGTATTGAGCGCCATCTGCTCGCTTTGGCCAGAATGCGCATAACTGTTGGTGATACTCTGGCAGGTCATCTTGAGAGTGTCTACCATTTGAAATTCATGAGTCTCTACAATGGCTGGACGGATGACGACCTCGTATACAGGAGTCCAAATCCGGACCATTCCTTATTTTACGCAGGAACCATTTACCAGCACCAGCTTGATGCCTTGGCAATCGTTTTACAGGGCCTCATAAGAAGTCAGGGGTTGCGTTTACGAATTCGACTTCTGAACGATAATACGAATGGAGATCTTCTTCGACTCATCCAAACACTGAAGGCCGAACATTTGGTCGACATACTGCCACCCGCGGACAACTCGGTCATCAAGGAAGAAATGTCCTCTGCAGCAGCTGTTCTGGTATTGGAGGATCTTTATGCAGCTTCTCCCTGGGCAACCGGCACCATTACCGGGAAATTTTTTGGATTGCTTGCATCTGGGGTTCCGGGTATCGTCGTGGCGAACCCCCGGGGAGAGCTTTGGAAACTTGCATCAAATTCTGATACCTTGCGCTGCGCACACACCCTGCTCGAGTTTCAGCAAGCTCTTGAGAAAATCACTGAACTTTCTCCTCGTAAAATGAATCAAACGTGGTTATCATCATACAGTGTTCACACACAGACTAAGAAATTCATTCAAAGGCTGACACATGCTCAAACTTCTATATATTAGAATATATCATCAATTCCTTTTGGCGCCACTGTTTCTCTGAGGCTGTCCGGCAATATTCACTCTGCTGCCCCTCTCAAGCAAGGTAGGGAATAAGGCTCTTCGCTATTCGGCGTGGGTAGGTTAGAATCAACGATCCATCATCTCTGAGGACATCATGACACAACAGGAACTGTTTGCTGCGGCTCTTGGCCTCACTCATCCCTGGTATGTTGCGAAGATCGAGTTTTTGGTTAAAGAACGACGATTGGACATATACATCGATTTTGAACGGGGTGGTATGTTCCCTTGCCCTGTCTGTAATGGGATGAGCAAGGCTTATGACACCAGCGATGAAAGCTGGAGACATTTGAACTTCTTCCAGCACTCTGCATATCTGCATGCAAGAGTTCCTCGCGTAAAGTGCGATGGCTGCGATTTGATAAGAAAGATCAAAGTCCCTTGGGCGCGAAGCGGTTCGGGCTTCACATTGTTGTTTGAAGCGTTCCTGATGTCTCTTGCTGAAGAGATGCCCGTTCGTGCTGTTGCCGATCTGGTCGGCGAGCATGACACGCGTATTTGGAGGATTGTTCGCCATTACGTTGGCCAAGCGGTCAAGCTTCAGGACGTCTCTTCCACAAGAGCTGTAGGAGTTGATGAAACAGCAAGTCGTCGCGGGCACAAATATGTGACCTTCTTTTTCGACCTGCAAGAGAAGCGGTTGATTTATGCGACTCCAGGGAAGGACGCAGATACCGTAACTCGTTTTGCACAGAATTTGACTTCGCGAGGTTGCAATCCATCTCAGGTTGAGCAGATTGCCTGCGATATGTCTCCTGCCTTTATCAAGGGGATTCGAAAGTCTCTTCCAAAAGCGGAAATCACATTTGACAGGTTTCACCTGA